>QQTW01000217.1_pt1 | contig 34212 bp, 29 predicted proteins | sample 1904831 | NCBI WGS metagenome assembly QQTW01 (sample SAMN09435610, study PRJNA476489) | Subsurface metagenome, whole genome shotgun sequencing project.
ATAGACTTCGCTCTGAAAATCGAGTTCAGAGTTGGCAGCAAGTTGCTGCATAGGTCTATTCACTCCTATTTAACGTGAATTGGTGGACAGCATTATTGCGATGACTCCTACTTAGTTAAGAGTAAAAGTCACTGTGGTTAATTTAACTTAAACAAGGCACTATTTTAAATATTAACGTCCTAGGGGAAGAAGTCGCTCTTTACGCCCGAAAAACCTTTATTTAGATAAAAATCAATGGATAACGATAGTAAAAAACCCGATTTAGAAAGATTTTTCGACTTTTCAAGCTGGTTTTTACTCATTATGGGAGCGATCATTGTACTATTACCTCTAGGCGTAGTGTTCCTTACATCTTTTACGCCCTCCAATACCCTGGGCAAATCAGCCCAAATAGGTTTGACTTTAGTTAATTATCAAGACGCTTGGCAACGGGGAGAGTTCCTGTTAGCTTTTGCTAATTCTACTTTGGTGGCTTTGGCTGTTACGGGCTTACAGATTATTACTTCAGCGTTAGCAGGTTATGCTTTAGCAAGGTTAAAGTTTCGCGGTAGGCAAGCTTTGTTATTAATTGTATTGGCAACGCTCGTAATTCCGTTTCAGTTATTAGTAATTCCTATATTTTTAGTTTTGAAATGGGGACACTTAATTAATACCTATGGGGCGCTAATTTTGCCTACGGCGGTAAGTGGTTTTGGGATATTTTTAATGCGGCAATATTTTCAAACTATACCTGTAGAATTAGAAGAAGCTGCCGCTATAGATGGCGCTAATCGCTGGCAGATATTATGGCGAGTAATGCTACCATTATCCCGTCCAGCTTTAGTTACGCTATTTTTATTTACATTTATTGGCGAATGGAACGATTTATTTAAGCCTTTAGTTTTTACTACCAAACCGCAATTAAGGACGGTACAACTAGCTTTAGCAGAGTTTCAAGAACAGTTTACTAATAATTGGCCATTATTGATGGCGGCGGTGGCAATTTCTACAGTACCTGTAATTTTATTATTCTTGATCGGGCAACGCCAATTTATTCGCGGAATTGCCGCTACAGGTATCAAAAACTAATTATGCAAAAGCTGGGTTTAGGTTTAATTATTGTTTCTTTTGTGCCTTGGCTTGCAATACTTTTTGTACCATCGTTAGCGCTAACTGTGGCTCAAAAAGCTGCTTTAGTGCCAATTTTGGCGATAATTGCCGAAGTTATATTTTGGCTGGGAGTTTTGATAATTGGCAAAGAAGCTGCTCAGAAATATCGGCAGTATTTAAACGTTGCTACTTTGTGGCGACAGCTAAAAAAGTGGTGGAGATAGTTAGGCTTAGGTAGTAGTTTCTTGGATTTGCAGGCGAATAGTGCGAAGCCCGTAACCGGGCGCGCTTGCGCTATCGCTATTTTCCCCTAATTGAATCTCCATTACTTCCCCGGTTAGTTGCTCAAGGCAAGTTAAAAGACTACGTAAATTGGGCGTACTTGCTCCTGTATCTACATACAATCTATCGGATAAGCTGCCGATCCGCTTCCAAGTAGTATAAAGTTTAGCAATGGTTTGTTCTAACTGCGATGCTTGATTGACTAAATCCGCCGCCGTATTAATACAGCCTAATCTTAAAGCTTCTTCTAAAGCCATTTCTAAGTCTACCGCACCGCCATCAAATACTTGAACGCTAGTTGCGGCATCGAGGTATTTTGCTAAGTATTTAGCCTCAGAAGTAACTTGTTTTACCGTTTCTACATCAGGATTAAGGGCGATTTCTTGCCGCAAAATTGTTTGATGAGACTCTGGCAACTTTTCAATCTCTCTCACCATAGGCGGTAAATAGCGGCTGGGTAAAGTGCGATCATTGACTTTGGCTTTGACGCTATCGGGGACTAAATCAGAAGTCATTGCCGTCCATTCATCGGCAATTTGACGGACTTCTCGGCGGGTAATGCGATCGCCATTTTTAGCTGCATCGGTAACTAATTGCTGTACTTCTGGATCGGCTTTTGCTGTCTCCATGAAGGCGCGTTTGCTAAAACACCTCACCGCCGCCGGATCTAGCTGTCCTTCAGCCATTAAGGTATCGGCACTGTTGGCTAAGGCGATGATTGCGTAAGCTTGACTTTTGCTAATTTCTCGTATTTTGAGCCAGTCAAGAAAACCACTCCCACGGGCATCACCATGTTTTTTTTCGCGATCGCGTACAGCACGTAAAATTCGCCCCCGCCAAATTTCCGTTTGCAAGTCAAAGCGATCGCATACTTGCCAAGCGCTATCAATTTGCTGTTGAAAATCTAATTCAGGGATCTCCTCATCTTCTGGATCGGGCAATTGAAAAGATAGATCCACAGGCTCGGATAGTGCCGCAGCAAGGTCTGTGGGAGTTTGGGATGATGAAACCATGGCCAGGAGAAGTCAGTTATTACAGACCGATTATTATTGCACGATTCCCGTCTGGTTTTAACAGTGCGATCACGCTGTCAGATTTACGAACTATCGAGGAATTCGCTGTTGCAAGTCTTGCAAAGTCCCTGCTAATTGGCTTAGTTGACGATAGGCACGTTCTAAAACTTCCCCTTCAACTTCGACTTCTGAAGTAGGATAGTTTTGAATTATCTCGATTAAGCTAATAGTATTTCGACTATTTTGACCGCTACTATCTGGGTAATCCCGGCTTGCAGATAAAATTAATGCCGCTCTTAATGCTTGGCGATCAGCTTTACGTGAAGGTGTATGGATTGCTTCACTAATTTGATCGAGGACAACATTGCCAACGGGGCTATTTAGTATTCGATCTAATAATACTGGATTAACTGTTACAGATTCAGTTAAGTATTTGCGAATCGTTTTTGGTTCCTGTTTTGCTAAAGCTAAATTAACTCGTAACGATTTTGACAATTCACCAGTTTGAGCAAAAGTTGTTAGCTCTTTCACTGCAATTGATTCTCGAAAAATACGGTACTTCAATAACACAGTTTCTGCTGCAAAAACACTTCCATTAGATAGAGAAAGTGCAATGATTACAGATAGCAGTAAACTTCGACGTAATAATGACATTTTTAAGTAGATTTAACACAGTATTTTGTTGACGATAGTTGTTGAATATTAGTTGCGGCATCAAGCTTAAGCCATAGATAGTAGTTTATCTATCATCTAAGTATTGTAAGTTCATTTTAATACGCTTAATTAGGTTTAATTACTTACATAAGTTACTCGCAGGTGGGAACTCTACTCTAAAAGCTTTAGTCATTGGCTTTTACTGCAACACTTTAAATTGAGAAACTTTTTGTTAAAGAAAAGTAAAAAGTTTTTGCCTTTTTACCGAATCAACGTAACGTAATTCAAGACATTATTATTAGCAAGCACAATGCCTAAACAGGGTTTTAACATTCATCAATCAAAGATTTTAAACAGCACTACTTTACAAGTGGTACTAACAGCAAGTTTACTTGTTGGCTGTGGAGCAATATTACTTAAGACTAAAGCGATCGCCTTTCCCATTGCTCAAGTTGTTGTCCCCACTGTACCCAATTCATCGCCATCGCCTGTAGTTGTACCTACAGCTACACCATCGCCTACGCCAACCCCGCTATTCTCACCCACGCCTAGACCATCGCCTACGCCTACAGTTACACCATCACCCACGCCTACAGTTACACCATCGCCTGTAGTTGTACCTACAGCTACACCATCACCTACGCCAACCCCGCTATTCTCACCCACGCCTAGACCATCGCCTACGCCTACAGTTACACCATCGCCTGTAGTTGTCCCTACTTCATCGCCTACACCTACAGTTACACCATCACCTACAACTAACCCAAATCCTACAAGCGGATCGGTTATTTATGTAGATCCGGTAAATGGTGCAGATAATGCCACAGGGAGCGCCCAAGCGCCTTACAAGACCATTTCTTCAGCGCTCAATCAGGCACAATCGGGTAGTGTTGTCCAATTAGCGCCAGGAACTTATAGCGCGACTACTGGCGAAGTTTTTCCTCTAACTATTAAGTCTGGCGTAACCTTGAGTGGCGATGAGTCTACCAAAGGTCAAACTAGATTAATTATTGGTAGCGGGAACTATGTTAGCCCTACTTTTGCTCGTCAAAACGTGACAATTCGTGCTGATGGCGGGACAGTTGCAGGAGTAACGATCGCTAACCCTAGTAGTCGGGGTACAGGTTTATGGATTGAGTCTACTAATCCCACCGTCAAAAATAATACTTTTACGATCAATAACCGCGATGGTATTTTTCTGACGGGTAATGCCAATCCGACGATAGAAAACAATGTTTTTACGCAAAATAGCGGTAATGGTATTTCTATAGCCAAAACTGCAAGCGGTCAGATTCGCAACAACTTATTTTTGGATACTGGTTTTGGTTTGGCTATTGGTGGTACCTCTACGCCCCAAGTTACTAATAACCAACTTTACCAAAATCGAGCAGGGCTGTTTATTTCTGATTCAGCACGCCCCATCTTGCGTAGTAATTTCATTGAAAATAGTAAACAAGATGGGGTTGTTATTACCGCTAGCGCTCAACCGGATCTTGGTACGGCAGAAAATCCAGGAAATAATCTCATCCGCAATAATACTCGTTATGATGTCTACAACTCAACCCGTACTAATACAATTACGGCAACTGGTAACGATATTGAGCCAGAAAAAATCTCTGGTAATGTAACTTTTGTTGCGGCTACAGTCAATCGTCCAGCAATTAGACAAGGTACATTCCGCGATATTCAGGGTTATTGGGCGCAACCTTATATTGAGGCTTTGATTGCCAAAGATGTAATTGCTGGTTTTCCTGATGGCTCATTTAAGCCTACAGATCCTGTAACTCGCGCTCAATTTGCAACAATTCTTAGTAAAGCTTTTGCACCGCCATCAATGCGAGAAGCGCAAGAATTTAAAGATGTTCAGCAGAATTTCTGGGCTTACGGGGCTATCCAAACTGCTTACAAGGGCGGCTTTGTAGCCGGGTATCCCGGCGGATTATTTCAACCGCAGCAAGCAATTCCTCGCGTACAGTCTCTAGTTTCTTTGGCTAATGGCTTAAAACTCTCGGCGAATAATCTTAATGCTTTGGCTATTTATGCTGATGCTGATCAAGTTCCCAAATATGCGACAGATCCCGTATCGGCGGCGACAGTAAGGCAATTAGTAGTGAATTATCCTATTCCTACACAGTTGAACCCTAACCGCGATGCTACGCGCGCGGAGGTTGCAGCCTTTGTTTATCAAGCTTTGGTGAATACTGGACGGGCTACTGCGATCGCATCTCCCTACGTTGTCCGCGTTCCTTAATTAGAAATAAAAAACGCCAGAGTCTCTAATCCGACACTCTGGCGTTTTAGTTTTATTATCGGCTGGGTCTTATATATAATTGACCCAATGTTAATGTGTTCGTTTTATGTTCAGGGTTTTTAAATTATTTAACCCTGTTGCAATTATTTTTTATCATCGCCGTATCCAACAAATTAAGTAGATTCCCTAATAATTTCTTTATCTTTATTGTCTGTAAGTGTTTATTTTTTAATTAAAGTAAGTAAAATTGCGGCGATAACAATAATCTTATTTAGGAAGTTTTGGCGATTCCTTGTCCCAACGGAATAGGAAAACCATTAAAGCAACAACTCCTACTTGCAAAGCAAGGTTGGATAACGGCGCATCCGCCTCTTTTCCTGCGGCTATTTGCGCCAAAAATACCAATGCACCTACAAATCCCGAAGCACCAAAAGCTATATATATAAATTTTCGTAAACCTCGGTAAGGTGCGGCGGCTTCAGCTTTTAGGCGATTGTATTGCTCGTTTGTAAAACGTTTGTTATTCGGTGGTTTGACCATGATGGTTTAAAGCTGATAAGATAATAAACTGTGTGCCGATGTGGCTCAGTGGTAGAGTAACTGATTCGTAATCAGTTGGCCGCGGGTTCAAATCCCGCCATCGGCTTTAGGTAAAACAATGCCGCCGTATAAGGTCTGGATATTTACAAGTAAACTCAAACTTATAAATAAATATCTTGCTCTGACTATTTTTTGACGCTCTTTAAACGATCACCAAACAAGGTAAAAATAGCATTTTTTAAACCCCGTGCTGCTTAAACCAGGCTTGGAGGCGTTGCCAGCCAAGTTTTGCTTCTTTGTGGCGGTAAGAGGGGCGGTAATCGGCAAAGAAGGCGTGGGGTGCATCAGGATAGACAATAATTTGCGACTTACTGTTGTTATTTAATGCTCCGCGCATTTGCTCTACAGTTTCTAAAGGAATGCCTGTATCTTTACCACCGTAAAGCCCTAAAACAGGGACTTTTAAGTTAGAAGCAATATCGACAGGATGATTGGGAGTTAAATTAGTTTTATCTCCTACCAGTCGCCCATACCAAGCTACACCAGCTTTAACTTTAGGATTGTGAGCGGCGTACAACCAGGTAATGCGACCACCCCAGCAAAAGCCAGTAATTCCTAATCTATCAACATTGCCTTTTGCGGACTTGATAGCCCAGTTTACTGTTGCATCTAAATCGGACAAAACTTGATTGTCGGGTACTTTAACGACTACTTTACGGATTTCATCAATATTACTTAGGCGTAAAACATCGCCTTGACGGACAAATAACTGAGGCGCGATCGCACTGTAGCCAAGTTTAGCAAAGCGGCGGCAAACATCTTGTATATGTTCGTGTACGCCAAAAATCTCTTGAATTACTAAGACTATGGGGAAATTTGCACCTGTGCTAGGCATGGCTCGATAAGCTGGAATTTCGCCATCTTTGACCGGAATTTTGACCATTGAGGCAATTAATCCCTTTGAACTTGTAGTAATTACTTTTGCCGAAATAGGCTGCACGGCTAAAGCAAAACCTGTGGCAAAAGTAGCAGTGGTAATAAAAGTACGGCGAGTTAACTTTCTCATAATATTAATTTTATCGCAGAAATATTTAGGACATAAAATTTGCGATCGCCAGAAGTAGTGCAAGCAATAAGCGGGGCAAATACAGCCCCGCTTATTGAAGGGGTTAAATGATCGCAAAGTCAGCGCTAGTAAGCACGTTAGATTGTACTCCGTTAACAATTGCCAGCAACTCATTGGTGCTGCTATTAGTAATCAAAGTATTATTGGCATTGTTGTCTGTACCTTGAGTAATTTCTAATTGATCGAAGGTCAAACCCTTAGCCAATCCCAAAAAGTCGCCCTTACCAAAATCTAAAATGGTATCCGTGCCATAGCTAGAAGCGAGGACAAAAGTATCTTTACCATTGCCACCAACTAAAGTATCATCGCCAAAACCGCCATTGAGCAAATCTTTACCATTACCACCAACTAAATAATCTTCTCCAGCTAAACCAAGCAGCGTATCTTTGCCATTGCCACCGAAAAGGCGATCGCTTCCTAAACCACCAGTGATATTATCTACACCATTACCACCTTTAATTTTTAGTGCTTCTGGCACTGCGATCGTAAAAGCTGCTAATAAAGGATCGTGGTCGCTGGCTTGCACAGCAAACTCAGCATTGACATGAAGAGCATCAAATTGGGCGCGGTCAAACAGATTATCGGTTACTAATATATGGTCGAGAGACTGAGAATTGCCTTGGAAAATGTAAGAGTAACGCTCATTTTCGGATATGGTTTCGGTGAGGTTGTTGAGGCTATCTCCAGTTAAAACTGCTAAAGGTTCTTCAAATTCAAACTCGTTAAGGTCGCCTAAAACTACAACATTGGCATCCGAATTAGCTGCCAAAATATCGCTAACATAACTATTGACAATTGCTGCTTGTTGGATACGCCGATCTTCACCGCCGTTAACGGGTGGTTGCACTGCTCCAAACAGGGGTGTACTGCCGCCTTTAGATGTAAAGTGATTAGCAACTACTGTTATTTCTTCACCATTAAAGAGGAAAGATGCCGCTAAAGGAGTACGACTATCTGCGAAAGCATCGCCATCGGCGAGATTAGTGTCTGTAACTTGCTTTAAAGAACCTTCGACAAAATCTACCCTATCAGGATTATACAAATAACCAACGCGGATATTTCCCCCTGGTTGTCCGCCACTTTGGTCATCAACGGGCGGAATGTCTAAAAACTTGTATGTAGAACCGCCTGCGGCTGCGATCGCATCAATTAAGGTTTGATAAGTCAAGCTGGCATCAACTACTGTACTGTTTACTGAGCCATCATTATCTTGGATCTCTTGTAAGGCAATGACATCTGGGGCTTGAAGATTGGTGACAATTTGGCTAGCAATGCGATCAAACTGTCCATTAGCAATATCGGTATCGCCGTCGCTGTCGTTGGGGTCGAGGTTAAGAACGTTGTAACTAGCAACAGTTAAACGGTCTTCGGTACTTGTTAAGGTAGTTATTTCTGGTTGCAAGGTGGAGTCAACTACTGTGAAAGTTTCAGTAACATTGATTTCGTAGTTACCAAAGTTGTAGCCTATAACTCCAGTGACATTTCCTAACTGCGCCCCAACATTAACTTGGGGAGTCGTACCTGTAAAAATTCCGCTATCAAACTGAATTTGTATTTGCTCAGGGTTAAAGTCATGGGCAGCGATATTGATTGTACCGCGATCGCTTAATCCTGTAGCGTTAGCGCCATTATTGGCAACGGTGTAAATTTCTCCAAATCTATTAGTAGGACTAACGGCTAAAGCGTCGTTTATCGTCACCCGCATTCCTTCTAAGCTTTCGTAGAAGTCAATGCCATCAGTGTCAGGATCGTAGGTTTGGAGTGTGTCGTCATCAATAATTTCTGTGGGCTGTATCCGGTCAATACCAAGGACAACAGCATTAGGTAAAGCATTACCAGACGATTGAGTAGTAATTATTGGGCTACTAATTTGAGTCGTTGAAAGATTCCCGGTACTCGCACCGCCTGGGGTAAACTCGCTAACTGTTCCTGCAACTTGAATTGCATCACCGACAATAATAGTGGGGCGAGAAGACGTAAAAACAAAAATTCCATCGGAAGTCGCTGTATCACCGTCTCCCACAGCATCTTGCAAATAAAAACCATTGCTATCTACGGCGGTGACAATCCCTGTTGTTGTAACAGATTGTCTTACTAGGGGCGAAATAAAAGCTGCTGCCTGAATTTCATAAATTGGAGTGAGAATAACAGGCGCGGGAGGTTCTTCGCCGCCACCATTACCGCTACCAAAAGTCTGCCCTACATTTACCCCACCAAAGCTATCGTCTGCTGGAGCTTTCCAGCTAAAATCTTCATAGCTGCTCCCTGTTCCCGTCAACTGTAAAGAGAAACCTACAGGAGTGCCACCCGTTTCTGCAACACCAATCTCTGTACTAACCATTCCATCCGCCGGGTCACCTACTGCCGTAAAGCTTCCTTCATAACTCAAAAACTGAACAACAGCATCGTTGCTACCGATTAAGGCAATACCGTCAGGAGCGCCGTTTTGAATGCCATTAACAGGATAGCTAAAAGAAATTGTGCCGAAACCGTCTTGCTGGTCAGGGATTATACCGCTCAAACTCCGAGTATTATAAACAGTACCGCCCGTGCCGTTGTATAAAACTAAATCCCAACCAGTTAAATCAGTACCTGCTAAACCTGCAATTTCAATAGCTTCCCCACTGTCCGTACCATCGTTATCATAGTGAAATTCGTTGATAAATACATTTGTTGCCATAATTACGCCTTTAAAAAGTGATATTAGTAGTCATGTGATGAGCGATCGCACTCTCACCTAAATACTTGCCAACCTTCTAAACTCTCACAAAAACATTAAGGCAACTCTATGTTGCGTTTAAAAAGTAATTTTCACTTATGACGCTTGGGACTTAGCTTAAAATACGATTAGGTCAAGTCTTTAGGAGAAAAGCGGTATGGATGCGAAGAAAATTATCAATCAATCTAACCCTCTCCTAGAAGATAAAAATGATGCAACACCTAATATTGGGGGCGGTTTACCAATAATTGAGTATTGGGCAAAGCATACATTGTCACCAGAAGGGGCGAAACTGTGGCAAACCTTGCTCCATAAAAGTGCTTGCTTATCCTGTGCGTGGGGAACAGGAGGACAAAAAGGCGGCTTTACTAATGAAAATGGTGAAAAACTCCAGCGCTGTATGCAAAGTGTTGAGGCAATCTCAGCAGAAATCAAACCGTCTGTTCCTGCTGCTATTTTTACTGAAAATACGATTGAACAGTTGCAAAAGCTGACTTCTTACGAAGCTGATAGATTAGGAAGACTTAGCTTTCCGATGATTTTGAGAGAAGGACAATCTCATTACGCTCGCATTTCTTGGCAAGAGGTATACAGTATTGCTACTGATGCCTTTCAAAAGCCGCCGGAGAGAGTCGCGTCTTATAGTTCGGGACGATCTTCTAATGAAGCGGCATACTTATTACAATTAATGATGCGGGTGCTTGGTTCTAATAATTTGGCAGATTGCTCGGATTTATGCCACGCGCCTTCAACTACCGGACTTAAACAGATGTTTGGCTCTGGTACGTCGATGGTAAGTTTGGAGAACTTGGAAAAGTCCGATTGTGTAGTATTAATCGGTTCCAACGCCGCCTATAACAATCCGCGTGTGATGAATGAATTAATTAAGTTGCGCGATCGCGGTGGTAAAGTAATTGTCATTAATCCTATTGTGGAAATTGGTTTAGTTAAATTTGGTTCCCCAGCTTTTCCCATCAAATCCTTGGTTCCAGGATCAGATATTGCTAACCTCTACTTACAACCACTTCCTGGTAGCGATGTTGCTTTATTTGTGGGTATTCAAAAATATATTATTGAGCAAGGTTTAGTTAAAGCTGCTTACTTGGAAGCTCATACTGAAGGCTGGGAAGCAGTATTAGAAAGCGCTACTTCTACCAGTTGGGAAACTATTACTAATACTTGCAGCGTGGCAAAAAGCGAGATAGAATCCGCAGCTAAACTAATTACAAGTTCTCAAGCTGTAGTTTTTGCTTGGGCAATGGGCGTGACTCACCAAGCAAATGGTGTAGATAATGTATTTAGTATCGCCAATACTGCTTTAATTACAGGCAATGCAGGCAAAGCAGGCGCGGGAACAATGCCGATACGCGGACATTCTAACGTCCAAGGCTTCGGATCGATGGGTGTAACTATTCACCTTAAAAAAGAGATTAAAACGGCTTTAGAGAAACTGTTGGGGCGAAGTCTTGAATTGGCTTCAGGATACGATACACGCAAGCTTATTGAAGCGGCGGATGCTGGGAAAGTAGATACTTTGATTTGTTTGGGTGGGAATTTATTTTCAGCGAATCCCGACTCTACCCAAGCAAAACGCGCCCTAGCTAAAATTGACACAGTTATCTATCTTGCTACTAAGCCCAATCTCGGACACTTTCACGGGTTAGGGAAAAAAAATACAATCGTTATTCCTGTATTTGCTCGATTTGAGAATCCCCACAAAACAACAAGTGAATCTGGTAATAATTTTGTCCGATTAAGCGATGAAGGTACAACCCACCTTAAAGATGCAGATTTAATTTCTGAGGTGGAGTTTTTAACGCAACTTGCCCATCGTTTGCATGGCGTTTCGCCGATTAATTGGCTAAAGTTGCAAAATCCGCAATACGTCCGTCAACTAATCGCCCAAACAATTCCTGGTTACGAAAAAATCGCTCAAATTGATGAAACAAAAGAAGAATTTACAATTTCAGGACGCATTTTTACTAAACCAAAGTTTCCTACTCCTTCGGGAAAAGCAATAATGTTTGCGACTCCTTTACCAGATATTACCTTACCAACCCCGGAAGATTTTGGCGTGTCTGAATCTGTGCCAAATATAGTTATTGCTTTAATTACAGCGCGTAGTTATTCTCAGCACAATACGGTTGTTTATAAGCTAGATGACAAATATCGCGGAATGCCCCATCGCAATTGTATTTTAATGAACCATAAAGACGCAGAGAAAGCAAACTTAGGCGATCGCGCTCTTGTCACTGTCCAAGCAGATGCAGGCAAATTAGAGAATGTAGAGGTGATTTACGGCAGCGTTAGGCAAGGTGCGGCGTTAATGTTTTACCCGGAGGCTAATGCTATTTTTAAAGCCAGGATTGATGTGCGATCGGGTACGCCAGCTTTTAAACGAGTGGGCGCGATCGTTTACGCTCAACCTATTTCAACACTTTAGTAGCATTAAAAATCGCCGCTAAAGCTACTCCTACATTGTTGCTAATCCAAACACACCCAAAGCAATGCTAGAGACGTTGCAATGCAACGTCTCTGCATCAAAAGCAGTCTACAAAAATACAAACAAGGCAATATTTTATAATTGCTAAGATGCTTTTTCTATCTATCTTGTAGTCTTTTGCACTGATACTAATCGAAGGCTTGTTATTGATAATTTGCTAAGATTATGAAAATATTATGAGAACAGAAAGCGGCAAAATGAATGCCTACCCCAGAAAATCGTCCTAGCCTCCCGGAAGTTCACCGGAGTATTAAAATTCTTGAAGGTAGAGGCTTTTGGCGCAAGATGCTAGCTTATGCTGGGCCAGGATATCTTGTTTCTGTCGGCTATATGGATACTGGTAACTGGGCAACAGATATTGCTGGGGGTCTAAGTTTGGCTATACATTGCTCTCGGTGATTTTGGTTTAAAATTTGATGGCGATCTTGCTACAGTAGTTGTGTGTGCGATTGGGTGTAGCGACAGGACGAGATTTGGCTCAAGCTTGCCGAGATTATTTTAGTCCCCGGATTAACTTTTGTTTGTGGGTACTGTGTGAAATTGCGATCGCAGCTTGTGATTTAGCGGAGTTATTGGGAAGTGCGATCGCCCTGCAACTGCTGTTTGAGATTCCTTTACTGTGGGGAGTGTGCATTACAGCGCTAGATATACTTGTATTGTTATTTTTGCAAAATAAAGGCTTTCGTTATGTGGAAGCACTGGTAATTACGCTAGTAGCAACGATAGGCATCTGCTTTACCGCCGAAATTATCTTTTCTCAACCTGATGCGGGAGGGATTTTACAGGGGTATGTACCTAAGTTAGAGATTTTACAAAACCCAGAAATGCTGTATATTGCGATCGGTATTTTAGGGGCAACGGTAATGCCGCACAATTTATATTTACATTCGTCTATTGTGCAAACCCGCGACTTTCAATCCACTAGCGAAAAAAAAGGGGAAGCAATTAAGTTTGGGACGATTGATTCAACGGTGGCTTTATCTTTAGCACTATTTATCAATTCAGCAATTTTAATTGTTGCGGCGGCTACGTTTCATTTTTCCGGTAATCAAGATGTTGCAGAAATTCAGGATGCTTACAAACTTCTCTCACCATTGTTAGGAGTTGGCGCGGCTAGTGCTATTTTTGGGTTGGCTTTACTGGCTTCAGGGCAAAGTTCAACGCTGACAGCAACCTTGGCTGCGCAAATTGTAATGGAAGGCTTTTTACACCTACGTTTACCTTCTTGGTTGCGTCGTTTGACGACTAGAATGCTGGCGATCGCTCCGGCGGTAATTACAATTATTTTGTTTGGTGAAGAAAGTACCGGGAGTTTGCTGGTTTTTAGTCAAGTTATTTTGAGTTTACAGCTATCTTTTGCTGTGTTTCCATTAGTAATGTTTACAAGTAAACGCCGACTAATGGGAGAGTTTGTTAATCCTTTATGGTTGAAGGTATTAGCTTGGACAGTAGCCTTCATGATCGCTGGCTTAAATATCTGGCTGTTAATCCAAACGTTTTTAGGCTGGTTTAATTTAAACTGAAGCTACAAATTGACTAATTTTTTCTAGTTTTTGGGCAACTTCACCGCCAATTAATAGTTCTTCGGCTTTGGCGACACCCGATCGCATATCGGCGCAAATCCCGCTACGCCACAGATAAAAACCGCCATTCCACAAGGCACTTTGCATTAATTCTGAAGGTTTACCTTGCAATACTGTTTCCATAGCGGCTATTAATTCTGGAGTGGAAGTTAGAGGTACATTTTTGTTACTAAAATCATAGTCACGGGCAGATAGGTGTAAGTGTTCTACTAAAGCATTGTCCTTGAATATGCCGATAATTGCCGTGCGATCGCGCGGTAAGTCACAACTACCTTCTAATCCCTTAACGGTCGTAAAACTACTTGTTCCCCGCAAAGTTAAAGCGCCTTGAAACATTCCTTCAGTGGGTGGATGTACGAAGCCAGCAATTATATGGGCATCCCCATTGTAAGGACACCAGACTAATTCCATTGTCGCAAAGGGCGGACGTTTGCCGATTTGATCACGATAATCAAATATAACTTGTGCTTGAGTAAAGTGTTGAGGTAAGTAAACAAATCCTAGTCCTGTTGTCTCAAATACTTGTTGAACTTGCGTCAAAGATAGCTTACTAAAATCAACTCCCAAGCCCTGCCAAATCTCGATTAGCGGGAGTCCGTACTTAGTAGGCGATCGCTCGCTTCCGTGCATGATTACTGGCTGGTTTGCCGTAACCAAAAGTAAAGCCGTTATCGGGCTAATTGGTGCAGTACGCGATCTGCCATCATAGGGTATTCCCATCACAATCGGCGATCGCGCTGAATTAATCGGTTGCAGTTTTGCGCCTAATTCTGTGTAAGCATCAAGCATTCCGGCTAATTCTTCTCCTGTCGGGCGCTTAATTCGGTGGGCGATCATAAATGCACCGATTTGGGCGGGGGTTGCCTCGGCGAGTAGCATCATTTTTGTTGCCGCCATTGACTCCGCGCGGGTCAAATCTTCTCCCGTATGCACCCCACTACCTACTTTTTTTAAAAACTCTCTAAATACCGTACTCATATTAATTAATTTAGTTGCTTAGGCGCTTGTCTCGATTTTTTCTGGCACGGGGACAGATGCTTGTACCAAGTCCCAAAACCGGCGAATTGGGGGAATTTTTAGCCGATCAAGGGTAGTTACCATCACAACTCGGCGTGTCAAATCGTTTCTGCCGTTGCCTAAAACTCGCACTGCCAGAGTAGGATCACTGCGGGCTTCTATTAATGCTGATTGTGGTAGCAACGCTACCATATCTCCTTGACGTACTACCCCCCGGAAAGCATCAAGAGTATTTACCTCTACAACTGCTTGGAGTATTGCACCTTCGCGATCAAACCTGTCTTGTACCAACCGTTGCATCCCATAGCCATCTTTAAATACTACCTGTGGGTAGCAAGTTAACTTGTCCCAGGGTATCCATTCATAGGCTGTAAGCGGGTGATTTGCTGCCATTAGCACTTCAATAGGTTCATCGTATAGCACTTGTACTACCATCTCAGAACTAGCCGTTAAAAAGCGATTATTCATAACGATCGCCAAATCTACCATCCCATCTTTAAGCACTTTTAAAGCGCGATCGCTGCCTAAAGATGTCACCCGCAATTGTACTTCTGGATAATCACGACAAAATTGTTGTAAAATCGGCGGCAAAAAGTGAGAACAAATTGAATGAATTGCCGCAATACATAATTCTGGCTGTTTTCCCGCCACTAAATCAGCTAATTCTTCTGTTGCGTTGCGCCACTCTTGGCAAATTTTGCGGACGCGAGGCAAAAAGCGATCGCCGCCTAAAGTTAAGGTAGTAGCCGCGTTGCGATGAAACAAAGCTATGCCTAAATCGGCTTCTAATGCTTGAATTTGGCGACTAATGGTTGATTGAGTTACCCCACATTTTCGCGCTGCTTGCTGAAAACTGCCCGTATCGGCAATCGCCAAAAAAGCTTGCAACTGTTCTAGCCGCATTTTGTTTGTAGCCTGAATTACATTTGTATCCCCAAATCTAAAATTACCCGATCTAGATTTAGGTTTTGGTAGAGATTGTTACAACTAGCTGACGACTACTTATATTTGTTGCCATTCTTGCAATGCAAATTTTATTCCTTGAGTGAGTTCTGGGGTAATTTTAGAATCGCTATTTAAATGTTGTAGTTGTTGGTATGCTTGGGCTGGGGCTAGTTGTTGCAAAGCTGCGATCGCGTGTAATTTTACTCCTGTATCTGGGGTAGCCAGTAAGTTTATTAAGGGATCTATTGCTTTAAGTTCGCCTAATCGTCCTAATGATAGAGCGATCGCACTTTTGACACTGTTTGATAATTGCAAGCCTTCAATCAAAATATTTCCAGCTATTACTTTCAATTTTTGTACTTGTCCCAAAACTTTGACAATTTCTTGCTGCAAAACCGGGGAGAAATGCTCGTTTAAGCAAGAGTGCAAGTATTGCAAGCTTTGGGAAGTTTCCATTTTACCCAAAGCTCTGATACATTCTAATTGAAAATTTATTGGTGTAAGAGGAGAATTTAGCACTGATTTCAAAGCATCGGCGGCGGCTTCGCTTCCCAATCTACCTAGAGAAACTGCCGCAGTACAGCAAACGTCTATATTAATATCGTTCAATTTGGGTATTAACTTATTAACTAAGTCTAATTCTTCTCGCACATCAGAGCGAAAACCCAATCCTGTAATGGCTTCCTTCCTTACAGAGGCGGCAATATCGTCTAAGGCTTCAAGCAAAACTGGCGGAATCTCTGCGTTATGAAAACTCCCCAAAGCTTCAATAGCAATAGTTCTAATATTTGCGTCAGGATCTTTTACAACAGTTAATAATGGGGCAATTGTTTCGGAGCGCCGGATGTAAGATAGTGATTTTACAGCAATTAGGCGCGTAGCTTCATCTATTAATAATTCCTTTAATGCAGCGACAGCAGGGTTGCCAATTTGTCCTAAGGCGCTGGCTGCCATTGAGGTTAATTCATCATTATCAGAAGATTTGAGTAAATTAACTAAAGCTGCGATCGCTCTAGTAGGATGATTAAATTCTCCTAAAATCCGCGCCGCATACCAGCGCAATTCTTCATCTTCTTCATTTTTAACAATTTCTATTATTGGAGCGATGGCGCGATCAATGCCTATTGCATCATTTGCACCCAAACGGGGAAACACTTTCGCAATATCCCAACGCTGAGAAAAATCGCCTTCCTGCAAAACTGTTAAAGCTAAATTTAATACTTGGTCTGCTTCTTCTCCAATATCTACAATTGCCAACTGTTGTAAGTATTGTATAACTACTGTCCAGTTACCGACTTCTTGGGCTGCTTGTGCCTGCTGTAGAAGTTGTTTGATGTCTGCAAGCATTATATTAACTCTTTTTAAGGAGACTTTTTATTTTCCCTTTTTTCAAGGGGGGATCGCTGATAATATTCACCGCGTGACTTCTAAGTATAACTACTTCCCCATCCTAAAACGATGTATTTAGCTGTTTAAAAATGCTATTTTTTCTACCAATACCATTGAGATTGTTTGCTAGTAGACAGTTTCCGCAAAATAACTCGTTAAAATAGTAGAATCACCACAACTTTATTGTTGTACCCAGTTGAGTTATAGGTTTACAAATTTTTTATGGACTCTAGTAGTACACCGTCTGTCAATCCTCCCCGATCAACTCATAGATTGGCAGACATTCTCGGCACAGCGATCGCACTGTTAACTTTAACTTTGCCCCTGTGGACAATTGCTCATTACTCCTCAAACAGTGTTAGCAGTTTAGTTTCGCCCATCGCCTATCCCCTACAAAGCCCCCCATAAAACTTACTACGTTAGCGTCGTAGTTAAGCTAAGAGATTTTTCTAATTCGGCGGCTACGGCGGTAATAAAGTCAACCTTTTGTTGGTTGCGATCGCCCGCAGTACGCATAAAAAATACTAACACTACTATTACTTGGCGATCGCATTTAATCGGCATACCAAAGGTAGCTTTGACACCGCAAGCTTTGGCGATTTGATTGCGTAAAAAATACGTTTCCGACCTAGCAGAGACATCTACAATCCATTCTGGTTGTCCTTCTGCCCAAACTCTACCGGGTAAACCTTGATTTGGCGGAATCACAAAAGCTTCGCTACAAAGGCGAAATTTCTCTATGGCTTCGCTATCTAGGCGACTGTACCAAACAGGACTAAGTTCTAAAACTCTATCATCGGTAGGAATCCAAACCTCGCCATAATCCCATTCGCCTGTTTTGCAGACAAGTTTGATTGCCTCGTACAGTTGAGATTGGAAATATACTGAGTTGAGCATGACTTAAGCTAGGCGTTGTAGCAAAGGGTTATGGCGATCGCATCTTTATAATTGTAAGGTACGCCAAGGGAGCAGTATATTAATTGCTGCTAAAAGTTAAAAATTCTTGGGGTACAAAGCGTTCCGACGACTGCTTTGGTTTTGCCCCAAAATGCTCAATTAACAAGTCTTTTAGCACTGGTTTAAGGTCATCGCAAGGAATTTGTTTCATTACTCGGCTACCAAGTTCAGCTTCAAAGCCTACTTTTCCACCCATCCAAATATCTACAGCTTCTACAACCTGCCCGTTTTTGCGTCCTTTTGTTCCCATTAAGCCAATATCAGCAACTTGTGGCTGTCCACAAGAATTAGGGCAACCAGTCCAATGAATACGCACAGGTTGCTCTACACTAAGTTCAGCTTCTAAAGCTTTAATCATCGCTAAAGCGCGATTTTTGGTTTCAATTAAGGCAAATCCGCAAAATTGACTTCCAGTACAAGAAACTAATCGCCGTGATAGGTTTTCAGGATTGAGAGAAAAACGTTCTAAAAGTGGCTCTTTCAAAAATGGTTCTAGCCTAGAGTTAGGAATATTAGGAATAATTAGATTTTGCTCGACAGTAAAGCGAATTTCTCCAGTACCATAAACCTCCGCCATCCGCGCTAAATCAAACATATCTTGAGCATACAAGCGCCCAATGGGAATATGTACCCCCGCGAAGTTTAAGCCGGATTGTTTTTGTTTAGCAACGCCGATATGGTCGTATTTATTCCACATAAATTCGTCTTTCTCGGCAGCCTTTTCTAGGGGATGACCAATTTGGTTTTCTACTTGGGCGCGAAACTCCTCTATTCCCCATTTGTCAATCAAATACATCAGGCGCGATTTTTGTCTATTTGCCCGTAAACCATGATTGCGAAAAGTTAATAAAATAGCTTTACTTAATGCGACTACATCATCAGGACTAACCCAAACATTAAGCGGTACGGCAGCGACGCAAAGCTTGGGTGAAAACATCCCGCCGACAATTACATTAAAGCCGATAGTATCGTTTTTGTAAGCAGGGATAAAAGCAAGGTCGTTAAGTTCGGCGTGGACGGAATTATCTTTGCAACCAGCGATCGCAATATTAAATTTGCGTGGTAAGTTAACCATTGCTGGGTTGCCTTCGCCATTATTTGTAATCATGTCTTGCACCATGCGACACAATCCCCGCGTGTCGATTAGTTCATCAGGATCGATACCTGCTAGAGGCGAACCCGTAATATTGCGAACGTTGTCTACACCCGACTGCACCGAAGTTAGTCCATATTGATGCAGCTTCTTAAAGATATCTGGTACATCTTCAATTCTTACGCCGCGCAACTGAATATTTTGCCTAGTAGTGATGTCTGCGTTGCCTTCGTCGCCGTACTGTTGGACAATTTCGGCTAAAGCTCGCATTTGACTTGCGATAATTATGCCGTTAGCTAGGCGCATTCGCAGCATAAATTTACCGGGGGTAACCGTACGATAAAACAATCCTAAGTCTCGCAATCGGTAATCGCGATCGGCTTCGTCCATTGCTTCCCAGCCAAGGCTTGCTAAGTAATCTAGTTCTTGCTTGAGGACTAAACCATCTTTTTCAGCTTTAATTTTTTCAAATTTGTTTAAATTTGGCTTACTTTCTTCCGCTTGGGTTAATTCTTGAAATTCGGTTGCTTCCTGGGTGGCGTTTTCGTCCGTCATAGCTTTAGTTTGATGGGTTTTATTAATTGAGGGCGGAAATATATCTTTTCTGTTTAAGCTATGCCTTTTAGTTATTTTGTTTTGTAGAAGTAGTTACAAAAACGGCTTTAAACTCTTTAAACCTGCCTTTTGACGTAGTTGAGCAGTCTATATTGATATGTATTGATTGAAGCGGGAGTTGAGTTATGGAAGATGAAGAATTATTTATAAAGTGGGAAGTTGAAGAAATCTTGAAAAGATATGCGGATGGGGAGCGCGAATTTCTCTACGTTGATTTGAGTGGGGCTGACTTGAGTACAGTTGACTTCGGCGAGCGAAGTTTGAGGGGTGTTATCTACAGTAAAAAAATTAAATTCAGTCATGCTAACTTGAGTAATGCCAACTTAAGTAGCGTTAATCTTCGGAATGCTTTTATGCAATTTGTCAATTTGACTAATGCTAACTTGAATAATGCCAACTTGGAGCGCACTCTCTTAGAAGGTGCTAACTTAAAAGGTGCAAATCTCAAAGGCGCTAATCTCTGTTCTACTAATCTCGCAGGTGCTGACTTAACTAATGCTGACTTAAGTGGTGCTACATGGGGGTTTAATCCCAAAGATGCTATTTTCAATAACACTATTCTGCCCGATGGCACTATCGAAACTGATTCCGACTAAATCATTAGTAAAATTGGTGCAGGTAAGATAAAACAGATGAATATTGAATTTGACCTTAAGGAAATAATAACTAGGTTTGAACGTAAGCTTGACAAAATAGAAACCAAAGTTGATAAACTATCTACCGATATTGGCGAAGTAAAGACGCACTTAGTTAAGGTGGAGGAGGACATTACGGGGGAAATTAAAGTTTTTGAGGCAAGAATTGATGGAATTAGCAAGAGAACTGATAGTCAAAAGTTTATCAAGCGTAGATTTATTATTGGTCTAGTTTTGGCTGCTTTAGGTGGGTTTGCTAAGGTTTTTGAATTTACGAGCTAATTACCTCAGTCGAAACTCTAGTTTTTGAGGTTGAGTTTTAGAATTGATCGGGAAGCAGAATTTAAGACAAGAGTGCTAGGTTGAGCAGGTTTGCCATTGATGAATAAGTTGTAAGTATCCACTTGCAAGCGCTCTAAATAATAAACTCCGGCGGCGTTGGTAATTGAAGCCTTAAAATCTCTAGATAGGCGCAGTCGAGTGTTTAGAAACTCTAGCAGTAGCTAGACCTTACGAAGGGAGTATTGCTGGCGTTACAGGTTTAACAGAGTCTCAAAAAACTTCTTTAAAACTTCTTAGTGCGGTGGAAACAAAAGAAATTGAGTGTTGCCCAATCAAGAGATTATTACATCCCCTATCCCCCAAATGGAGACGGAATTAAATATTCAAAGCCTTCTAGAAGTCAGAAATTTGTCTAGCCTACTATCTCTTTAGTTTTTGCAACACAATCTCATTTTGCACCTATTCTAGTGACACCCTTAATGTCTAGATAATGTTAAGGGCGTAAACTTCTTATCAAGATTGAGTAGCAAAAGATACATTTATTTGGAAACAAAGACAAAATAAGTTAAGGATTTGACAGAGACAACGTTTTTTATTTTTCAATACGTTCAAACTTCAAATCTATACTCCTATTTTGTTTGAGCAGTTTAGGGACAATCATTTGTTTCCTCAAATGAGTATGTTTTTCTATCAAGCTTACTTACAACGTAGTTTAGAAAATTCAGAAAAACTTTAGAGAACCTCATGGCAACAAATAGGAAATTAAAAAAGGCAAGTGTAGCGATCGCCTTAAGTACGATTGTAGCAATGGCTATTGGCGGATGGGCTGTATCCACTAAAGCAGATGTCTATCAGAACGATAGTAGGAGGAAGTTTACCTTCGCCCTCTGGGGTGATATGCCTTACAACGCTACTGATGCCACAACTAAAGTACCAGCACTAATCAACGACATTAATAAGTCTGGGGTCGAGTTTTCAGTATTCAACGGTGACTTTAAAAGCGGCAGTTCGCAGTGTACCGATTCTGTATATGCCGATGCGATCGCTCGTTTCAACAGATTTAGAATGCCCATGATCTATGTACCTGGTGATAACGAGTGGACTGATTGTCACCGTATCAATAACGGCGGATATAATAACTTGGAACGACTCGCGTATCTTCGGAAAACTATGTTCAATAGTTCGCGGAGTTTTGGTCAAAGAACTTTGCGATTAGAACACCAAGGTCAGTTAGGTGATCTTTACGCTGAAAATACACGGTGGATGTACAACAAAGTGCAATTCATCGGCTTAAATGTTCCTGGAAGCAATAACAATAAAGTCAATAGTGACGCTCAGTGTACCAATGCCAGCGCTCGTTCTCTAGCAGATTGTGCTGCTAATAATGCGGAGTATGCAGCACGGGATGCAGCGAATATTTCCTACCTGCAACAGTCTTTTAGTAAGGCTAAGTCCGGGGGTGCTGTAGGCATTATGGTAATTATCCAAGCCGATCCGGGCTTTGACATCCCAGAAACTGAAAGCGTTGATGAGCGGGCAATTTTTGGTGCGCCTGGTGGCGCTGCTGACGGATTCAACAATTTCCTCAATGCACTCGTCACTGAAACTAGAGCGTTTAAAGGCGAAGTTGTTCTAGTTCATGGCGATGTCCACTTTTTCAAGATAGACAAGCCTCTATTAAGACAAAGTGACTTGCTCAAGAATTTCACTCGCGTTGAAACCTTTGGCAATCCAAATATTCACTGGGTTAAAGTATCCGTCGATCCACGTATTAGCAATGTGTTCACGTTCAATCCTGTAATCGTACCAGGCAACTAAAATCTAAATAGTAAGGCTTGTCCCATGCCTATGAGGACAAGCCTTACTCCTTTATGGATGAACTTGCGACAAGCTAACGCTGCTATAGTCGGCGGTTTTGACCACCAAACTGACTATTTGCACAGCACAGGCTTTTAATTCTGGCTGCAATGAGTCGGGACAAGATATCGGGTGAGTGAGGGCGTTTGCTTCAGATTTTTCTGCCCACAAATAACCCCAGTGCATCGGTACAAAAACTGTATTAGGCGCGATCGCTTTGGTAATTTTAGCAGGGAATTGCGCTACGCCCCGACGACTTCGCACTTCTACCCATTCATTGTCTGCAATGCCTAATTTACGCGCATCGCGGGGATGAATTTCGATAAATGGTTCGGGGTGCATTTGTTTAATTTTATCAATGCGTCCGGTGCGAGTTTGGGTATGCCAATGTCCGTATAACCTGCCTGTAGTCAAGACAAAAGGATATTCAGGATCGGGAGGTTCGGCAAGTCCCCGCGAGTGACAAGAAGTAAACTTTGCCCGTCCGTCCGCAGTCGGAAAACGCAAATCGGTATAAAGCCTTTTAGGGGAAATATTGCCTTTGTCGGGACAGGGCCATTGAATCGCACCTTCCGTTAAAAGCTTTTCGTGGCTAAGTCCTGTCATATCGCAAGGGCGATCACGCGTTAATTGGACAAATTCATCGTACACTTGGGCGGAACTTGTAAAAGCAAACTTATCGCCAAATCCGAGCCTTTTTGCAACTTGCGCCATAATGTCCCAGTCAGCCTTAGCTTCCCCTACCGGAGGACGAAAAGCCGAACATAAAGTTACTACTCGTTCAGAATTGGTCATTATCCCAGTTTTTTCGCCCCATTGCGCCGCAGGCAACAAAACATGAGCGTAGGCAGTGGTTTCTGTAGGGTAGTAAGCGTCTTGACAAATAGTAAAGGGTGATCGCCATAAAGCAGCTTTGACGCGCTCTAAGTCTGGTAGACTAACGGCGGGATTGGTTGCTACCACCCACAAAAATTGTACTTCCCCTGTTTCAAGTCCAGTAATAATATCCCAAGCCGTGCGACCAGGATAAGGTTTAATCTGTCCGGGGGGAAGTTGCCAAAATTGTTCTAAGTCGTGCCGATGCCGCTCATTACTCACCGACCGATAGCCGGGTAATAGGTGTGCCAGTCCTCCTACTTCCCTTCCCCCCATTGCGTTAGGTTGACCTGTGAGGGAAAAAGGGCCGCTTCCCGGTTTACCAATTTGTCCAGTCAACAAATGTAAATTAATCAGACTGCATACTTTAGCTGTACCTTCAGAAGACTGGTTAACGCCTTGCGACCACAAAGATAAAACCCGCTTTGATTTGCTCCAATAACGCGCCGCAAGTTCAATATCCGCCGCCGAAATTCCGCAGCGTTTGGCAACTTTTTGGGGTGAGTAATGCTGGACTGCTGCCGCAAAATCTGAGAATCTGCTGGTACATTCATCAATAAAACCTTTATCAATTTCTCCCCAACGCAGAAGTAAATAAGCAATGCTGTTTAGCAAGTCAATATCTGTTCCAGGCGCAATGGCTAAATGTAAGTCTGCAACTTCTGCCGTCGGAGTACATCTAGGATCGACAACAATTAGTTTGACGTGGGGATTGCGCTTATGATGTTTTTGCAAGCGGTTAAAAACAATTGGGTGACACTCTGCCGCATTTGCGCCAATAATAAAAGCACAATCTGTTAATTCTAAGTCGTCGTAGCAGCAGGGCGGCCCATCAGATCCTAGGCTTTGCACGTAACCCGCTACTGCCGAAGACATACACAGGCGAGAATTAGAATCAAAATTATTTGTACCCAAACAGCCCTTAAGGAGTTTTTGGGCAACGTAGTAGTCCTCCGTCTGCATTTGCCCAGATCCATACATACAAACGGCATCACCGCCCGACTTTTCGTACACCGATTTTAGGCGACTAGCGACTAAATCTAGGGTTTCATCCCAACTAGCGCGGCGAAAAGGCTGATTTAAAGATTCGCGTACCATTGGGTAATGTAGGCGATCGCAATCTATTGACTCAGTAATTGTTGCACCTTTAACACACACCATCCCTTTACTTGACGGATGAGCGCGATCGCCTTTTACTTTCCAAATAGGAGTTTTTAAACTATCTTGATTAGCTGCTTTTCCAGGGGCGGCGGGGGGCGACACTTCCAAACCACAGCCGACACCGCAGTAAGGACATAGCGTTTTAATATTGTCTGTCACCGTTAAGTCACCCCTTTATACTTCCACTACCATTTTTTATAGGGTAGAAATTTTCCTGACATGGTAATTTTGACGCGATCGCCTTTTGGATCTGTTTCTTTCTCGACATTGAGTGTAAAGTCTATGGCGCTCATAATTCCATCGCCAAACTCCTCTTGAATCAGGGCTTTAAGGGGCATTCCATAAACCTGCATAATCTCATAGAACCGATAAATTAACGGATCTGTAGGAATTACTGGGTCTAAAGAGCCTTTAACGGAATATTCCGTTAGTTTTTGAGTTATTTCTGGCGGCAAATCTAAAACTTGAGCTAATTTGCTTGCTTCATCTTCTGAGGCTGTAGCTTGACGATAAATTAAGGCTGCTACCCACATTGGATCGCGCCCTAACAGTTTGCCCAAGTCTTGAAAGCTCATGCTTTTAACTTGTTTTGCTTTTAATAGTTCTTCGGTAATTTCTAAGTTTGTCATTTGATTTTAAAAGTTAATCGTCGTCGTGAGCAAAACGGCGAAATAGGAAATCAAGGGCGTAGTTACGCAGGGTGTAGTATTCGGGATCTTCCAACATCTGAGCGCGGTTGCGGGGACGAGAGAAGGGGATATTTAAGACTTCGCCAATTTTTGCCGATGGCCCGTTTGTCATCATTACTAAGCGATCTGCCAAAAACAGCGCTTCGTCGATGTCGTGAGTAATCATCAATACCGTTACTTGATAATCTTGCCAAATTTTCAATAATTCTTCTTGCAATTCTTCTTTAGTGATTGCGTCCAATGCCCCAAAAGGTTCATCTAAAATCAATACCTGAGGGCGAATCGATAAAGCACGAGCGATCGCAACTCTTTGTTTCATCCCTCCCGATAACTGCGTCGGCTTTTTGTCAGCCGATTCTGTTAAACCCACCATTGCCAAATGTTCATTGACAATTGCTCTTTTTTGTGCTTCTGGCTTATCAGGATAAACCGAATCTACAGCTAGGTAAACGTTTTCAAAGGCGGTCATCCAAGGCAATAGGCAATAGTTTTGAAATACCATCATGCGATCGGGACCGGGTTCAGTTATTGCTTTTGATTGCAGTCTAACTTCACCATCGGAAGGGGTATTAAATCCTGCCACCATATTTAGCAGCGTTGATTTGCCACAGCCAGAGTGACCAATTAGGCAAACAAATTCGCCTTCACCCACGCTAAGTTCTACGCCATCTAAGACTGTGTAGGGGCCAGTGGAGGTGGGATAAATTTTTGAGACATTTTCAATAACTAAGAAAGGTTCTTTTTTAGGCGTTGTCGTAGTTACTGGAGAAGTCGCGTTATTAGTTGTAAGTATTTGCATAGTTTTGGAGGATTGAATGCTAAATTGTGCGCTTAAGTAAGTTTTGGTGAGGGTTCGCTTATCTACTGGCGGTTAAATCAAACATACTTCTTGAATCCGTAAAGGCTGTTTAATTTTCAGACTGTTGAGATACTTAATTGGATCTTCTGGATCAAAGACAATCTCGTCAAAGATCATTGTGCGGGGGTCGCGTCCAGTATCTAAAAAGCCTAATTCTCTAGCGGCTTCACCAAATATATCCGCACGGCAAACGCGATCAAGGATTTCTTGCCAGTTTTTGGGAAATGGTGCTAAACCCCAGCGTGCCAATTGCGTCATCATCCATAGCCTTTCTGCCCGGTCTGGGTAGTTAGTTTTATTGACGTAAAATTGGTTAAAGGTGTACATTTGCACGGGTTCTGTGCCATCTCCGCGATCATAAGGATCGAGAAATCCGGGGCGAGTATAAACGGGTGCTGAACCAACGTATTCTGGGCGGCAAAGGAGTTCAACAATTTCTTCTCGATTACGCCAGTCGTCGCAGTATTCACAGGCTTCAAGCAAGGCTTTAACTAAGGCTACATGAGTTTGGGGATATTTATTTGCCCATTCTTCTGTTACACCTAAAACTTTTTCTGGATGCCCTGCCCAAATTTCTAAATCGGTCGCAATCACAAAGCCTAAGTCTTCATGAACGGCGCGAGAATTCCAAGGTTCGCCAGAACAGTAACCGTCAATATTACCCGCTTTGAGGTTTGATACCATCTGCGGTGGTGGAACTACCGTTAAGCTGATATCTGTATCCGGGTCAATTCCGCCAGAAGCTAACCAGTAGCGCAATAGTAAGTTGTGCATCGACGCAGGATGCACCATCCCTAAAGTATGGACTTTATCGGGAGAAGATGCGATCGCATCTTTGAAGTCTGCCAGGGTTCTTACCCCTTGGTCGAACAGCTTTTTGCTAAAAGTAATTGCGTTACCATTGCGCGACAAGTTCATGGCACTAACTACAGGAATGGGCGGTTTATCACCCGCACCTAAAGTTAAAGCTAAGGGCATTGCCGCCACCATTTGCGCCGCATCTAAGCGCCCCGTACCGACACCTTTAGCAATTTCTTTCCAACTTGGTTCGCGGCTTAAAACTACTTCCGTTAAGCCGTATTTTTCAAAAAAGCCTTTTTCTTTAGCAACTACTAACGGGGCGCAGTCAGTAAGGGGAATAAAACCTAGTTCTAAATTTACCTTTTCTAAACCATTGCCTGCTAAAACTACTTTTTGCCTTGCTTTACGTTGTTTGGCGCGTTTTTGCTGATTGAGGAAATAAATTATTTCGTTCCGCAAGCCGTAGTAACTGGGGTGGTTGACTACTTCCATCTTTTGACGGGGGCGAGGTATTTCAACATCAAGAATCTGCCCAACTTGCGCCTCCGGCCCATTTGTCATCATCACAATGCGATCGCTTAGTAGCAGTGCTTCATCGACATCGTGAGTCACCATCACGCAAGTTAAGTTGCTTTCGTTGCAGATTTTCATCAATTGTTCTTGCAAACCACCGCGCGTTAAAGCGTCTAAAGCCCCAAAAGGCTCGTCTAGTAGCAGTAGTTTGGGGCGAATTGCTAAAGCCCGTGCGATCGCAACTCTTTGTTTCATCCCTCCCGATAATTGCCCAGGACGCTTATTAGCAGCGGCGCGCAGCCCTACTAAATCAATGTGATGTTCGACAATTGATTTGCGTTCGCCTTTAGGTTTATTTTGATAAACTTCGTCTACAGCCAAGCTAATATTTTCCAATACGCTTAACCAAGGCAATAAAGAGTAGTTTTGAAACACTACCATGCGATCGGGCCCTGGTTCTCTTACCTCGCGCCCCTCTAAAATTACTCCGCCCGTGGTTGCCCTATCCAACCCAGCAATAATATTTAGTAAAGTGGATTTACCACAACCAGAGTGACCAATCAAGGAAACAAATTCACCTTGAGGGATCTTGAGGTCAATATTTTTTAGGGCTGTATAGCTGTTGCCGTTGGGCAAAGGAAAGATGCGATCAATGTGGTCTACTTCAACAAATACAGGCATGACTTATTTAAGGCTGAAGGGTAAAGGCTACTAGCAAAACTTGGGAAATTCTTGTTTACGCTTGATCTTGCGTAACATACTTTATTTTTGCCACTTATTTCTGTTCTTCTGGAACTACTTTGCTGGCAACAAATGCTACTAAGCGATCTAGTATCAGACCCACAATCCCAACGTAGATTAATGCCAAGATAATTTGACTCAGCAGCGAACTATTGTAAGCATCCCAGATAAAGAAGCCGATTCCCACACCACCAACTAACATTTCCGCCGCTACAATTGCCAACCAAGATAAACCGATGCCAATTCTTAACCCTGTAAATATATAAGGAACAGTAGCCGGAAATAAGATTTTAAAGAAATACTTAGAACCTGACAATTTCAACACTCTAGCCACGTTGCGGTAGTCTTGGGGCAATTGTTGAACGCCTACGGTTGTATTGATAATAATCGGCCAAATCGACGTGATGAAAATAACAAAAATTGCTGAAGGGTTAGATTGCTGAAATGCTGCCAAGGAAATCGGCAACCATGCTAAAGGTGGAACCGTCCGCAATACTTGAAACAAAGGGTCTACAGCATTATAGACCCATACATTAGCCCCAATTAAGATTCCCAACGTAATCCCGACAATCGCTGACAAAGAGAAGCCAATAGCAACCCGTTGTAAGCTTGCTAGTAGTTGCCAACCGAGTCCTTTATCTGTACCGCCGTTATCAAAAAAGGGATTAATAATAAAAGGATCCCAGGTTTCTTTAACCATTGTGATCGGCGATGGCAATCTAGGGGAGTCACCCATAGTTAACAACAGCCAGATAATTGCAAAGATGGCGATCGCCATTATTGGCGGTAGAATTTTTTTTGTAAAAATCGCTGCAATTTCTTTTTGAGCCGTTTTCTTTTTACTTTTAGTTCGACTGGGAAGGGTGGCGGTCATCCTTTAACTTCTCCTAAGTGTGGCGATTTACTTGATAGACGGATGTCAGTGCAGTATGTTACTTACCCACACTGACCAAGGATTAAGCTTTTTTAATCTTGAGAGATTTCAAGTAAGCGGCGGGGTTTGCGGGGTCGAAGGTAACACCATCAAAAAACGTTTCTACCCCGCGTGATGTACTTGTGGGAATTTCGGCAGCGGGAACTCCTAACGCTGTAGCAGCTTCTTTCCACAAGTCTTCGCGGTTTACCTGGTCAATAATTTTCTTTGTGTCTGTATTTGCTGGAAGCTTACCCCAACGGATGTTTTCTGTTAAAAACCATAGGTCATGACTCTTGTAAGGGTAAGAAGCATTGTCTGCCCAAAATTTCATTTTGTAGGCGTAGTCTTTGACTGTGCGACCGTCGCCGTAGTCAATATTGCCTTTAGAGCGCTCGATAATATCTTTAGCTGGCACTTTAAACCACTTCTGCTTAGAAATGATTTCCACCATTTCGTCTTTATTTTCGGCTTTTTCGCACCATTGTTGAGCTTCTTGAACTGCCATTAGCATTGCTTTGGCGGCATTAGGATTTTTATCTACCCAATCAGCCCGCATTGTAAAAGCTTTTTCGGGGTGGTCTTTCCAAAGGTCGCCTGTAACTAAAGCCGAGTAACCTTGCTTCTGGTTTACTAGCTGGGCATTCCAAGGCTCTCCAACACAGAATGCTTCCATGTTACCTACTTTCATATTGGCAACCATTTGGGGCGGCGGTACGGGAACTACAGAGATGTCTGAATCAGGATCGACCCCCCCGGCGGCTAACCAGTAGCGCATCCACAGGTCGTGATTACCGCCCGGAAAAGTGATCGCGGCTTTGAGTTCTTTACCAGAGGCAATAGATTTACTAAAAGCATCTTTTAGCGGCGCGCTGTCTAAGCCCACCTTCATATCTTTATAAGTATTAGCAACGGAAATTGCTTGCCCGTTGGTATTTAACCGCGCCAAAATGTACATTGGTATCGGTTTACCTTGAGTAATCGTTCCCAGTGCCATTAAGTAAGGCATAGGTGATAGTATATGCGCTCCATCAATACCGCCGCCGCCAGAACCTAATACTAAGTTATCGCGGGTTACGGGCCAAGATGCTTGTTTTTCTACTTTTACATCGGTCATGCCGTACTTGGCATAAATTCCTTTTTCTAGCGCTACAATCAGGGGCGCGGAATCTGTAAGAGCAATAAATCCTAACTTAGCGCTGGTAGTTTCTACTTTTGGCGCATTAGCCGCAGCCACAACACTCGCAACGGGGCTTGCACTTCCACCACTATTATTAGTATCCGTTGAACCAGAGGAGCAACCATGCGCTAATAGAGTTCCGGTAGTAGCTGCGCCTGCGGTGATAATAAATTGTCTTCTGGAAATGTTTGTCATTGTCTGGTGTTAATTGAATTTTTGTAAATTGTCTTGGGGATTTGGAGTTTTGACTTCAGGTAGAAACCAAAACTTTTTCTCTAGGTTTTGCTTGAAAATGCTCGATGAGCAAGTCGCGCAATACTGGTTGCAAGTCTTCGCAGGGAATGCCTTTAGTTACGCAAGTTCCTAGATGTGCGTCTTTACCAACTGTCCCACCCATATAAATGTCAACTCCTTCTACAGGCTTGCCATTTTTGCGGGCTTTGGTTCCCATTAATCCGATGTCTGCAACTTGGGGTTGTCCACAAGAATTGGGGCAACCTGTCCAGTGAATGCGGACGGAGCGGCTTAACTCTAATTCTTGAGCTAAAAGGGCAATTTCTTTTAAGGCGCGATTTTTGGTTTCAATTAAGGCAAAGTTGCAAAATTGCGCCCCTGTACAAGAAACTAATCCGCGCATTAAAGGTTCTGGATTAATAGAAAATCTCGCTAAAATGGGTTCATTTAGTAATGCTTTTAAGCGCGAGTCGGTAATATTGGGAATAATGACGTTTTGCTCGACGCTAAAGCGAATTTCGCTATTGCCATACACTTCCCCTAGTCTTGCTAGAGCGAACATATCTTGAGCAAATAAGCGTCCGACAGGAATATGTAAGCCTACATAATTCAAGCCTGGTTGTTTTTGGCTATAAACGCCAATATGATCGCGTTTTTCCCAATCTATAGCATCTTTCTCGGCGGCGCTAACTAAGGTTTTACCCCATTGCTTTTCAATTTCTGTGCGAAATTTCTCTAAACCCCATTCATCAATTAGCCACATTAACCGAGATTTTTGTCGATTCGCTCTTAGTCCGTTGTCGCGGTAAACTTCTAAAACCGCTCTGCATACGGCTACTACGTCCGATGGTGCTACCCAAGCATTTAGAGGAATCGCCGCATCGCAGCGCTTGGCTGAGAAAAAGCCACCAACTAAGACATTAAAGCCAAATTGCTCGTTTTTATAGGCGGGAATAAATGCTAAGTCGTTGATTTCGGCGTGAATTGAATTGTCTCGCCCGCCCGAAAGGGCAATATTAAACTTTCTGGGTAAGTTTGTAAATTCTAAATTACCTTCACCGTTACCCGTAATCATGTCCTGAATTTGACTTGCTAGTTCCCGCGTGTCAAATAGTTCGTTTGCATCTAACCCAGCTATGGGATCTCCTGTAATGTTGCGAACGTTGTCCATTCCCGACTGGACGCTAGTTAAGCCCACTTGCTGCATTTTATTAAAAATGTCTGGCAAGTCTTCTATTCTCACGCCGCGCAATTGAATATTTTGCCTAGTTGTAATGTCCGCGCAACCATCATCGCCGTAGTTTTCGACTATTTCTCCCAAGGTTCGCAACTGCTGGCTATTTATAATCCCGTTAGGTAAACGCATCCGCATCATGAATTTGCCGGGGGTGACGGGACGAAAAAATACGCCCAACCACTTTAGCCGATGTTCTCTATCGGTGTCGTCCATAGCTTCCCAGCCTATCGACGCAAATTGTGCCAATTCTGCTTTTACAGCTAACCCATCTTTTTCTTTTTTAAGCTTCTCAAATTTATTTAGGCTCGTTTTGGCGATCGCATCTTCTGTCATGAACTAAACCTTATATTTTCGTTTACCTAGCTTTGAAGTCGCATAAATTTTAAAAATACTGCTATTTATTGCTAGGTTATTAGACTTCAAGCACTCAGTTCGTATCTTGCGCTACACCACTTGGAAGAACTAAGAGTCGTTCTGTTTAGGCGCGATGCTTATATTTAGGCATTCATTGCTTAGACAATTTTTAAATGCTTGTTATTATTCAAGTTAGGATTAATTAACAATTAAGTTCGTATCTTTAGTAACAAAATATTGAGTTATATGACTAAAACGCATAAAACCTATGTATTTTTTTCATAAAATACCTGTCAAAAGAGAGATGAATTAATGAAATAACAGCTAAAAATTTGGGTACTGTGAATTTTTTTAAATTAAAATTAAGGACAATGGTATGGATCGTCGAGCTTTTTTGAACTGGGTGGGTGTAGGTTTATTAGCAAGTTCTTTGCCCGTTGCGATCGCTGCGTGTTCTGCCCCGACTACTCAAGCAGAAGTAAATAATAAAGGTGGGTTTAAAGCCGTAGGTACAACAGCACAGTTAGGTAAAAATAATCAGTTGCTTAATAAAAATTCTCCAGTTGGTGCAGTTTTAGTAGTTCGTACCAGTAATGCAAATAATCTTAGCGCTGTAAATCCTACCTGTACTCACGCTGGTTGTGCTGTAACGTGGGCTGCAAAGTCACAAAAATTTGTTTGTCCTTGCCATGCTTCAGAATTTGGCACAGATGGCAAAGTATTAAAAGGGCCCGCTTCTAAGCCTTTGAAAACTTACAAAGCCAAAATAGAAGGCAATTCGGTTTTAGTTAGTTTGTAAGTTTTCAATCATTAGATAGCTACAATCAGGCAATAGGTATTAATTATCTTTGAAGTGGAAAACTATCGTTGTTTAAAAATCTTAGAGAGAACTTAAATTAATGTCGTCAGCACAACTGTTATTAGTAGATGATGAGCCAGGATTGCGCGAGGCTGTCAAAGATTATTTAACCGAAAGTGGCTTTAGCGTTCAAGTCGCAAGTAATGCGCGTGAAGGCTGGGAATTGATGCAACAAACAGCCCCCGACTTGGTAATCTCTGACATTATGATGCCTCAAGTAGACGGCTACCAGTTTCTCAAACAATTGCGCGACGATGCTAGATTTGCAGCCCTTCCCGTGATATTTTTAACCGCTAAAGGCATGACAGGCGATCGCATTCAAGGCTATCAAGCACGGTGCGATGCTTATTTATCAAAACCTTTCGATCCTGACGAATTAGTAGCGATCGTCGAAAACTTACTCGAACGTCGTGTAGTTGCACCTACTAAGGAAAACGGTGAAATCCCCGATCTTGCTGATTTAGCTAACCAAATTGCCCAAATTAAGGCGATTCTTACTCAAAAAAACGGTATTGTGCAAACGCCGATGCCATTTAAAATTGACCTCACACCTAGAGAACAAAGCGTACTAGATTTAGTTACAACCGGGCTAATGAATAAAGAAATTGCCCGTCAACTGCAAACTAGCGTCCGCAATGTCGAAAAATATGTTAGTCGTCTATTTAGCAAAACTGGGACAAATAGCCGCACAGAATTAGTACGTTTTGCTTTAGAACATGGACTAGCTAAATAGTTCTAGGCGGCGATCGCGGCAACTAAAAACAAGCTATCTACTAAAATCGTACTTAACACCGCTCCCCCAAAAGCCCACCAGTGTAGTTGTTTGGAAAGCAAAGGCAACGTTCCACAAACTAGCAATACGGTAGCGAGAATTATTGCTAAACCTTGCCCTAGGGGTGTTTGCACTTGCGCCAAGGCACTATGTAAAATGGTCGGTGTTAACTCTGGCTCAAGCATAATCTGCCGCCAGTGGGGAATCAAATCAACTAAATAAAAATATATATCTGTTAATACTGTTCCGAGTAAGGAACCTAGATAAAAATAGTTTCCCACTTTACCCCAGCCGCGCTTTAAACAGGCGATCGCAAAAGGCAAGGCGATCGCTTCTACAGGCAAATGTAACAACGGTTCCCAGCGCATCCAGCCCCAGTAAACCGAGCCTGCTAACCAACTCCAACTAAAACCTAATAACAAGTCTCCCCAAATATAAGTTTTGGGTGTACTCATCAACTTATAACTCAGCCA
>QQTW01000218.1_pt1 | contig 34209 bp, 40 predicted proteins | sample 1904831 | NCBI WGS metagenome assembly QQTW01 (sample SAMN09435610, study PRJNA476489) | Subsurface metagenome, whole genome shotgun sequencing project.
ATGTATCTATAGCCCCCTTGTCCCTTGGCCTTCCCGTCATCGATATCTGACAATGATGGAGTTCCCCCCGGAGATCCGCTGATCCATCTCGGATTCTTTCCCTTCTCGCAATCTAGCCCGTCGCTCGCACGTTGCTTTCTGGATGAGCGGCCTGCAGTGGAAACACCGACGGAAGCGACTGGGGCTTTAATCCCGGCTGCTTCTGCGACCAATTTTTCGGTTCGACCAGTCGGAGAGCTGCTGTCAGGTTTATGCCTTGGGTTACACACACCCCCTCCCGGTGCTGTCGCGTGCTGGCCTTTCAGCAGCCCCCTGCCACCGCCTGTTCCAAGGATGTTTTGCATGGCCGCGATTTCAAGGACACCATCATCTCGTTGCGGGGTTTTGGTCTCTTGTCCCGACCATGTCAGGAGCATTTCATCACACAACGGCTCGAACTAGTCGCCCGGCCGAAACCTACCAACCGGGCCGCACCGCCGACGAGGATCAGTCATCGCCGTCCGGGGCGCGCAACTTTGCTCGATAAACCTCCAAACGAAAGCTGAACTCGCAACATCTCCCAGATGGAGAAGCTCAGCGGTTTCGGTTGATGACGCGGGCGACCGATGCCGTGTCGTCGAATTGATTTCTTCTCCGTTTCGGTTTTGCTTCTTCCCTGGCGGCCCGAAACTGTATCCAGGCTGGGGGATGCGCTTGTTGCGCGCGAAAGTGGAGACACACCGGGAGAATGAGCAGAGTCAACCATGGTTGGCCAGAACGGTCACCGAGCGGTCACCTGCCCGTTGAGGTCACGAAGCCCTGGAACTGTGCCGAAGAAACCAGGCAGGTTTCTCAGTATTTGTTCAATCCGGAAAGGCTCCTCTTCTGGCTTAGCTGGAGGTTCTCCGGGGCAAGCAGTTATGTCATGAAAAACACTCGATGCAATGCTCGTTTCGAAGATGCGTTTACGATCCGCTTGGGCAACGGCTCTAGAGATCCATGGACGAAGTGGACAGTCTGGATTCGAGCAATTTTCAAGGGAACCTGGGACGGAATCATGATGGTCCCGGCGCACGGTACGGTACGAGAGCTCGCACGCCCCTCGTACCGTACTGCCTTGTCTTCCTACGGGCTAAAAAGCACCATGAGGCTTGCCGATCCAAGGCTGTTCCTGGCGAAGCTCAAAAGCGGAATCGTGCAGGCGCACAGATGCTGTTGAAGGATGCCAGTCCCGCACCACTTGATGCGCAAGTCTCGTGCGAAGCGATGCGGATGCGATGCGAGGCGATACTTAGTACCGCGATGGGCCCCCGCACGAACACAGAAGCTTTCAGACTCGACCGGAGCATAGGAGGGCAGATGGAGTGAGCATCACGGATCTGGTTGAACAAAAAGACAGCATCGACAGGGAGGATACTTGCCATCGATTGCGAAGATCATATATCATCCTCCAGCGAGCCAGGCGCACCCAAGGTTCGGCTCCGACGTCGGCCTGCAACCCCGCGATCCGCTTGTTTATACTCCAGTCGAGCTCTCCGCTCGTTCGGACGACGAGATCGTGCCATCATGGATATCATCGGTCATTTGCTGTTCGCTCGTCAGGCCCCTCCACGAGGGGACCCGGCGACGACGCCGGTCCTGGCTCCACCGCCGGGAGTGAAGTCGAACTTTGTCGATCCCTATTCTCGAGGTCCGATGCTGGTCCAGCTCAATGCGATCTTGCTCACGTTGGTGATGCTGTTCTTCATGATGCGGATGTGGACGCGAGTGTTTATCACTCGATCACTGGGATGGGATGATTGTGAGTTTCAAAGAAGTGATGTTCGTCTCGCTTTGGACACGTTCTAATGGGGCTATAGATACATGCGTGCTTGCGTTGGTGAGTCTGCCGAGCTGGCCGTCAACTAGAGACTGTGCTCAATCTTTGTTCTATTAGGCATTGATCATTGTGCATACGGGAGGTGGTCTCAAGAGTAAGCCAACCTTGGTCACGTTTTGCTCTGCCTGCCTTGACTGCAACGATGCTGACGAAGCTGCATCCAGTGCTTGACTTTGGCATGGGACGACGTGGACACAACGTAAGCCAGAAGATGTATCGTCGAGGAGAATTCATCAAGGTCAGTCGAGCTTATCTTACGTCGATTCTTGCCGTCATCAGCATCGGACTAAGACGTGACATTCAGTGGAGCGTGGCCATCTACATGCTAGAAATCGCAGCACCAGCCATAATCAAGATTTCCATCTTGCTACTCTACCTTCGACTGTTCTCGGCCTCGCGCAAGATGCGACTGGCCACTTATTTTCTGCTGGCCTTCTGTACGGCATACATGGTTGCGTTTTTGTTGGCCCTGGGCTTTGGTTGCCGACCGCTCCGGAAGCTGGTCAATCCAACCATCCCTGGCAAATGCGTCAGTTTCAATCGACACGTTCGGGTCCAGGCGTACGTCAACGCCGTTACCGACATTTTGGTATTTTTATTGCCGATTCCATTGGCCATTCGACTGCAACTTCCCACACGACAGAAGGTTGCTCTCGTGCTCATGTTTGGCATTGGATCAATGTATGTCTTTTGCCCTCTCGTTTCCTTTTATATATTTCCTTGCCAATCGGGTCTCTGCCTCAACCCGCAAAGAAGACTAACAACGGAACTAGCTCCTGCGTTGCAACCATCGCCCGCATCATCCATACATACAGCAAAGGCCGTGATGGACCGTGGCAACAATGGCCGGGTATTTTCTGGGCGTGAGTTCTACATTCTGCCCTTCTTTCTTACTTCTCACTTCGTTTGCTAACCAAAGATGAACAGAACAATTGAACAAATGGTCGCCTTCATCTGTTCTTGCATGCCCGCCCTGAAACCCTTCGTGAGCCATTTCAGCCCCTACGTCAAATCCTTCTCCTCTCGGTTTTCCGCCTACTCGCGATCTCGAACGAGCTCTTCGAAACACAGCAAATCCGCCTCCGGTCGTCATCATCATCATCATCTGGGCGGTGCCGGCGCCGGCGCCGGCGCCGGTGGGGGGATGGCTGTCAACGGGAAGAACGGAGACTTTGTCGAGCTCACGGATAAAACAACGTATTATCCAAACGGATATGATGAGGCCACGGCGATTCATAAACGACATGATATCGAGATGTCGGTCACGAGAGCGGATGATCTTCCCCCGCCGACTTCGTCTGAGACGAGTGTCGGTGGCGGGTTGCCGATTATGGGAAGGAGTCAGGTTTGAGAGGATCCTCATCTCGTCTTGCGATGATGTGAGATAAGTTGGCTGGAACGACATCTTGAGTTTTGCTTGGATTTGTCGCTGCTGCTATTGGAATGGGGAATTCTCAAAATACATTAAAAAGACACTAAAAGGGCCACAGTACTTGGATGAGTTCTGATATGAATGTGATCTCTCTTCGGTTGAAACAGGACGAAGGACCGGTAGTCCCATCCTCCTTCCTTTCTGCCTTCTTATGCTCTCACTCTTCATCTCATGTTCATCTCTTCTCAAGACAACATCTGCTCTTTTACTGGAAGAAGAATCTTCGCCGAGTTAGGTTTGTTGGATTTCGGGTCCAGAAAATACAATCATGGGTATGGGTAATGTTAGCGTAGCGTCGTGGGTTAGCATTGGACGAGTGAAAACTGTAGATCATTCATGATGGACCTGTTCATTTACATCCAATCATTCATCCATCCGTCCATAGATGTGGTGATCAGGTATGCCAAGGGAGGCCAAGGCAGGCCAAGCGGCATTATCGTCAACACTACTGTTCTCTTATCGATGCGGGTGCTCAGCAAAGAATATCTGGTTTTAAAGACTTACGGTACCGTACTTCGAAAGCGGAGTCAGTATAAGGACTGGATGATTAGCTCAGTATCTACTGAATGCCATGGTAGTAGATTAAATGTACAGTATAGCTTAGCATGTCTAATCCGGCACAGAGCTACGAATCAAGAGAAACAGACGAAGATGGTAGCTCCACTCATCCATGCCATCATCTCTCTTCTCAATAGTATTGCTCATGGATGATGGGTTTGATTGAGTGATTAGAGGTAGACAGGTAGGAGTCTTCACTGTACAGTATTTCGTACGAGTACATCCACTGGCGCACTCGCTCGCAACACATGAGGCGAACCAAGAGAAAAAAGCAGAAGGGATACCAAAGAGCTAGCGATTGAAAACAACAGCCTAGGATCGAATGCTTGCGACTACCTCCCCTAGAAAGGGGAGGATTCTATCTAAGTTCATCAGCTTATTTAGCCTTCCTCAATGCCCCCATCATCTCCTCCTTCGTGATCAAATGATCGATTCTCTCGAGTATACCCAGCAGGGATTTCATATTCCCACTCCACTCGTTCAGTACATCATCCGGCTGTCTTGGTTTCGCGAAGCTGACGATGCCCGCGGGACGATCGATGCGGGCATAGACCGTCTTGGCGGTGACCAGTTCACTCAGATATTTCTCTGTTTCCGCGGCATCGAGACCGAGGAGGTATGTAAGTCTTGGGAGACGGATGCGGGTGTAATATTTCGCGACGACCCGGACGTTATGCTCGATGACGCGTTTGCGGAGATCGAGCCAGCGTTGATGACGCTTCGAGGGGTCGTCAACGAGGACAGCAGATGATGAGGGGGGTTGGGCAGTGGTGGATGCTGAAGAAGAAGAATCGGGAGGAGAGGCGGAGAATACGTCCGTCGAACAGAGATGAGGTCCGAATTGTTCTTGGACGAGATGCCATCGCATCAGTTCGGGGACGGTGAATAGATTCAATAAACGCGCTTCGAGAGGTGCGAGGGCGGTGCAACGCGGGTCGCGGTGGATGCGATGCAACAGATCCGATTGCTCGTTGTCGTAGGGTGAGAGGATGATGAAGTAGATGATGTGTTGAATTGTCTTTTATATCGATCACTGTCAGTAAATGTTCCCGTGGATGAGGAAGAGGGTAGGATGGTAGGAAGGGTATGTATATACATACCTTCTTCAGGATTTCCGGATTCTGTTCAATGGCCTCCGTATCCAATACCTGCCGATAATGCTTGCACACATCGAGATATTTATCGTCATGTTTGGCCAGCATGATCTGCTGCTCGTAATACCGCAACTTCAGATCCGTGACATCATCTTCTTTCACTTCTTTGACCTCCTCGCCCTTTTTCACCTTCTCTTCGCGCTCCTTTTGTTCTTTCTCGATCTGCTCGGCGGATTTCTTCGGTTTGCGCGCAAAGTACTTGGTGCCGATCTTGCGGCTGAGAATCGAGGCCTGCGTCCAGTCGTTGTTCTTGATGCAGAGCTCGACTTGATCGAGGATGAATTCTGTTTTCTCGCGTCGCTCCATCGATCCAAACGTCTCGACTTGCAGCTCGCACAGCACATCTGCGGCACCTTTAATATCGCCTTGCTCGAGCTTGATGTTGGACAGGATCCGCGTCACTCGCGCTCGTTCCACCTCGACGAAGATCTGGATAGATTAGATCAGTGGAGTTGGAAGCCATAGGGATGACATGGCTGACCTTTCCCTCGGTCACCGTCCGCAACGCTTCAATCACCGACAACTTCGTCTTTAGGTCGGGCGTCTCGTCCAAGAAACCCATCACCACCTGGACCATCTTGGTAACGGCCTGCTTGAGCTGACCATGTTTCTTGGACAGCTGCAACACCTGATCGTTAAGCAGGGACCAGTCACCGGCATCTTTGCAGATGGTGACGATCGCAACAAGGAGCTGAGACGTGGAGGCGAGATCGGATGCCTGGGAGTTGGATGTTAGTATAATATAATGAGAATAGTGACCCGGGCTGGCGTACTTGGCGCGTCTGCTTTTCTAATGACAGGAGCTTATCGATGGCGGCTTGCACGTTCGACTTGAGGAAGACATGATGTCAGCTCATAGCATCAAACGCGACCTGGTTGGAGAGCTACCTTGGCCAGCTGCTGAGCTTCGGGAATCTGCTTCTCGACCTCCTTTGAGAAGTCCTTGTCCGGCTTCATAATCCGTCCTTCTGACATAATGGTGGAGTATGTACGATTCGGAATCTTCTTTACTATGTTATTGTAGTCTGATGGACACGAATCAGGGCTTCACAGTGTTTGTCTAGCTTGTGGAAGAATAGAGGCGGCTTGCTATGTCGCGTCTCCGGTGGTACCTGCGTCGTCCACCTTTTTGGGGGCTTACGTAATCCACTCATGAGGCTCCTTCAACGTCCAAGCTCCCTTTGGTAGCTTCGTCTCAAGCTCCGACGCCGCAGACAAAAAACCATTTAACATAACATCTACTCGGATACTATCATCGCTTCTAAGAGCCCCTGTCATGTTTGTTTTATACACCGGATCACCCCATTGTTGACATCTTCACCAGTTCAACCACCTTTTTCGCATTTCTTAATCTTCTCACTTCTGCCTCGGTGATTCTCATGTTGGTTTGTGTGTTGGCAAGAGCCACGACACAGTCCAGGACGACCGCGAAGAAGTTTCTTTGCGCGCCTTTCAATGCTGGAGGAGCTAGAACGCCAAACCAGCGGATGGGATCGTGCGGAGCGTCGTTGAACAGTTCATCACTCTCGTCATCTGCTGCTTCTTTGGCAATCGGTCCCATCTTCGCATCTTGGACCATCTTTGCCGTCTGCTGCGGCCGATCGGCATAGCTGCCTAGGGCGAAAGCATAGGGAGGATCAAAGCGTTCCTTGAGGAGCGTGTAAGACCTAGACCCATGGACCAAGCTCATTAGATATGGTAGTATCAAAGATAAAGATTCTGTCTTCCAATTGAGCATTCGGACTCGTACATGCGAAGACCGGCCTGCATCCGGTGATCGTAGTAGTGCTGTCCATACCGGCCTCCAGACTGCGATGAGCGGTTGGCTGCAGAAAGCTGAAGAAATCCCTTGTCCGTGAAGTGATCAGTATATGTCCGCCTCGGCACTAGCATTCATCACTCAAATCGTACGGTATAGAAGAGGTCGTCCATCTGCTTTCTTAGCCGGAGATAGTCGTCGAGGTGGTAGACCAGAACCCTGAGCTCGGTATCAATGGCCTTGGTGAGCAACTGAAGGAGAGCCTGTTCGGACATGTTGAAGGTAGCAATGATGCGTGTCGTTTTGATATTTGTAGGACTCTGGCCGGGCCTGGTATCTGGTTTCCAACGTCAATGGTCTAACGGCCGAACTCATAACATATGGGACGCAACGCCAAAACCGGCCTCAAAGACCAACTATGGATTAACTAGGTATTCAATCAACGTAACGGATTTCAAATGAGATCGAATGTAAACCTAAATTAGTCAAGAAATATATATGCATACAACAATCTCTGTGCAATGCCTGTTGCTGTTTTGAGAACAATAATGCAGCCTTCAATCCTCATTTGAACATTTGATCATTATCCCAATTCATAAGACTTCTACAGAAGTCATCCCCTACTTTGCAGCAGCCATACTTCTGACAAAATTCCTTGATAGTTGCCTTTCACTTAGCCTGACATGTACCAACAACATCTTCAACCACCTTCATTTCAAGTCTTGAAAGCGGAGACAGCGCTGAAATTCCTTTTCAAGCATGCCGTTCAGAGGCGCTTTGTGGGATTATTTCAAGATTCAGACGGTGGTGGTCGGAAGAGTATCTTGACCAAGTGCTTGTGGAACAGGATGACGAGGGGCATATTTTCTCTGTCTCTCAACAACCACTTCCTCTCTTGTATCACAAGAGTCGACCGCCACCCACCATGGCTTCCTCAAGAAGCCTGACTCGACCCTTAATACCTTCATCGAGCCTACACTGTACCCGATGGATACTACCATCTGAAGTAATCAAAGCCTGCCGCCCAATACGCTACCTCCGACTTCACCACTCTCCATCGTCCGCTCGAGTCCTCCAACCACCTCACCGAACGACTCTCCCATCGCCACTACATCCAGCACGACCATGGCAGCAATCGCGGACACTCAACACCGCCCGGCGCGAATATCTCAAACGTCAATTGAAGTTTTCCGGCAAATTCATCATCTACAGCTGGATCTTCGGCGGACTCGGTCTCTGGGGTTTCTACACCTTCAACCATGAACGGTTAGAACGAGTCTACCCCTCGCCTCCCGTGTGGAAGGACTCGACACGCACGATTTACCGCAATGCGAAACTACATGAGGAACCAGAAGCGTTTCCGAACGGAGTAGTCGATTGGGTCGTGACGGCCAACATCTGGAAACATCTCGTGACGGAACTGGAGGATCCCAAAAGTGAGGGAGCTGAACTGATAGAGCAAGAAGGGGGGATTCCTGGCATGGGAAAGATGGGATATGACATCGAAAGCAAGCCTGAACCGTGGCGAAGGGGGTATCACGAAGCGCTCATGGGGGCAGCAAAGGGAGCGGAAAATCTCGACGGTTTCGTCCGGGACAAAGCCCGCAAGATCGTCTTTCCTCCGGACGTGGTCATCGGGCCGTCGAACCCGAACCCGCGACCGGTTCCAAAGGGTGCGGCTGACCCGCCATTGGAAGAGGATTGTGAGCCGGCATTCGAATCGCCGGAGGTGTATTACACGCGGATCTTAACAACGAAGGGCTTCACGACGGGGCAGAGATTGGTAGCGGCGCTGGCGTACGCGGATTGGCTTGATTTCAAGCATCTCTCTGGCTCGGCCAAGGAGATGTACAGCTGGGCATTGGACATCGCGACATCGGCGACGCAGAACCAGGGGGAGCAAGTCGTCGATGTAGCGACGGGGGTGATCAAACCCGACGCACGGACGGTGTCATCGAATGTTCTTCTAGCAACGACATCTCTCGCCACGCACGAAGCGCGGAATGGGAACTTAAGCGCAGCCCTCTCCATTTTTCTTTCTGTACTTCGAGCCCGACGAGCTCTTCCACCGCCTCCTCCACCACCACCGCTTCTCGACTTCGTTGCTCCAGAAAAACCAAAGAGTCTGCTCGAGCGGGACGTGACATATGTCTATTTCCGCTCGTTGCTGCGCCCGCTGTGGACGAGACCGGCGTATCCGGATCCGCCCCCGTCAGGGGATGAGCAAGCATTGAGAACAGCTACTTCAATCTGTGAGGAAGCCGGGCTGATGGCCAACATCGGCGAGATCTTGTATACGACGGCGTCAACGAATGAAGGGTTGGCTTGGACACGAGAAGCGGTCGAGGTGGCGGAATCGCAGTTCATGAAAAGTACTGGAGATCAAATCGCGGTCGAAAAATGTCGGGAGTGTTTGGACGTGGCGACGGGGAATTGGCTACAGATGGTGGTGAGATTGGCCGAGATCCATCACGAACACGGCGGGCAGATGAGCGAAGGAGGAAAAGAACCGGGCCTAGATGCTCAAATCAAGCCAGATGAAGAGGAGACGAACAAGGAGAAGACGAACGAGAATATAAGAGATACAGAACAAGAGAAGCGGAGCTGGTTCTGGAGGGGTAGCAGCAGAAGCCAAGACCAGCACCCAAGAGACGAAGAAGAGATGATGAGCAAAGTGGATTGGGACAAAGAACAAACGCTGGTGGAAAAACGAGCGGGTACCATCCGTCGAATGATCGATCCCGATCGCTTCGAGAAGAAAGGTGGAGCGTGGTTTGGAACGATGATTTTTGGGTGAAGTTTTCATCTGCTCTCATCTGGGCTTTAATCTATCTATCCTTCTATATCCTGTGATGGTAACAATAATATGATAATGTTCTATCACCCCATGATCTCATGCTGTGTTTGCCGTGGCAATGCATTTCTTCCCGAATTTGGATGATCCCTATATCAGGCCTTGTTCACTGGAGCGAGAGGAAGGCCAATTCATCACGGACGGCTACTCCGCGATGGTGTAGGAGACGACATCGGTCCTAAACTAGAGTGACCATATCGACGACGTCGTCGACACAACCGCGTCGCATAACGATGTGTTGCGAACGCAACTTCTCGTCGATTTCGCCGCCTTCGACAACGACGATCCCATCCAGTCAACGTCGGCTTGGATGCTGGAGCTGATGGCGACGACGATCGATCCGCCGCCGGCTATATCGAGCCAAGAGGAGTTTCGGCGCATTTACGATGAGGAGTCGTATCGCGATCCAACAGCGATAGCAACAACAGCGGGAGGAAGGGCGAGGAGGAGAACCGTTGCGCATGTCGGCGGTGCTGGCGCTCGCGCCGGCTGCCCGGATGGTACGCGCAGGCCATCAAGACGTCGTCGAGGGTGGGCTCGAATTCGCCATGCCTTCGATGCCGCGCCACCTTCGGCTTCGAGTGGTTGGGAGCCCGAGCCACAGCTGGACCCCAACGACCGCACGACCATAATCGAGTTTGAAGGCGGCAGCAACCCAGGGATTTGCACCGAGTACCTCGTCTGGTCGCGCGGTCCATGATGACCCGGACTGCCACCAATGGGACAGAAACGCTAGAGTAAACGCGAAGATAATGATGATTGCATTGTTTTCTTTAGACTATTACGCTTGAGCACTGTCGGAGGTAAAGCTACCACTTCCTCAAGAGACACCGCGGCGTTGGAGTACATGGTAGGCATCTTTATATTCCCACAACGCGAGGGACGACATCCGGCCCGACCGTTCGACAATCCTCAAGCGATATGGTCTACACGTCTTGACATCAAAAGGCACAGCGGTTATCAAACTCTTCGAGCTTTCAGCTAAGTCAGTCGGGAACCGGTCAGGCACATCACTCATTTCCTAACTAGTCGCCACTCAGTTCGTCGTCGCTACTCCGCTTCAGGATCCAGGGACCTTTCCTCCTCCTCCAGCTAATACTCCTATGATCTCCATCCCCACCTCCTGAACATTCCTTGTTTCCATCAGCATTTCTCTGCGTTGCGTCGAGTGATCTATGGCAGGCCACCTACGGCTCTAACATCCCCCAATTCCTCTCCACAAACCCCGCAAAGGACCAAAAAACCATCCTATCCTCATAAATCAAAACTCACCTCTTCCGCCGCTGTCTCAATAGGGAAGATCCTCTTCTTAAGCCCTTCCTCACCCTTCTCGTGTCTATCCAATCGAGCTTCATCGGTGGAAGTGAGTGCTAAAAACCAATTAATTACTTTCCATCCCCCTCTCCCTTCCTCTACCTCTCCCTCTCCCTCGTTCGAGGGACGACACGAGGCGGCTAAAGACATGGGTATAAGAAGGCGGCATTCAAAACCTTTTTTTTTTCACGCGTTTCTCAAATAGCGGCTTCTTGAAGAGTTTCTCCGGGTTTAAGCGGCCTTTGGGAAAGAATTTTTCGTTGGACTTGGATATGAATACCACTTTGAGGTTTTCGGTGTTGCGAGTGGGGCGGATGAGGATGCTTCCGGCGCTGTTAATCCGCTTGGTAGCTTTAGGGAGGACGATGGTCAAGTCTGCAGTTACTGTTACGCGGTGGTTTCTTTTGTTAGTGCTGTTGGGGTTGCTGGCCATTGGGTTGTGATTAGTAGTGTTGCTACGGTAGGATAGGAAGGATGAATAGTAGGTGGTGTTGCTACGGTAAGGTTAAGTGGTAGGTGATCTTCATGGGAAGGATGAGTTATGGCCGTGCCTATTTGGTAGGTGAGGATGAAGTGACCACTTTACTTGACGTTTTCTGCTCTAAGAGTAAAGGAACGGGATGTGATGTGATCACTGTGTTGTATCGATGTTGGGATTGAAAGGAGAGGAGCAGTGATTTGACCTGTCCACCGCCGTCGTTATATGTGCGATGGAGATCGAGATGAATGAATCTTCGTCGTCAAAGCGATGGGAGGGCCTTGGTTGACCACCTCTTGTCTTCATCGGCCTGATAAAGGAAGCTTTAATCGCCATTAATCAGTTCATTGAGAAGATATTGGTGTCGACGCCCGCTCGATGGAGAGAGAGACCGTTCGTTGCCCATGATCAGTTTGATGCGGAGGCTTGCTTCCCTTACTTACAGTCAAGGTTCGAAGGAGTGAAGTCTTTGCCTTGGGTGTCAGTTCGACAAGGCACAATACTGATGAGGTCCAATTTGGATCCTACATCCCCTGTCGCGCGTTGGCAGACTGCGTGATTCTGGGATCGACTATATGCGGACGAGCATCTCCCTGGCGGTCTTTGGCTCAGCTATTCATAGTACGCCATGAGCAGAGGAGGTTGGGAACGATTTGATGGATCTGATAAACTCATACTACCCTCCAAAACCAGTAGTCATACGGAAAGAGGGAAATAAAGCGGAAAGATGAAGTAAAAGCAAGCTTTGCACAGCAAATAAAGCAATCCGCCTCGTCAACGCTTTGCTGATCCATGCTCGAATATCCCTCCCGAGTTCACGAACGTTGCCCCTTCCAAGTAAGGCAGATTCAGCAACAATGCCATGCGTTTTATCCTTCAGACACCAACCACGCTAACCTCAAGCTGAATGCGTTTAGGCAACCGCAGGCCTAGGTCCAGCCACGATGGACATTCTCCTCGAGTCGAACCACCGCCGTCAAGGCGCGTAGAAATATCTCACTTTCACCATCCAATCCTACTACCCCTTCGATCAAGCGTCGTAAGCACTTATTCAGGCCATATCTCAAGCTCTTGATTCTGAGATTGAGCTTGATATGCGAACATTTGCTCGATTCAATGCAGACTGAGCGTGATCTCAGGGTCTGGCGACGAGACTGGTCGGGCGGTGTAAGGAGAAGGTCGTCGAGGAAGCTGATCGTTATAATATACGAATAGATGGCGGAGGGGAGAGTATCGGAGGTGGCATCGAAGATGGTTCGGAATGACGTGGGACATCCGCCTGGAGAAGTTCCTCCTGCGGTAGGGCACTTGGTCGACGAGCCAGTATTCGGAAGTGACGTCTCCTGACGCAAGGACCTCTCCAAAGCTGCTGGATGGGAAACTGTTGGTTGGGTGGTGTGCCCTCGGATGCGGGCAGTGAGTTTAGAGTCCGCTTGCAGCAGAGTCGACGGAAACCCGGCGATGGCCCGCTCGATCATCTCCAGAATATCGGCCAGGCCGGCTTCCGTGGCACACATTCTCGACATCGATAACGCGCTTTCTGGACTCTGAGGCGGCGTCGTCATCGCTTTGATTACATGGCTCGTGTCGACCATGACCCGTTTCCCGGCTTTCTTTCCTCCATCCATGTCGAGGAAGGTGCACTGGGGACTCGAGGGTGGGGTGACGGGAACTTGGAAGCTGGGACTCGCACTGACACTGGACTCTTCTGGGATCGTGATGTTGGTCGACGATGTGGTGCTGCTGCTTTGCACTTCGATCGAGCAGGTCGATGACCGCTTGCTGGATACATCGACCAGGGTGGCTCTAGCGGGTGACACCGCGGTAGCATACTCCTGAAGGTGCCAGTGATTAGCACCAAGAGATGATGATAGCTCGTCGAAACGATGATACTCACGATTCTGGTGTCTTGAACATTGTATAGCTTCGGCCGATTGCTGACGTCCTTGAGGCGGTCCTGGAAGAACGCCTCGTCCAACCGCAGTCCACGGGATAAGTTGCTATTACCGTTGATGCCTTCATCGTCGGACGCATCCTCCAGCCATGAAGCCTCGTTCAAGTTCTGGTTCGGACACTCGGACTCTGATGCTGTATTCCTGATTCCCAATGCGGAACTCACGAGACACTCGGGCAGCGCGCCAATCGTAATCATACCCTGACTGCTGGTCATCGACGAGCATTCGGACGCCGTGTCCTGATGCCCTTCATCATCCAACTGCGAGACGCCGTCCATGCCCACATCCGAGACATTGTCATGTTCGCTCTCGCCCACGATATCGTCAACTAAGCTTAATGTTGACTCCTCTGTCGGTGAGACAGCTCTCGCGCATCGCCCGATCTCTCCTTCAAATTCTATCGATCCCGCTCCCGCAAGCGGTGAGGCCTGAGACTCAATCGACGGTCGAAAGATGCCAATATCGAACAGCGCCTGCTGAGCCTTCACCCCACCCAGCGCCGGTGTGCTTGAAAGAGTCGACAAAGACATCGAGACCGACTCGACCAGTGTGTTGGACGTTGGAGAGCGCAATCCGAGTTGTCCATTGGCCGTTGGATCCGAGTTGGTTCGTCTCAGTTGCGAGGTCAGACAGACGAGCGAGGATGAACCTCTTCCACCGCCAGTCCCCAGCTGCAGCGGCAACAGCGCTCTCATGCTCGTGACGGATCGCAGCCGCGAGGGCGAGCTTCCCCGGTCCGAGTCACGCATGTGGTGAGTGGGGCTAGTCGGTCGTGCAGCTGCCAATCCACCGGCGGGGCATGACCATAAAGAGAACCGGGCAGGATGACCTTTATTGGATGATCGGAGCGGACTGCCTGGCCGGATCGTCGGGGAGGGTAACAAACGAGGCTTGCCGTCGACGGGCCGCTTGAAGAGGGATGAATCAGAAGTGGCATTGGCCATGGCAATGCTAACCTCGCCTGAACAAGAGGGAGGATTGGCCGAACCGGACATCATGATGCGTCCTCCGAGAGAAATAGAACAGTTTCCTTCCGTACGCCGAGGATATTTATACGTGCAGTAGTCCACGTCGGTCCATGCATGTGCGGATCTTGCTGAGGGGAAGATGTGCTTCACTTATATGCGTGATACAGCATCACGCAGGCCAGTAGACCAGAAGGCAGCCTACTTTCCGACCGCTCGAAGGCCATCTCTTCGAGATCTAGGCAAACGGTGGCTAGCAGAGCAAGGGGCCCTCTAGCCATCTCCAGATGCGATGTCCAAGGGCACCGGATGGTATCACGAAAGGAAAATCAGCATCTCTAGACGATGCTGAGACAATACTACGAGGACCGTAGCTCAGACCAGCCAATGAAAAGACCTTCATGCCGGAAAGTGACAGTTGAAGGCGACCCTTCAATCATCGGTGGCTGGGGGGATGCGGCAATGTGATCGTTTTCTCCCTTGCATAACCCTCCGACGGAGATGATCTGCGACGCACACGCACGGTAATGCAGCGTCACGGGCCGCCGACAGTGATTGACATGATCCGCTGCTCGGAACCAGTCTGGTGGAGAGAAGAAAAAAAGGAGGGTGGAAAGGCCATCAAAGAGAAATCATCCGAGTAGTAGACGCTAGATCTACTGTCCTCGTACAGACAAGGCGATGGAAAGTGTCTTATAATGTGATGTGTGGGGGAAGATAAGATGCTCTGGATGGCAGCATCTCCAACCGATTTTCTCCTGCAACCACATCGACTGCGGCTGGGGAGCAGAGGGAGAATTTGAACAGGAATGTTGCAAGAATCGTTCCTGGCATCGGTCCTATTGCCGGAAGGGGCAAGACGGTCCTCCTCTTCATCTTCGAAAGATGCATCGATCTACCTGCAAAGCTTGCGGCCCGTCGCAGCAGCATCGACGACGAGTTTCAAGAAGAGCTCGACCCATCCGAATTGTCTGGCGGTGAGCGCGACGCATGTCTTCGCCGCCCAGGCCGACAAGGCCGTCGTGCATGTATATTCTCGAGAACGAGGAAATCAGGAAGCGACGGTGCCCTTTCCAGAAAGAATACAGAGTGCGACGTTTTGTGGAGATCATGGCGGGGCAGGAGTGTTGATGCTGGGCACGGAAGGCGGGAGGATCATCGCATGGGAGGTGCGAGTAGATCAATATGAATTGGTAAAAAGCACATCACTTAATCGTTGAGATAGGTCTGCACAGGCCGTCAGGTGTCGACGCCAGCATCTCATTTACAGGCCGTCACTGCTCTGGCCACGGATCCGGGATGTCAATTTCTGCTCTCCGGTTCCGAGGACTCCAACATCCATGTTTGGACTATGGTGTCGCTGCTGTCGTTCTCTTCGTTATCAACAGATGGCCTCTCGACCTCGACGCAGCTCACTCCGCTGCATGTGCTCACGCGGCATCAAGGGCCAATCACGAGCATCGTCACGGGACACTCCAGCTCAACGACTAACATTGCCATCTCCGCCTCCAAAGACGAGAGCTGTATCGTTTGGAACTACCAGACTGGGGAGCTTCTCCGCACGTTTTTGCTCACTGGATCACCCATCAGCCTGGCACTGGATCCATGTGGTCGTGCTTTTTACGCAGGCTACCAAGATGGCAGCATCCAGCTGGTGGACTTCTTCAGAGATACTCCCCTGGCCAAGCATCCTCTGTACGATCCAGCATTGTCATCGACACCTATTCAAGCGTCAGCGTCGGGCGTGTGGACCGCGCAGTCGTTGGACCTAGGAGCCACGCTCTGCCTAGATGTGGTGTATGAAGGCAACTACATTCTCACAGGCCATCAGAACGGCAAGGTGTGCTTGTGGGATGTCGCCAGCGGGAAATACGTCAAAGAAGTCGCCGACTATGGTGCCCCGGTGACCAATCTCCTCATGTTGCCGGTGACGGGCTTTCTTCATCAACCACTACCGAGGCTCAAAGTACATCAGGTCGTCAAACCTCGCTACGATCCGTCGTTCTCGGGGAATGACGATTCGGGTGCTGGTCTGGGCCCGGCGAGGTATACCATCACAGCCCAGTTCCCGTCAACTCTTCCTGCGGATGACGACCTTGTTACGGATTCTGGAATGGATCCAATCGAGGCAGCTCTGACAGGTCCTTCGTTTCCTCCTGGATATCTTGCTGCTTCCCTCTCCGAATTGACAGCGTATACATCTCGCTCTCACGCAACTAATGGTTCTGCTCAAGAAACTCGACCTGGACCCGAGACGGAAGCCTTAAGAGACAAGGTCACTGAGCTGGAGACGTCGCTGGAAGAGCTACGCGCAACTCACAAGGAGACGTGGAAGAAGATGGTGGAGATGAGGTTAGAGAAGATCCAGAGGCAAAGAGCGGAGCGAGCGGGGATGGAACGACGAGGGAGACAAAAGCGGAAAGATGAGAATGTTTCAGGAGACCTTGATGATGAGAGTGGGAGTGTAGACGGGGAGTCGAAGGGGAATGGGATTGGTGAAAGTTCGGGCTTTGAAGACGATGATGGCGATGATGCTGAGGAAGACGATGAGACCGATTCTGAAAAAACGGAGGGGAGGAGCAACACGCAGAAAGATCTAGATAGGCAAATGAAGGATCGATGATCATTGGCAACAGCTAAATACGATCCCCTTCATGGACCATTACAAAACCTTCCAGGAAGGAGTAAAACTGAGCCTGTTGATCATCAGTGCATCAAGAGTGGCATGACCTATATTTAGGTTGCTAAACACTAATGTGGTGACGGCAGACCAAGTACTTCGAAGAGCATCCCGACAACACGGAAGGGTCGGAAGCAAATGCACAGAAATATCTCGAGGAGCTCGACACCAGACAGGAAGGCGACCGACATGATAAGTTTGAACGAGTCATCGTGGACGAGGTCCATCTAGGCAATACGGACAACAGTCAAATCAACTTCACCCCTCCGATAGCTGCATGCCTAACACCGAATCGCTGTGACAGCAACTCTCATCCCAAAACGGGACGAAGGCTTTGTGAGGCTGATGGTCCTGATGGAGGGTCTCGACATTAATCTTTCCTGAGGTCCAAGTCGCATTTGCAAAATGAGCTACGACCCTGACCATTGGGACCCGATGAGAAGAGGTTCGCAATCATTGATCATCCATCATCACCGTACGTGCGATGAAGGTTAAGTAATCTTCATCATGAGTCCGACGAAGGGCATGCTACGTCACCACCGTCAGTGTGATGAAGGTTAGGTCATTCGTCATGAGCGTGACGAAGATTACTTCGTCGTCAGGATGATGAAGAGATTATTGCTGAGCTGTTCCGTTTCTTTTGTCACCCGCGTGGATGGATAGAACAATAGAACCATGGCTAATAAAAAGTTAAAACACCAGTTGGTCTATGGACCGCCGGATGGAATATCGCAGTTACATGCGAATAATAATGAGATATTCTCGATCTAGCGTCATTAAAGTGGAACTGATCTCACAAATACTCTTATCTCACCCAGCATGCTTGAAGCCTAGTGCTTCTCCACCTCTAACAGATTCAGCCAGTTCAATACCATCATAGCTTTGACCAGATTTCCTTTGAGATCGAGATGACTATAGAACCACTTGTTTAGCCCATCTAACGTCTCCCATTCAACACTTCAGGAGCTCGAAGAAAAGACTACTTACACGCCATCGTACTTGTTCGCCTGAATACTCATATTCCACGTCCCTAGATGCTCGACGCCACGACGACCGGCCTCGATCGCGACCGACTCTTCAAAGATCATCAACGCCTTGTTGCCCTGCGTCACGAGCCATTCGTCGGGCTTGTCCCTGCCCGCTGCGTTGGGCGTGAGGAAGAGACGAGGCCAGAAGGCGTTCGGGCCGGCAAGATAGGGCAATTGAGCAGTCGTCACTTCGAGAATCTGGTCGACGTAGTCGAGCGTCGCTTGCAGGTCGAGGTCCTGAGAGAAACGCAAGTGAGTAGCTGTATGTGAGTTAGAGGAAAAAGAAACACGTACGTTCCACAATCCGTGCCCAAAGATGAAGGCGTACGGCTTAGCGGGCTTGGTCGTGCCGAGTAGCTCCTTGAAGCGGTCAATTTCTTCGGCTGGAATAGGGAAGCGAATCATCTGCTCGACTGGAAAAAAGAGACAGTTCAGTTGAGTAGCTGAAATACGTTTCGGAGATACTCACTCATCACGTCAACCGTGCCTGTCGGACAAGCCACGCTCTCCGGATCGTTCTTGACAACATCCGCCGTCTTGAAGATGCCTTGAACGGAGCACGACTTGACGTTGAATTGATTGTTACAGAAGCAGTCTTCTCTGTCATTGGTCCAGCGTAGTCAGCACGCTCTCATCTATGGTGAGACTAATTATGCTCATACCTCTCCTGAGGGGAGAAATTCCAGTCGGTGACAGAACCATAACCCAGATCCTTTCGAATCAAGACATTGATACTCCCAATAACGTGCCGCATCATGCTATCCCCCACGATAATCACCTTCTGAAACCGGCTCAGGATCTCACAGATCTCTTCCGTCGTGAACCACCGCATGTCGCACCCTCTTGGCATATATGGAGCATCGTGGCCGATGCGGCCACCGGTCGACATGGCCGTTAGCATGGACGTGCGGTCGGTGCATAACGGGGCAAAGGGGAGATGAAGGTCCTGGGACGAGAGATTGCATGCTGCTCGGTACTTGTAGTCGGCGAAAGTGTCCGTCATGTCCGGAGCTCGTAGCGGGATGGCCTCCGGGGGCTGGAAGGCGGCATGAGGGACCAGAGTGGTGTTGTATTGATACGATGCCACGCTTTTGAGGTAGGATGGACGAGCAGGCTGCTCGAATCAGCTCCAGGGATATCATCCAGAAGGAGGGCGGGCCGTACCATCCTGGGATAGACGTCTGATATGACGAACTTGAAGATGACGACCAGTGCAATGGCAGCTAGGATGAAGAATCTCGTCCGAGGCATATTGAAGCGAGACCTGGCTGAAGTGCCGGCCGTGATATCGGATAGATGCATGTTGGATTAGATCCTTGATTAGAACGATCTCGTAGGTAAATGCCACGGCCCGTAGAATAGTCAATGATGGATGCTTTGCAAATGTTGGCCAAGTCCTCAGGAGATTACCGCGATGGGGCAATTGGGATGTCAACCAGGCAAAGTTGTCACGTGCCTTGGTCATACATTGGCAATAGAACTATATGGCAGTCCTTTGTAAATTGAAAATTCCGATCGTGGGAAGAACAGAGTGGTTTATTCTTTACGCCAACGGGATGTGCTCATCTAATGGAAATAGCGAGGACCAAAACCTTCGCGAACTAAGATGGCCTCAAGAGGTAATGAAAAGCGGCGGGTATGGCAGTCACAAGCCACCATGCTGGCCTTCCAAGTCATCAAGCGAAGCTATGAAGCTTCAGCTGAGGAGCAGTGGCCCTTAGTAGAGGCAGATAGCGCATAGCTGTGGTAATCCTCGAACAACTGGTGAATGCACCAGTAGTTTATCCGCGCCGTCCTGGATTGAGCCACGTCTCCTCGTTCAATCTACCAATCAAGATAATTCAGCAAGTGAGTGGTCAGACTCGATCAGAATCTCCTCCATCCTTGCTTGGTAGGAATCAAATCCAGAGAGCGTATGAACGGGAGGATATGAGCCGGGCACCGTCCGGCGAGGGCATCAACATAATGATCCAGTGGAGTCGAATCCAAGAAGCACCGTCCCACACAGCTCTGTACTGCTAGTGCAATGTATCCATTCAATCCTTGGGGATTGTCCCTGGGATGATAGCGAGCTCGTCGTAAGGCTAAAATTTGGTGGAGTCGCACAACAGCAAGTGTATCGTCGTCGAGCTCACGCTAACAACCTCGAAGGCGCTGACTAAGCCATCGAACTCAGTTCCTTGTGGACTTGGGACTTCATTCTCGTCACGGATTTCAAACCATATTCCCAACTTGGCGCCCTTTTCCGGTATCACTCATCGGGCCAAGATGTCGATGTTCAGGTCCAAGAAACTGGACCTTGGCTCCTTCGTCAATATCAAAATCATTCGAGACCATACCAAGCGGAAGGTGTTTGCGGAAAATGAGACTCAGAGGTAGGACTATCCGACATCCTACCTCTCATGTGCCCCGGTCTACATAGATGTTGCCTAAGCATTGGCTGGTCGAAAGACAGCCACATATCCAAGAACGTCAGCTGATGACAATTGGTATCAGACAAGCTCTGCGATATCTCATTCGCAATACCACTCTGCCTCAACGGGTGCGTGCTCGGGCACAGCTGGAGCTGTCACAGATGCATTGCTACACCCGATCCACTCAGATTCGAAATCGATGTATAGACGGTGGCAAAGGAAGGGGTGTGTTTAGAGCTTTTCGAATGGCTAGAGTATGTATATCTGAATTTGATTTATCCACTTAACTGAACCTAGTTATTTTCCCTTTGGGTGTAACTGGCTACTGACTCTTCTATAGTATTGCTTCAGAATGAGAGCTCTTGAGGGAGATTTGCCTGGGGTGAAGAAGGCGAGTTGGTGAATTGTCTCAAGTCGGAGAATATATTGTGATTGTTGGTGGTTGCTAGTCTGGTTGCAAAGTAGCGGGCGTTATTTAGTGGCTTTTGGGGAAGTGAATTCCCAAACCTTATGTTTCTTCTATTCTCTGTATATATGACGGCACATTCAATAAGTGTCCGCGAGCATATGCCACCAGCCTTTATTCATATCACCTGACCTTGCTGTGCTGGCGCAGAATAGTCGGTCTAGATTCCTTCTATTAGCTTTAGCTCAGTATCTCAATGGCTGCCACCAGCTCGAGTAGACTCCAGCTCAGCCAAGGTGGTCGGAAATATCAACAAAGCTCACTGCATTGTTTGTCCAGTATGATGTGATCAGTTCAAACATGCTGCAAACCTATAATCTGCAGGCAAAACACAAACATGAACCAGGTCTTGAACCAAACAAACGAACCTGGCAAATTTCCATGACCTGGACTCCGTTCTCCACATCTCTCTTCAAGTCCAGTTGAGGACTACTACCAATTTCCAAGGATCCCCTCATCTGATCTCCTACACATCCTTTCTTACCTACTTGCTTGAATCCATCAAGCATCTTTCTTTCACGTCTCATTACATCACATCTCAATACATTGAGGAAGTATGTATCGACGTCTAAGTAACAGTCTCCCTCCGGACCCAGAATACCCTGCCGATCTTGAGAAGCTAGGGTATGCCATTTATTATATTCTGACTCCTCCTATACTCACAAGTCTACTCTTTATCACTTCTCGAATGAATGCTTCTTGAATTTCAGTTAATGATGCTATATCAGGTACTTTCTCAACTCCGATGACGAGATCCGCTCGATCGAAGAACCGAGCCAGTTCTTTGAATACTTCATCAATCGCAATGAACGCTACAATGAAAAGAACCGGGAGGCTATGAACAGTACCTCCCCCCCTTTCCCCTTCTCTTTCGTCCCTACTCCTTTCTTTGCTCCTTTCAGTCGTCACATTCCTTACTCATTCACCCTCAGCCTGCATCCGACAAATGGTTCTCGATCGTCTCCGCGCTCTCGGGATAGAAACACTTCGTGTACCGCTCGGTACGCCGTCTAACAAACCACACATCCCCATCCTCGCCTCCGCCAATATCTCGACCAAGAAACGCATCATCCTCGTCATCCCGGAGGCTGTGCAAGATCTAGGTATCTGGGCCTACCGCGTGATTGGCAGCGCCGGGAAAGATGCCATGAATCGTGGTTCGGCCGTGAATTTCGTGAAATACGTCCAAAGTCAGGTATTCAGTGACAATAACGGTGATGAGACTGGTGATGGGGATCACACCCCGGGCATCATCATCGCCAACACGGGTCAACTTCTATGGTACCGCGGCGGGAAACGCGCCGTGAGTTTCGCGACGTGGGACAGTTTACCCAGAAAATCAGCGGTGCATGGAGCCATGCGGATCGATGATGTGAGAAATCGTGTGAAACAAAATGCGTCGGTCAAGGAACATGTGAAACACGTGTTCGATGAGGTCGTGGGGAGTGGAAAGGCAGTCAACAAAGACGCGGAGGTGTACGTTATCGGATTGGGCGATGGGGCGGATGAGGTTGTGACGTATTTGAATGGGAATTGTAAGTTCTTGTGTTCCTTTGATACCTGAACATACGGGAGGGTGACGAAGGAAGACATATGTGTATAGACAGATGTGTGCTAATCAGAATTCAATGGAAAAAGGGAGTAAATGGGCGTCTCGTGTCAAAGCCCTGGCTCTTTCGGCGCCGCTACACCAGGAATCAGACCTTACCAATCTGGACTTTGCTCAGTTTTTGAAAGATGTACGTTTGACTCTCGTCTTAATCCCTGTCGTGCTCCCAGCTGCGCTTTCCCTGTTGTTCTGCTTGTCATGAGCTCAAGCCATGAGCTTGGGCGTTTCTCTGAGGTCCCCCCTCACGTCCCTTCTCCAGTCCCTTCCCTCTTCCCACACTTACTCAACCCAATTACTCTTCCCACCCACTCGAACTACTCCATCCCACCTCAAACTATCCTACACTTCTCAGACGCCCTCAATCCCTTCATCAACCTCAATCAACCCCATTATTTACCAGCCTACTACCTCCCTTGCCGTTGCCGTTGCCGTTGCCGTTGCCATTGCCATCCATTACCATTGCCATCCTCAAACACTAACAAGAAATGAAATGTGATAGAAAGCACGAAGCTATGTCCTCTCCCCCCAACCCCCCCTCACGCCCCTCCCCCGCTCGGAGTTCGTCCCGGGGGACATCCCCACCTACGCCTCCGGCGAAGAATGGTTCAATGAATGCATCATGCCCGTCGCCTATCACTATTTCATCGATTTCTTTGCCGAAGTTCATAAAAAGGGGGATGGGTTCGTTAATTACATCCCTCCTCCTACCCCTACTACTCCTCCAGCTTCTTCTTCTAATACCACGGTTGGGATGGAGGGGCTTCGTATCCATGATGGTGACGATGACGGTGGGGACGAGCATAGGGAGTTAGGCGATGGAAGTGGAGACGGGAATGCGAAGAGCGAGAAAAACAAGGAAGGAGACGAGGAGAATGGAGAGGAGGGAATGGGGAGGAGTGCGAATGCTGCTTAAACTATACATCCATCCATCCATCTTTCTTTCCTTGATTTAATTTCTAATGCTTCGCTCGAACGTCTCCCTCATTCTTGATTCTTGGGAAAAGAGATGCTGGAATGGGCGGCACAGGGAATTGATTCTTGGGAAGGCAGGGATAGGCTTGTTCTAGTCATGTCCCGGTCGATGACGATAATGATGATGACAACAACAAGCGATAGATAAACGACGACGAGTGATTGGCGAAGTAAAGGGAAGCTTGGAAGTTTTTTACATCTATGAGACGTGAATAGGCTTAATCAATCAATCAATCAATGAACGGGATGAGAAGAGAGACTGAAAAAGAACCAGGGAAGTGTTGATGTAATATGTACAATAAGCTAAGCTAAGCTCTCACAGCTAATGGGAATAAATATCCCGGGTTCGCTTCGAAGCATATTACCCACCCACCCCACCTAGCTGGCTGAAAGAGAGAAGGAAGGAAGGAAGGAAGGAAGGAAAAGATGGGTATATAACCTCCCAGCAACTTCACTGAATCGGACCGAGTCGATATCTGTACAGAGAGAATGGAATGAAATGAAAAGTCGAATGGAATAGCCGGCAAGCTACCATAATAGCTTCTTTTAGACAAGCTTAAGAAAGATAAGAAAAATAAAAGAAGAAAGGGCAAAAAGAGCCAATTTGGCTTGCATCGCTGGCTATGCTTTTGTGTGTGTGTGGATCCAGGGCGATCGAAGAGACCAATAGATGGAATGAAGTCCGCTCGCGCTTGCTTGAGCAGGAAGTTGTGGAAGGGTGAGTAGAGGAAGATGACATGTTGAGACCGGAGGAGAGAAATGGAAGGAGAAGATAAGGTCGACTCGGAAGGACCATGAAGAGGGTAGGAAAGGGTAGATATATCGTGGATATACCATGGTAATAAAGGGAGTCGTGTTCGGATCGCTCAATCAAATCATTACTTCCATCACCTTCCTCTTTCAAGTATACCGTACGAAGTCTGCTTTCGATGGCGTACTTTTGGTACACTTCACGATCCAATACTCCCCTTCCCTCCACCCACGACCGTCCCATTGACGAAGATAATCGTCCGTTCTCTGAGATCCACACCGACGCCGTCACCGACCGTGACACGGGATCCGCCCTGCGTATTCGAACCTCCCAGGAAATTCTGCAGACGCTGTTGTGCGTACACTGCTCTTTCCATGCTCGATTGTTGTAGGATGTATAGTACGCTTACTCGCGCGAAGTCGAGAGCCGTCTCGTCGCTCACGAAGGGCGCCGTGGAGGCAGAAGTCGAGGCTGAGGTTGGGGTGCTTCTTGTATCTGTCGGACTGGCAGTGGCAAGACGGAACGTTGATGTTGCTGGTACGGAAGATGCTGGGGGAGTAGGAGAGGGATTGCTGGCGGTGGCCAGCTGGCGTTTTTGAGGACCAGTTCGACTCGAGGATGATGCTGATGATGATGCCGACGGGGATTCGGGTTGCGAAGGCATGGAACGACCGTTGAATGTGACGAGGGCGTTTTGAAGATTACATGATTGGTTGGCGCTGGAGAACATCGACAGGATGGTTGCCACGCTCAACGGCACGTTGAATGCTTGCGGACCCTGACGGAGGAGTCGCGGAATGGCTGATCCGACGGTCACGCCTTGCATATTGGACGTCCCGGTCTGGAAGTCTGCTGTGGCGCACGAACCGGTCGGAGCGGTGGCGCATCGATCGCCCGTGAACCCGCTGACACAGATACATCGACATGTCCGCCCCTCAAACACGTTGGTCCCGCCATTGAGACACTCCAGTCGCCGTTCGCAGTCGGCTAGCGTCGACATGATCTGAGGCCGGTTGTGGCGAGGGATGATGACGACGAATGTGAGCGGCAGCACGACGGCGGCGATGATGATAATCACCGCCATGGCCATCAACACCACAAAGCTCCAGAAGGGAATCCCGCAGATCTTTCGTCGACCAGAACTTTTCCTTCTTCTTCCTGAGCGGTCCTGCCCCCGCGATGCATCACCACCAGCTGGACTCGCGCTCAATGGATTTCGAGCGGGATAGCCGCTGCTCCGACTGTTTGCTCCCTCCCGCGTACCGGGCGTGGGAAAGTAGGCCAGCATCTCGGCAATCGAGGCGGGTTTTCGACCAGCCGGAGATTCCACCCGTACATCCCTATGCTCGTCTTTCTCTTGAGGGATGTCCAACCTCAATTGACTCGCTGGACGTCCTCGATCGAGCACGGACGCTAATCGAGTTGCCCGCTTGATCAGCTCCGGGAGACTGGTGAGACTGCTTCTCATCTCGGGTTCTTTAGTAGCGGTGTCCAGGGTCAGCCGGGGTGGTCGGCGGGGTGGCTGCCTCTCCACTCGGGCTGCAACACCGATCTCCGCCTGGCTCGTGGTGGATGTGCTCTGGTCATCGAGCGAGGTGCCCTTTTGCAGGCCATGCAAGATCTGCTGCGCTCGAGGATCGTCGGTCGGCAAGATGGGCGCCCGCGAGTGACCCGACAGGGACGACCGGGTTGAGTGTGTTCGACGCATACTCGACGCCGTGTCGTAGTGCTCGTTTGGTGTTGACGCATCCACGCTTCGAGTTGGCGTCGTCACGCCATTCTTCCTCGGTGGGGATGTCTTTCCGGGAACCTGCAAGGCTGGCACCGTCATCCCCATGCCCGCCGGATCTGCCTCATGTGTACGCTCCATATTTGGGCTAGATGCGTTCAACGGGCCGGGCAAGTCGTTGTTCGAAAGGGGCCCGGTGTCTGATACTGGGCTATTATTCTCTGATTGCTGGCCCGTCTGGCCACTCCCCCCCTCCTGCTCGTACGACATGATGAACTCGGTCGCCGTGATCGAATTGGCCTCATCTTCTTCGCGAAGACGGCTTGGACCAGGACCCCCTCGGTGACCTCTCCCATCGTCCACCGCATCAGAGCTGGGGGCGTCCTCCGACAAGCCCGAACCCCAGCTCGATGGAATAACTCGACTCGACGCGAACGAGCCATGATGGGACGTGTTGGCTGTCGGGTCCTCTTCCGGGATCGGCGAGACATACGAATATTGCGAGTAGTAGGATGAGTTTCCTTTCCGCATCGGTGCAGCGTTGGCATTTCCACTCTTTCGAGATGACGAGACCAATCCGGGGTATGGAAAGTCGGATAGACTCGAGGTCGACGACAGCGTGGAGCGCCACGAGGAGGCACCTGGCTGGCCGTGCGGTGAAGAGCTGCTACCCGATCGAGGTTGTGATCGAGGTGCTGGGTGATTGGGGGTTTTTTGGGAGTTCTCCTCCCAGTAATCCGGTGCAGGTCGCGGAGCAAAGTTGTTCAGTCCCACCGTCCGAGACGAGTCGAGCGAGGGGACATAGCTCGGCCGCTGGGGTCCCGATGACGCGCCACCCTGCATCCTGGAGTTCTCTTGCGTTGGACCATCACCGGCTCGACGCGCATTACCTCCCGATCGATGACCAGTGGGTGGCGGTGGTCTGTAACCCGCGGAACCCGGGGGTCCGGTGTGACCGTACGTCCGCGCCGCGGTGTTTGGGTGTGCAGAATGGATGCGTTGCGGCCATGCTCTCTGCAGCTGCGCCGAATCTTCCTCTGCCCGAATTGACTCGAAGGTGGAGACGCCTTCGCTCTGCGCCACCACCGGTTCGGTGGCATGAGCAGTGATGTTTGAAGGAGCTATTCTGGAGGTGTCGGACAGCGTCGTCGATGGTGGGGTCCCAGCTGCCGATCCGCCAACGGCGACGGCGGCTGATGCTGTTTGGGGCGAGGGACTGCGCCATATCGGTGGAATGTTGGCTGACGGTGCTGGATCGCTGTTTCCACTCATCGGGGCGCTCCGGTGTTTTCACACCGTCACCATACATGAAGTTCGTGGTTGCGTTTTCGTTCTGGAGCTTGGTGTCGTCATAGGAGGATCACACGGTCCTGCCGATCAATGCGGCCCTGATCCAAGAATATAGAAAGGCGGGCATGTAGCATCCAGACGATGAAAGGATTGTCGTCGCCAGCTGCCTGCCCATTCAGAGTATCGTCGACGGTCAACGGAGAGCTGCCAGAGCTGACGAAAGCAGTTACAGGCACTCGAAAGACCAGCTTGAGCTCTCGCAGCAAGGAGCACGTATCTTCTCTCCCTGAACGATCGACGTTGGCAGGCGATGGTACGGTCGACACTGAAGGGCCCGCCCCACGCAAATTCGATGGCGAGTCACTGCTACACCACAGATGAGCCACTTGAGTCTTCAATACTGAAGATGACGAAGAACATACTGGCGACTGGCGACACAAGCTCCGCCGGTTGCTGCGGACGCCGCGACGTCCCACCCGTACGGAAGATGAGCTCTCCGGAGCGGATCGTCTTCGGATGACCGTGAATAAATGAGGGTGGTGGTGTGGCGACGAACTAGATCAGAGACGTGGTGAGGTCAGCCGAAACATGATCCCAAACCAACAACGAGGCGTGGACATCAGCGACCACTGGAGGGTTGTTGCGTGGCTTTGGAGGCGGTTACGAGGATGAAACCAGGACAGCACCTCCTCCCCCTCCTTCCCTCTTTACTTCCGTGGACGGACAAGACCTCGCGGGAGGCGAGCTTCAGACTGCTTTTCTCCCGGGCATGGGGTCGCATCGCATTCGAGACGGTTCGTCCGATATCAAATATGATAGCGGCTTCTTTGGTCACTTACGGTGTCTTTGTATCACCTGGTATCGTATCACAGCGTCATGCAGGCCATTGGCCCAAGCATCGCATCCAGGTCCAGCTTCCTCAAGCGATTCCTCGTGTTCGTGTCGCCGTTGAAGATCCCCACGCCCGTCGTTCGCTTGACCATTTAGCGATTCGGTGGATGGGAGTGCCTCTGTCGCGTAGGCGCGAGCTTTGAAAATACGCTTCGTTAGAAGCCAATCGATAAGCTGTCGTTCACTCGTAGATCGTTGTCGACGTCCGGTTTGCGATGAAGGACGATGAAAATGAAGGACGAAAGGAGCATGTCCTGAACCAGCCAGGATAGAGAGAGAGAGACAGCGCAGAAGCAAGTATGCGCTGGCTGCTGCAAAGAGAGTTGTCTGATCGAGTGTCAACTCACGAGGTCTAGCCAAGACCAAAAAGAACGATGGAGGCGGTCGCTGAGGGAGAGACTTGCTGCAGTTCTGGGTGCTGGTCGTCCGCGGTTTGGGGCTCTTGGCGGGAAGCCCGCATAGCGGTCCGAGGCATGGCATGACCAAGAGTTCCAGTCCATCTTCCATCTCATCCCGTTCATTCGTTGCCGCCACCTCCTTGGCCCCGATAACTTTGCCTCGAGGGATACCGTCCCGTCCTGGGCCGTGCCGTGTTTGAGAATAGAGTCTGCTGCTGGCGTGGAGCTCTCTAACTCCATTCCGTCTAGTGGGCCTGCAATTTATAACGGAGATGACAGGAGTTCTCGGTCTAGAAACCGCGACGATGGGTCGAGAATATTTGAGGTCTTCTGGAGAGTTGACGAGCCTGGGTAACGACGAATGCAACATACCTCGTGGCATAGCGAATGGCAAGTTAATGTGCCGACCAAGCCGGTGCGGCTTCGTCAATCCACGTGGTCGGCCGAGCAACGGTCCAGGAGTGACCAGTGCGGGCTATAGAGATATCGGAGAGGTGATTCTTTCTCCTTGGTATCGAGATTTCTCGATATAGGAGACCTTGTTGTCGAGTTGACAAGCTCTCTGAGGGAGACGGCCAGACTGCGCTTCCTCATTCGTAGCTCAGCATTCCAGTCCCGGTTCCATCTCCAGCAGGACATGAAGTGGCAGGCAATTGTGGTGGAAGCTGCAATCGCTCTCTTAGCCTTATCCCTGAGGAAAGAGGTAGCAATCAATGCAACATGAACAGCCGACAGGAACGAATCTCGGGACTTGAAGTGGTTCATAAACTTCAACTCACTTCCAGGATGCAGCGCCCAGGAGACTAAGATCAGCGTCCCATACTGGTGTTGTGGGAAAGAAAGATCTACTAGTATCACTACTAGTAGAAGCGATATCGAACGGCTCGATGCTCCATCGCGGATGCTGCGATGGAGTTGTTGTGCAATGCTCCTGCTGTCCTGGTAGTGTACCGCTGGTGGTACCGGACGACCAGGAATGAACAACCTCTGAAAGAGCCAGTGGCATGGGCCGTCAGGACCACTTTCCTTATTGAGATCCAGATCGTTTTGGTTGGGAAACAACAATCCGTATTTCATCCAGGCGCATAAAATGAATGGGGTTGACACGCTTCGCATTTGATCATGCCATCGGACGAGAATCAACAACATCCATCCCAACTGGAATCCAGACTACATCAATCCCAAGGATAAACAAGCCATTGAAATCAAAGATCATAGCGTTGTTCCACAAGGACATCCAAGATGAGCGGACCTCACACCCACTCTACTCCTCCCCCAAGCAAGGGCGCCATCAACCTCTCACCCAACCTCAAGATGTCCGCCCTCACGGACCCAGGTCATCGAGCGCGCAAGATCCTCTTCACGCCTCGAGCGACTCGTACTCCGGGACATAGCACCAAGATGGCCCACATCTTCCAGGACACATCACCGACCAAGGGGAGACCAGCATCAACACCAGTCAAGGCGTCACTGCAAACCATGTCGGTTCCATCGAGGCAAGACTTAAAAGAAACAGCCCTGTCGTCTTCGAAGGCTGTCTCCCCGTCCTTGTCGGAGCTCTTCACGTCATCTCCCCTCGGACCAAGACAGCAGACGACGACGATGATGATGAATTACAGTAGTCCCCAGTTGATGCTCTCGTCTGATCGAAGCGAGGTTCGAGAAGCAATCCACAACAATCTCCATACTTCTCGTGCCACATCCCCCATGGATATCAGCGACTCCAGCGCCAACAACAATAACAACGAGGAAAGACAAAAAGAAGACGAAGAAGAGATCTCCAGCGACCCCAGCAGCGGAGACGACGGATCTGAGTCCGGTTCTGGATCTCCACTCCATCAAGCCACCCTCTCCCCCCAAGCCCGCACCTCAACACCGGATCTGCTGACGTTTCGACGAAATCATCTCCTCCTCCCCGACCCGGACGCCTGGTGGGACGAGTTATTCGGATGGGCACCCGACGAGGACGATCTTCGACCTCCTCCTTCTCAATCTCCGGTAGTGGAAACATCTAATCCATTCTCTTCTTCTGTATCTGCTTCACCAACTCGCACCAATAAACGGACCATCTCTCAGACCTGGACGGCATGTAATTCGAACCCGTCTTCACCCGGAAGTGGAAGAAACATCACGCCCGTGTTTGGCGTTGAATTTCAGCCAAGCGAGAGTGACAAAGAGAATCGAGATCCAACACAGCTCACACCAACGAAGACCGGTACAAAACCCGGGTTTCAGCGCAGCGAGAGCGACAAAGAGAATCGTGACCCCGACTGTCTTCAGTCTCATCCTCAGCTGGACTCAGCAGCGGTGCCCTTCTCGAATGACGACGACCCAATTAGCTTCTTAAAGGGCGTGACTGACGAAGTAGCACTTCTTCATTGGTGTACTCCTCTCTACACCTATATCGAGAACCAGAGCCCAAATCAAGCAAAGCAGCGAAGCACCACCGTCCTGCAAAAAGCAAGAGCTCAGACTCCGAAAAAAAGTCCTCAGGGTAAACTTCCCCTGCCAGTAGCTGGAATCCCTCTCAGCTCTGGAAGCCCTGAGAAGAGAAGACAGACAAAGAAGGACGCCAACGGGTCTAGTTCGAAGCATGAAACTGGAACTGGAATAGAAAACCTCAGTCCAGCGGTGGATATCTACCGGAAATATCCTCATCAGAATCGGTATCGTCCGCGTCCACCGAAACGGACGAGATGCGTGAGTTATTTCGATGATGATATCTTTGGTTTCGGTCCTGGTCCTGCTGGAACTCTTAATGACGGCATGGATCAATCTATCGTTGAGTCTGAGCGGGAGCGTGGAAATGAGCGTGGTCGACGAGATACTGGTGGTGGGGAGGACGGTGGTGTTGCGATCTGGGACGATGGCTGTGATGATGGTGGTCAGGGTGCTCGAGTGGAGATTGCGGATGCGAATGCGAATGCGAATGCGAAGGCGGAGTCGAAGACCGTGTTGGGTGAATCTCGTGGTAATCGTTTGGAGCAGTACCATCACCATCAACGCCGGCAGGGAAGTCGTTTGCCTCGTCCTTCTTTCTCTGGTTCTGGTCGACGGGTTTGAACAGAGGGTAGGTAGAGTATAGCTCTGGTGGGCGGATGAACAGAAGGTAAGTCAGGTATAGCTCTGATGGGTATAGTCATCTCCCAGTTTAATGATGGCATAGCATGGCATGGGCATAGCTTGGAGTAATAGGGAGGGCGTTGTATCTTTTGAAAACCGTCCAAGACGTCTTATCCTTCAACAAGGATGGTTAGTATACCAGTCATCATGGCCCCGCAACACCTGTGTTTCAACTCTCGTTGTGTTCGCCACTACTTGTTTGTACGGTACGTCTTTTTGTATCCACTTTTCTGTCCCCCTGTTCTTCGACTGCCCCTCTCTGTTCTTTCTTATTCAGGGTAATAATAACATTAATGGGACGACATTGACTTGCATGAGTGTCCTTGGGTCCTCCGGTACTCGTTACCGTGTCTTATTGTGTCCGGTTTATATCCCCCTGTTCTTCGACTGCTCTCTCTGTTTTTCCTGGTTAGGGTAATAATAATGATGGGAGGGCATTGGCTTGTATGAGTGTCGTTGGGTTCTCTAGTATTCGTTGGCGTTGGAGTTTCTGTATCCGGCTTTTTATATTCTTCTTATTTTCAGTTTTCTCTTCCTCTCTTCTCCTCATTTGAGCGGATGGAACATTGATAGGGAGGACGTTACCACGAATGGGTGGTGAATGGGACGAGAGGTATCCTCTTTCTTCTCTTCATAGGATGAAATATTGATGATGGGAGAACGTTGAGAGTGCATAGATGACTGGGAAGACAAGACGTATTTCTTTCTCTTCCTGAGATGAATGGATGGATGAAGCATTGATGAGACGAATATTGGCGTGCATTGTAATGAAAGGGACGAGAGACGTATCCTTTTCTATTTCTCAAAAGAATGAAATTCGCTAGGAGGAAAGTCACATGAGTGGAGATGGGACGAGACGTATCTTCTTTCTTCTCTTCATAGGATGAAACATCAATGGGAGGGCGTTGAGAGAGCATGGGTGACTGGAACGAGAGATTACATGAGCTTCGTCCCTCCTCACAATATCACGACATCGTTCATTGGCACCTCATGTGTAGCCTGTATAGTTTGAAACTTTGATCAACAGAATATATAGCGTCCGTCGCTTTGTTTGGATCGGGCAAGTAAAGCCTCCCGTTGTGGTTTGTGTCACCCGTGGATGGAACTCCGGTCCTTGAACGCGAGTCAAGGATTATATCATACTTGCTGACAGTAAGGTATTCAAGATGACTCTACTCCGTACCATAGTTGGTTGTCTATTCTTCTTCTTCTTCTTCTTCTTCTTCTTAGTCTATGCTACCTACTCTACTCTACTCGTAGAGATACCCAAGTCCAAACTCGCTAAATGCCATTCAAGACGAACAGAAAAAGTCGACACTGCCATGCAAGGCAAGGAAAACATAATTCCATGAACAACATGGTCATGATGAATCCAACTGATAATCCTGACCAGTGATGGACGAGAAGACCGCTAATGAAGGCGAATCGGAAATAATCAAGTTTATGCTTCCACTTCGACCACGACCTGCTGCTGTTGTTCCACATGCTGTTGTAAACCCCTTTGTAACGCCTCTTCTTCCCTCTTCCGTTCCTGTTCACGTAGAAACTGCGCGAATTTGGATTTCGGGTTATGAATGCCGCATTCTGTCTTCTGTTGTCCCTTCCATCGCCCGGATCGTTCATCCTCGCCTTCTGCGATGGGTCTAGTAATCGCAGTCAGCAAATGTAAGATTTTTGAATCGGAAAAAAGAAAACGCGTGGATATGATTGAGTGGGTACTTACTGAGTCGAGTGCCAATCGCCGACACTCTTATATCCCCGATCCAGCAGCTCATTGTAGGGCACGTCATAAGCTTGAATGTATTCCCGCACTTGCTTGAAGGTCCAATTGGCCAAGGGATTGACTTTGATCAACCCCGCTTCGTCCACCTCAACGATATCCAAATCGCCTCGTTTACCACCCTGACTTCGTCTTCGACCGGTCAGGACGGCTTTCACTTGCGAGTGGGAGCTCGAGTGAAGCGGCCATTCCGGACATCTATTTCTCCAAGCCACATCTTCGATTTCTCAACCAGCAGCTGCAACATCTGAGTCCTGAAGGTGAGCATGATCATGTCCCCCTACGTTGACTGCGGGGCTCATTGATGCTGATGTATTCTCAGAAATCCTCCGCTGGTCCATTACCACTCTGCCCTCACTCTATCAGACCACGGCGTTTGGCTTGACTGGACTCGTCACCCTGGACATGCTCTCTAAATTGCCCGCCCCATTCAACAAGACCAAAGTCGATCTCATCTTTCTGGATACGCTGCATCACTTTCCCGAGACGCTGAGCCTCGTGGAGCGGGTCAAGCGGAGATATCCCAATGTAACCGTGCACATCTACAAGCCTCAGGGGGTCGAAACCGCCGACGAGTTCAGCGCCAAGCACGGAGAACAACTCTGGGAAACCAACGACACGCTCTACGACTGGATCGCCAAGGTCGAGCCGGCCGAACGAGCCTACGCGGAATTGCAAGTGAAAGCCGTCCTGACCGGTCGAAGACGAAGTCAGGGTGGTAAACGAGGCGATTTGGATATCGTTGAGGTGG
>QQTW01000219.1_pt1 | contig 34194 bp, 34 predicted proteins | sample 1904831 | NCBI WGS metagenome assembly QQTW01 (sample SAMN09435610, study PRJNA476489) | Subsurface metagenome, whole genome shotgun sequencing project.
TTAGTTTGCCCGGAAAATAATATCGTTCCTCCTAGTAAAAAAAATAGGGTTAAAACTATAGGCAAATAACGAGAAATAATTGTTTTCATTTCCACAACCTTCTATTCCTTAAAATAAATATTTTCACTCTACATACTCGCTATTTACGCTTAGTTCTAGAGTTTCTTCGTCAACTTGAATATACAACACATTCGGGCGACAACAAACCTGACAGTCTTCAATATACGACTGATAATTACCCGCACTCAAATCGATAAAGGCAACATTGGATTCGCCACAATAAGCACAAAAATACTCGGTGGAATTTTGCAAGGCTACTATTTACCTAAAACTTTATTAACTGCTACTTTTATTGCTTGTTTTTGTTCGTCGTCGTAATTCCAACGTTCTAAAAAAGCTTGATAGATACCACCATTTTCAATAGTTGCGATTAGCTGCTGCAACTTCTCGGACACCAAATCTAGGTTTACTAGGTTTATCAATCGCGCCGTCCTTTCTTGCACCTGTTGGGATGATTTCGCCATTTCTTCATCTTGGCGGCGATGGTGAAACAACTGTTGCGCTGTAGACATTGCTAGGTTTTTTACCAGTAATTCGGCTACTATTTCAGGATGCGATCGCAATCCTACAATAATTTCTTCCGACATGGCAAAGTCTGAGGTTAGGTAAGTAACAAAAAAACCTCTAGCACCTTCTTCTGTTTGTACTAACTGGGCTACTTCGGAAGCTGATATTTTACTCTGTGCTAGTAATTCTTGAGTATAGGCGATCGCACTGGCAAAATTTAACGGTTCGGGAATTGTTGCCATAATCTTAATATTGTCAATAAACAAATAAAAAGCGCCCTCCAAGTGGAGAGCGCCTTAAATATTTTAGCTATGTCAGGTTAAATATTAACCGTTGATCGCTGGAGCAGTTAGAGCAACTGGAGTCGCTTCACCCGCAGCTAGGTCTAGAGGGAAGTTGTGAGCATTGCGCTCGTGCATTACTTCCATGCCTAAGTTAGCGCGGTTGAGTACGTCTGCCCAAGTTCCGATTACTTGTCCTTGGGAGTCAATTACTGACTGGTTGAAGTTGAATCCGTTGAGGTTGAATGCCATGGTGCTGATGCCCAAGGATGTAAACCAGATGCCGATTACTGGCCATGCTGCTAGGAAGAAGTGCAAGCTGCGGCTGTTGTTGAATGATGCGTATTGGAAGATCAACCGACCGAAGTAGCCGTGGGCGGCAACGATGTTGTAGGTTTCTTCTTCTTGTCCGAATCTGTATCCGTTGTTTTGGCTTTCGGTTTCTGTGGTTTCACGTACTAGACTTGATGTTACCAAGCTTCCGTGCATGGCGCTAAATAATGAACCGCCGAATACTCCGGCTACTCCTAACTGGTGGAAGGGGTGCATCAAGATGTTGTGTTCCGCTTGGAATACTAACATGAAGTTGAATGTACCACTAATTCCTAAAGGCATCCCGTCGGAAAATGATCCTTGTCCGATTGGGTAGATTAAAAATACTGCTGTGGCTGCGGCTACTGGTGCGGAATAAGCTACTGCAATCCAGGGGCGCATTCCTAGTCTGTAGGATAGTTCCCACTCACGTCCCATGTAGCAGTATATTCCGATTAAGAAGTGGAATACTACTAATTGGTAAGGGCCGCCGTTGTACAACCATTCGTCTAAACTAGCTGCTTCCCAGATTGGGTAGAAGTGCAAGCCGATGGCGTTTGATGATGGTACTACTGCACCGGTGATGATGTTGTTTCCGTAAATCAATGAACCTGCTACTGGTTCGCGGATGCCGTCAATGTCTACTGGTGGTGCGGCGATGAAGGCGATGATGAAGCAGGTTGTTGCTGCTAGTAGTGTGGGGATCATCAATACTCCGAACCAACCTACGTATAGACGGTTTTCTGTTGATGTTACCCAGCTACAGAATCTTTCCCATACGCTGGCGCTTTCGCGTCTTTGTAATGTTGTTGTCATTTCTTTATGATTGCTTGATTTTTGAATAATCAGAAGTTTTTTGCTTCCTTGTATTCAATCTACCTCCTCTATTTAGTTTTGTAAAGGGGTTTTAATTTTGCTCAGGTTATAAAAGTAATCAGTTTTGCTTATAGTTCAACCAGGGGGCCAAGTCATTTGTCTGCCGCCTAAGATGTGTAAGTGAATGTGGGAAACGGTTTGACCGCCATCATTGCCAGTATTAATAACTAAACGATAGCCATTAGTAAGCCCAGCATGTAGAGCAACTTGTTGAGCCGTCACTAATAAATGACTCATTAAGTCTTGCTCGCCAGGTGTAACATCAGCTAAAGATTTAATTGGCTGCTTGGGAATGACTAAGATATGGACAGGGGCTTGAGGATTGACATCTTTAAAGGCGATCGCCAATTCATCTTCGTAAACAATATCTGCGGGTATTTCCCGACGAATAATTTTACTAAAAATTGTCTCTGTAGTTTCACTCATGCAGATTCACAGGTATTTCTGCTACAGATTCTAAATGGTTATGGTAATGAAATAAATGTTAGCAAGAGTATGGAGTGCGGCAATTGTTGGAATTGATGCCGTCAAAGTAGGTGTAGAGGTTGATGTGTCGGGTGGTTTACCAGCAATTGTACTTGTAGGTTTGCCCGATACCGCCGTCCAAGAATCCCGCGAAAGGGTAAAAGCCGCGCTGAAAAATGCTGGTTATGCTTTTCCTCTGCGAAAAATAATTATTAACTTAACTCCCGCAGACTTACGCAAAGAAGGGCCAAGCTTTGACTTGCCAATTAGTGTAGGTATTATGGCAGCTTCCGAGCAGGTGAGCGCTCAGTTATTGGGAGATCATTTATTTTTAGGCGAAGTTTCCCTGGATGGGACATTGCGATCGGTGGCGGGAGTTTTACCCATTGCGGCGGCGGCAAAAAGACTAGGGATTACTAGCTTAGTTGTACCTTTTGATAATGCCCAAGAAGCGGCGGTAGTTGCAGGATTAAATGTGTATGGTTTCAAATATTTAGCAGAAGTAGCAACTTTTTTAAATCAACCAGAGCGTTATGAGCCAGTAAAGCTAGATGAAACAATCTTAGTAACATCACCTGTAAATAGTGCAGATTTAAAAGATGTCAAAGGACAAGTTCATGCTCGTAGAGCCTTAGAGATAGCGGCGGCGGGAGGGCATAATTTAATTTTTGTGGGGCCGCCGGGGAGTGGAAAAACTATGCTTGCTAGGCGCTTACCGGGCATTTTGCCACCTTTGAGTTTAAAACAATAGCCCTCAAAAACAATTCTTTAAAGTAGACAATGTACATATTTGATATTAGTTAACTACTTTATAGAATAATATCTATGCACTAATCTATGAAGTAAGGGAAGTATCCAAAGTATCTTGAATCATCAAGAGAATTAGGCTAAATTAGCTATCAATTATACATTTTTAGCTTGGATCTAACTTTTCCCAAATCTTGCACCAGTTATTTCACCAAGAGCTTTGCCTTAGTTCTGTTTTCCTCTGTAAATACACAAATAAGACACACAAATGGGAAGGTAAGATAAGAGGCTTCGGGCTTTATCTATTTACAAATCCACTTCTTCTTTTCTAGTAACTCAAAAAACTCAAGTCGTCAGGTAAGCTATCAAGACTTTTCCCCAAAGCCCTACAAAGTGCTTTTACCTGACGAATAGTAAATGTTGGTTCATGCCTACCTGTCTCCCACCTACTGATAGATTTAACCGATACATCAATAAGACGCGCTAGTTCTTCCTGAGATAACTTTGCCTCCTCCCTCAACTGTTTCAATGGATGAGGGGTTTTTTGTGTAGTAAGAGAGGTAGGGCTAATGTCTGTAGTCATACTGATTAATTAAAGATTTTTATAATTACCAGACAAATTGTCTTGACAAATTTAGGAGTTCAATACACAATATGTCTAGTGAGGGGATAGAAGAAAGCGCACTTTCCTAGAAGTGAATAGCACCTAAATCAGTTTTAACTTAAACCTAAACTGTTGAATCATTGTTTGGCAATAGACAGTTACCTGGGTTCAATGCCTGTTTTTTATTGACTTGAATCTGCCCTCATTTTACCTAACCCAAATCTTTGGGAGTGGAATTTTTTGTGCTTGCAGGAGGACAAATGCCTAATTTTACAAGACTGACCGATAGAGTTATTAACTTATCCCAGATTCGGGAAATCCGTTTTCCCAACAATATAGTCGAGATTTATTGGCAAAATGGCGAAACAATCATCCTAGATGATTTAAATGCTGCTTTACTGCTGGACGAACTAGAGAAAAACTATAGCTTGATGACCGCTCCCGCAGCTCGAATGTGGGAAGACAGGGAAGAAGTCGCCTGACTTCTCAAAGACCTACTAGGTACATAGATAGTATGCAGCATTGATAGCATACAGCATTTCGATTCGTAAGCTTAAACTTACGGCAACTGTCGATGTCTTCTCTTTGAAAACAATTTTTAGGAGATGGGATGAAAGTGCAACGAGTGCAGCTACAAGAGCAGCATAAAGTTACTTGGCTGGTGTTAGGTGAAGATTACCTTCCCATTCAGCCCATCGAGGAATTCCTTACCTATCTTAGGAACCTTGAGCGTTCACCCAATACTGTCAAGGCTTACGCTCACCACCTAAAACTTTACTGGGAATTCCTGCAAGGGTCTCAACTAGGCTGGAAGACTATCAGCTTGACCCAGTTGGCTAACTTTGTTGCTTGGCTAAGAAACCCTCAAGTCGGCGTTATTTCCCTTCAGGAACAAAAAGCCAAGCGGACGGAAGCTACAGTCAATGTTATCATCACTGCTGTCTACATGTTTTACGATTTCCACGAGCGGACAAGTGAAGTGGCAGACATTCCATTATATGGCAGTCAGATTCAGTTAAATCGGAGATACAAAAGTTTTCTACACCACATTAACAAAAGTAAGCCTGTAAGAAGTCGGCTTATTAAGCTCAAAGAGTCGAAGCACCTACCCAAGATCCTTACTCAGGAACAAGTCAAGGTTTTGATTGATGCTTGTCACAGACTCAGAAACAAGTTCTTGATTTGCCTACTCTATGAGAGTGGCTTACGAATTGGACAGGCTCTAGGACTAAGACATGAAGATGTACGGTCAGTGGACAATCTTCTAAAGATCGTTCCCAGAGACAATAACCCAAATGGTGTTCGTACCAAGAGTAGAGATATTTTTCAGGTAGATGTCTCGAAAGAATTGATGGAGTTCTATTCAGATTACCTCTTGAATGAGTTTGATGAAACCAATAGTGATTTCGTGTTTGTTAACTTGTGGGATGGAGTCATTGGGCGACCGATGACTTACGGGGCTGTCCTTGATCTATTTCGGAGATTGAGCTTAAAGGTGGGTTTCACAGTCCGTCCCCATATGCTCAGACATACTCATGCCACAAATCTCATCCGTGAGGGCTGGGATGCCGCTCATGTCCAAAAGCGCCTCGGACATCGCCAGGTTCAGACGGTGCTTAACACTTATACCCATCTAAGTAATGAAGACATGAAGCAGGCTTACAAAGATTACCTGAACAAGCAAGGGAGGGCAGAAAATGAAAATACAACCGACTCAATGGTCTGAGCCAAAACAGCGAGACTTAATGGACCAGTTAACAGGTTATTGGATACAAGATAAGTGGCCGTTCGGGGACTGTCCAATTCAGGACGGCTGTCAATATTACAGTTCAGGCAAAACAATTTATTTTATTTGCCAGTCGGCATTTCTCAAGGGGGAAATGAAGTATGCCTGCTGGCAAAAATTGGTAAAACAGGAGTGGAAAACAAAAACCCTTTGGTCGAAGGCAAGAGATATCAAACTCATCGGGGATTGGTTAAATACAATCGATTGTGGACTTGCTTCTTTAGTTCAGCAAGATCTGACAGCACTTGAGACTTCATTTCGCTCCTATTTGGTCAATGGTGGTTTTTGGAAAGGATATACCCAGTCCAAGCTAGACAGTCATCAGGAGCGTCAAGAGTACCATTGGTCGGGAGAAATGAATACGCTCCGCCAGATTTATAAACTGCTTCAAGGGCTTTATGACGACCGCAATGAGTATGACAAGGAAATCTGGGATGTTAGAAAGCTAGGCTATAAGGGCAATCCGACAAAATCAAGCTACACTCTAAATTTTTCCAGTATCCGCCAGGGTTGGTTGTTGCAAGCAGCTAAGTCGTTCATCAAATACAGCCTACCGATTTTCTCACTTTCAGAGTGCCAAGCTAGATTAGGAGTATTGCGAAACTTTTCGGAGTTTTTGCAGCAGTTCTACTTTTGTATCAAGCCTAGCAATGTAAATCGCTCTTTAACACGCAATTATATCAGTCACCTTGCTGAATGTGGACTGGGAGAGAATGCAAGACTTAATACCCTGGTGCGCTTGAGAGGTTTTTTGGAACTGTGTGCAAGAGAGGATTGGGCGAATATTCCTAATACAAGGCTAATTTACCGAGAGGATTTTCCCCGACTGCCCAAACGCAAACCTCGATTCATTCCAGGAGACGTGTTCAGCCAACTCCATACCAACCTAGACGGGTTATCTGACCATATCAAACGGATGGTGCTGATTATTCAAGAGGTGGGGATGAGAATTAGCGAGTTGTGTAGGATGCCCTTCGACTGCCTTATTCAAGATGCTCAAGGTGACTTCTTCCTGCGGTATTATCAATACAAGATGAAGAAGGAACATACGGTTCCTATTTCCCGTGACATTGTAGCCGTGACTCAGGAACAGCAGCATATAGTCAGAGAGCAGTACGGATCTCATGTCTACTTGTTTCCCTCTCCTAACATTGGACACAAAGGAGAACCGACCAAGCACCAAAACTTCTCCAGAGCCATTAACAAACTCGCGGTTGAGCGGAATATTCGGGACAGCAATGGTCAACTGTGGCACTTTCAAGCTCACCAATTTCGCCATACTGTTGGCACTCGCATGATAAATTTGGGCGTTCCCCAGCACATTATTCAGAAGTATCTGGGGCATGAAACACCTGAAATGACTAGCGTTTACGCTCACATCCACGACCAAACTCTGAAGGAGGAGTTTACTAAATTCAAGCGCAAGATCGTCAACGTACTAGGTGAAGTAGTTCAGTCCGAAAATATCTTAGCAGAAATTGCTTTTGGGGCAGAGTCAAGTAATTTAGACGAGCAATGGCTAAAACGGAACATTCTGGCTCAGGCACTTCCAAATGGCATTTGTGCTTTGCCGATTGTTCAGAAACGTTGCCCGTATGGTGCTAATCGCTGTTTAACCGGAGTTGATGGCAAGGGGTGTGGACACTTTAAAACAGATAATAGATACCTGCCTCAGCACCAAGAACATCTAGAGCGTACTGGCAAGATTATCCAATGGGCAGAGGAGAATTCTCAGAGCAGGAGATCTCAGGAAATTCTCAAAGAAAATTTGCCTATTAAAGAGAATTTGGAGCGTATTATTGAGGCTCTAGAGGAAAGTACTGATGAAACACCAACGTAATATTGAAGGACTACGCCAAAACGCTCAGAAGAAACGCCAAGAGAGTTTTGAGAAGGTTGAACAGGGTGTCAAAAAGCTACTGAGAGCAGGACACCCAGTAAATTTTAATGCCGTTGCAGAAGCGAGTGGTGTCTCTAGAGCGTGGCTCTACAAAGAACCTGACATTAAAGAGCGAATAGCGCAGCTCAGAGAGCAGGGGGTAAATAAGAAAAAACCTTCACTATTGATACAGAAGCTTTCTGATGGCTCCAAAGACGGTATCATCGCTACGCTTAAGACCCGAATTGGGAAACTGGAGCAACGGAATCGAGAACTGAGCCAACAGAATGAGGTGTTTGGGGGACAAGTTTTGAAAGTGCGTGAGCTAGAGCAGCAGATAAAGCGATTTCAGTATGAGAATGTCTTGCTACAAAGTGTTGATAATTCTGCTATGGAGCCTGCTGCACTGAGTTGTGAGGTAGAAGCCGAAATAGAGCGGATCTAAAGTGCCGCTAAACTCTACATTAAAAAACCGCGTCATGACATTAATAGAGTTGGTAATTGATGCTACTAAGAAACGAAGGAGTACAGGATGTTCTAAATCGATTTTAATGAGTAAACTTAGCTTAATAACGACCTTTTAAAAAGCAATCAACACTTGTGAAAAGCAATATTCGGATTGAGGTAATTGGCAGCAATTCACCTCACTTGGAAGCAGTCATCACCCTTGGACGAACAAATGCGAAAACGTTGGGTCATATGCCACGGGGTGCTTTTCTTGATTACGCAGCAAATAAACGTATTTTTGCTGTTTTGTCTCCAGAGGAACACTGTGTTGGTTATTTAATGTATCGAATTTCTAAGCATATTGCTTGCATTGCTCATCTTTGTGTTGATAAGGACTGGAGAGGTAAACACGTTGCCAAGCAACTGATTAACCAATTGATTCAAGAAACAAAAGAGTTGTATGGGATCAAGTTATCCTGTCGCCGCGATTACAAGTTAGATAAAATGTGGTCATCTTTCGGATTTACGCCCCGACTTGAAAAACCTGGCAGAAATAAAGACGGGAAACTCCTAACAATTTGGTTTCTAGTGCATAAACATCCAAATTTACTAACGCTGCTTACAGAGCAAGCGATTGGCTCTAAGCTTTGCGCTGCTCTAGACACCAATGTTTTCTTTGATTTAGATGAGGATAATATTAATCGGCAAGTAGAGGATTCAAAATCGCTACTCGCTGACTGGTTACAGTCAGAGGTAGAGCTTTGCCTCACCGATGAAATTGATATTGAGATAAATCGTTGTCAAGATGATATTCAAAGGAAAAAGCTACGGGCATTTGCTACAACTTTCACACGTCTCAGTTGTAGCCAAGAAGAATTTCAGAGAGCCTGTCAAACTCTTGAGCATTACTTTCCTGAAGGTCCTGAAAGGATGGCAGAAAATGAAGCCTCAGATATGAGACATTTAGCGAGGGCAATTGCAGCAAAAGTTCAGTTTTTTATCACTCGTGATAGGGGAATTCTAGATAAAGAAGATTTAATATATACAGAATTTAATGTATTGATTCTTCGACCTAGCGATTTGATTATTCGATTGGACGAGCTTTGTAGAGAGGTTAACTATCAGCCTGTTCGTCTAGCAGGTACTTCAATTGAAAAACGGCTGGTTCAAGCAGGACAGCAACAAATACTAGCCGACTCTTTTCTATCTTATAAACATGGAGAAATCCTGAGTGAGTTTCAACAGCAACTACGGGAAGCAATTGCTGAACCAAATCAATTTGAGTGCTATATCGTTCGTGATGAACAAGAAGATCCGCTAGCATTTGTTATTTACAACCGTCAGCTACCACATGAACTCAAAATTCCAATGTTTCGTGTTCGGCGCAATTGTCCATTCTCACCCACTGTAATAAGTCATTTAATTCTGTTATCTATCAAGATTGCTGCCCAAGAGAATCGTCACTTTACGCGGATTACAGATAAATATTTAGAGGATTTTACGGTTCAAGCACTAGCACAAGATGCTTTTATTCAAGTTCGAGGTGAATGGTTAAGAGCTAACTTAGCAATAGTTAAAACAGCGTCCGAACTATCTCATTTTTTAACTGAACTAGCTAATGAATTAGAAGCGGAAAGTTTGAGAGAAGAGAATTGCCCCCTAAACCTTTCACTGAAGCAAGACTACAGTTTTTGCCTGCAATTTGCAACCGTTTTAAATGAGCCAAGCACCGTTAAAGATGTTCAGTTAATAGCAGAGATTGAACGCCGTCTCTATCCAGCCAAAATTATTGATGCAGAGATTCCTAATTTTATTATTTCAATTCAACCTCAATGGGCAGAAAATCTGTTTGATGAACATCTTGCTAGTCAAAATATTTTTGGTGCCAATAAGGAAATTGCTCTTAAGCGTGAAGTTGTTTACTATCGCTCTAAGATAAACTCTGGTGAACTAAAAGCTCCTGGTCGAATTTTATGGTACGTTAGTCAAAGCAAAAAAATTAGGGGCTACTATCAAACACAATCAATACGTGCGTGTTCGCGACTAGATGAAATTATCATTGATACACCTAAAAATCTTTTTCGGCAGTTTAGAAGATTAGGAGTTTATGAATTTAAAAACGTATTAGAAACTGCCAAAAATAATTTAGACAATCAAGTGATGGCAATTCGATTTAGTGATACCGAGCTATTTAATAAACCAATTCCATTTAATGAAACACAAGAAATATTAGGTAAAAATAACCAATTTCAATCTCCACAAAAAATTTCGATAGAATGCTTTCAAAAGCTGTATAATCAAGGAATATAAAAATCATTGTGGAAGTAAACCATAGTGGCGAGCAGAATAATATTATTATCAATTCGACCAGAATATGCTAACAAAATTTTTGATGGAATGAAGGAAGTTGAACTACGTCGTACTCGTCCTAAGCTTGAAGAAGGCGATTTAGTTATTGTCTATGCTTCATCACCTAAAAAAGCTTTGATTGGTGCATTTGAAGTCGAAAAAGTTGTTCAAAAGCCTCTTTTAGAGCTTTGGAAAGAGGTCAAAGAAATTGCAGGTATATCTTATAAAGAATTTCGTTCATACTATAAAGGATTGTCATTAGGGTGTGGAATTTATTTAAATAAAACTCACTATTTTTCTCAACCTGTTGAGTTAGAAAGATTGAGGCAAGAGTGGAATAATTTTCAGCCGCCGCAGAGCTATCGCTACTTAAAACCTAGTGAAATTAATCTTGTTGAAAACATGACACAGTTTAATATGTGTGAGTTTGCCACCTTCTATCAAATGGCTCTTAACGTTTTCTAATTATTTAAATGTATTTTTACAAATAAACTTATGAAGATAAAATATTCAGATGAATTCTGCGAGTTTAGTGTGCCGGGGTATAGCCCCAGCTAGCTTTACGTACAAGTAAGTGTGAGAATCTGCCCAAGGGAGGTTTCCTTCTACAGAGTTTTTCGTTTTTAGCGATTATTGGAGCCAAAGCGCGATAATAGCAATAAAAACGCCGATGGAATACTTATCTTACAAGTATTGGTTGACAGGGAGGGTATTTCTTATTAAGGATTGAGGCTCGGAGGGCAGTTAGCACAAAAACCTTAAAATTACGGAAGTTTAAACTATGAGCAAGCAGGACATACGAGAACGCTCTGGGTGGCGAGTTACTCTCTATTCTGAAGGAGACAACTTTTTTGCCCAATGCATATCTTCAATTGGAATTACTCTACGCACTGAAGTCTACGAGAAGAAGGGTACAGCTTGGCAGAAGGGCTATGACTTGATAGACAAAGCAGTCGCAGAAGCCAGAGCTAGAAGATACAACGCTATTGCCAAACCTCTAACTCTCATGCTGTTATATGTGACAGGTAGTAATGAGTACTATGACGGTCGTCTGTCAGGTAGACGAGCCTGTAAAGGTTATAACTTTGATATTCTTGATAACTTTGAAGCAGAAGGGCTTATAAAGCCACAGACAAACAAAAAATCTGTTAAATCTGTTGTCCTAGACGACGAAGGCATCAAACAAGCCAGAGAGTTGTTGAGAAACTTCACTTTGCCAGCATCGGATGAGTTTTTGGGTTCACTGGATGAAGAATAATGACAACGGAGTCCAAAGCTACGCAGCTTTTCCACTATCCTCTCTGCCTAACGCCAGGACTAATGCTCTATCATATCATGCCTGTTTAAATACTTACGGTAAAATCAACGCTGAAACTGCTTAGTACAAAAATAGGAGATTTTGTGTCGTAAGTGATATGCCGAACCTAATATCACAGACTTAAGCCTGCTAACATTGAACATTATTGGTACTCCGAACCGAACTCACGTTGTCCTAATGACTGTTCTGCTTTACAAACCTTTGATTATACTGCCCCTGTAAATCCTCATTCCTCAAGCTATCAGTGTCACCTATTGCCTACCACGCCAAGTAATTTTGCTGCCTTTAAAGCTTTAATAGAAAGGACATACCGCAATTCTTGCTTGCCATCTTCCGGTTTAGATCATCAGGAGCGGAGTCTAAGTGTTATTACCTTTTTATCGTCACCTTTTGCAATTCCACACTATAATATTTAGCGTTGAGAGATTTTGAACTACTCCTATTAACCAAATGCCCATGCAAACATTCATTAGTGGATGGTCTTAAAACGAAGCGGTGAGAAATAGTTCTCACCGTCTTCGTTGTGCATGGGCGGCGTTTGGTACTGGGCGTGACTCCTAATCTCGGCTCCAACGGGTTCAACTCCCGTGTCGTCCACAGGTGACATCACTATCTTAATTCCCTTCTTAGTTAGCTAGGTAAAATTCTCTTCATAAAACAGCTAACACTTCCATAAGCTGGCTCATCGCCGGTTAGGGCATCTAGTGTAGGGTGTTCTATAGTTTCATACTGCCCAATTTTGCTCGTCCAATTTCCATTAGCTAGCTGTCTGGCTACATGAGTCGGAATTGCTTCTTCATCAGAATAAATAGCTATCTTTTGACAACCTACTTCTAGTACGGCAGTTTCACAAACTTTGTACTCAAGTGCTTGAAACGCCTGGATAAAAGCTTCTAATGTTTCTTCTCTAAGGACATTGGGTAGCCAGTAGTGAACGTCATGGGGGTCTGGCCACCACCAGTTTTGAGTGTCTTCTGCTGCCCATGCAACACAGTTGTAATCAGGCGTATCAGCAGCAATTAATTTATAACCAGTAAATGCTAAGTTAGGAAATTGTTCTTCAAGCGTTTTACAAATGTAGTTGACCCAAACTTCATTTCTTAGCCAAGCTTCATTTTCTACCATTTGTAACCCTTAATTCGCCCCCATTCCAGCCAAGCTTTTATCATTTCTTGCGTCCGTCCTCTAAATTCCGGAGGAACTGGATCTTCTCCACTAATTGCTTTCAGGGCCATAAACCATTGTGCGGGTTTTCTTTCTAATTCCTTAAGTAGCAGAGGAATTGCTGTGTTACCCATTGCAATAATTTGTTGATAGGCAGGATGTTTAGTCAGTTTGGTAGTTGATGAAACTGTGTAAGTTTCTCTCCGCCACTGTTCAATAAGCTTTGTGAATGCACTTTCTATTTCTATTCTTTTTAAAGTTAACAAGGCAGACTTAACGAATCTTTCCTCACCTCGTTTGTAGTCAACAAATGCCTTCTCTTTTATTCTCTTACCACTACTTTGATATACAGTTTCTAGATAAGATTTCCTGTAAAATCTAGACTGAGATTGCCACTCGTCCATAGTTGGTTCTCCAACAAGATTCTTAGCCTCCATTAACTGTTGAGCAAACCTCCCGAATTCAATTACTACCTCTGTATGTGTCTCTGAGTATTTTTCTACAAATTCCGCTAGTAAATTAATGTATCTAATTTCCTCTCCACTTGAGAAGTCAGAGTCAGCTCTTGTATTTATCAGAGAGCGCATCTCAAAACGTTTACCAATTCCTTCAATTCGGTTTGACCAGTATTTAATTGCTCTAAGTAAATCGTTAGAGTAAAACTCCTGATATTTGTTGCTCAATTCTAAAAGTGAATTTACAATACCATAAAGCTCTTCCGCTTTAATTTCCATTGCTTGAATATCAGCGCTATCAAGCTCCAATCCTTCGATTTCTATGATTTTAGTGAGAGTTTTTTCAAGTTCTTGATTAGGCTCTAAATTGATATCTTCAAAGCTAAGAAGTAGTTCAAAATTTTGTTTGATTTTCTCAATGTCATCCCTAATTTCTTTTGGATCAACATTGTATACGCTGTCTAGTCCTTGTAGTTGCACCATATTTATAATGATTTGCTCTGTTTTTGTCTGGAGAGTTCTTTTATAGAACTGGTAACTTGTAGATGCTACTGCAACTCCTATGACTAGCATGACTAAAACTGTAACCCCTTGATTGATTTTAAACCAGAAGAAAGGCTGTATGGCACTGTAAAAGCTTAAACTGTCTGTAGCTTTCATGATTTAACCTCTTTAATTGAATCGCTTAAGAATTGCGTGATACCGTTAGCTAGGGATTCTCTAAATTCATACATTCCTACTTTGTAGAAATAGTAAATAAAGTAAATTAGCTGCTAGTACAGAATTTTGGCGGTTTGGCTATGGATAAATTCTTTGAGGAGTCTTTAGAAGTTACTCAAGTTCATTCCGTCGCTGGGTTATTAAAAAATCGTGGATTATTGGTACGCGATCGCCCGTTTCGCAGTCCGCACCATTCCGCCTCTGGCCCAGCTTTAGTTGGCGGCGGTAGTTATCCCCGTCCTGGAGAGATATCTTTAGCACATCGGGGGATCTTATTTCTCGATGAATTAACCGAATTTAAGCGCGATGTATTAGAATTTCTCCGCCAGCCTTTAGAAGACGGCTATGTAACAGTGTCGCGTACTCGCCAATCGGTAATGTTTCCGGCACAATTTACATTAATTGCCAGTACGAACCCTTGTCCCTGTGGCTATTTTGGCGACACTATTCAAGCTTGCAGTTGTTCACCTAGGCAAAGAGAACAATATTGGGCGAAGCTTTCTGGCCCCTTGATGGACAGAATCGATTTGCAAGTTGCGGTTAATCGATTAAAGCCTGAAGAAATTACTCAGCAGCCCAAGGGGGAAGCCTCTGAACCAGTCCGTATTCGCGTCAAACAAGCCCGTGAACTGGCTTACAATCGTTTTAAGACCGAAAAAAACCTGCTTTGCAATGCAGCAATGGAAAGCCGCCATTTACAGCAATGGTGTCAGCTTGACGATTCTAGCCGCAATTTATTAGAAGTAGCGATTCGTAAACTCGGTCTATCGGCTAGAGCAAGCGATCGCATACTTAAAGTAGCAAGAACTATTGCCGACTTAGCCGGGGAAGAAAATTTACTTACAAGCCACGTTGCGGAGGCTGTGCAGTATCGAACTATCGACCGAATGCAATAAGTGTAAATTTTGAGCAAATGTTGTATATACCCGGTTAGCAGAGTGTATGGGCTAGGCGTTTATACCTGATTTGGAATGCGATCGCATTCCAATCACGCAACCAGGGCGCTTTTTTCCCCACGTTGTAAACCTTGGATAAGTTTAATGACTGTCAGTCTACGGACGATGTGTCACATAGCAACATAGGAGAAACTGCTACGGAAACAGCAGTAGGTTGAGTAAAGCTGTAAAATACAACAGTTGTATTCTGTGGCGGACAAGTGATTGAGCGTTATACATTGCCCCAAATGGGCGAACTTTGGACAGAAACCTACAAGCTTAAAACTTGGCTGCAAGTAGAAATAGCTGTTTGTGAGGCGCAAGCCCAATTAGGTTATATTCCTAGCCAAGCCGTAGAGGAAATTAAGGAAAAGGCAAATTTTGACCCCAAGCGCGTTTTAGAAATTGAAACTGAAGTCCGCCACGATATGATCGCCTTTTTAACTAATGTCAACGAATATGTAGGCGATGCGGGACGCTATATACACTTGGGTTTGACGAGTTCTGATGTCTTAGATACGGCTTTGGCGTTGCAATTAGTAGCTAGTTTAGACTTGTTGCTAGTAGAACTAGAAGAATTAATTGCAGCAATTAGAAACCAAGCTAAACAACATCGTTATACGATCATGATTGGCAGGTCGCATGGGATTCACGCAGAACCAATTACTTTTGGCTTTAAATTAGCTGGCTGGTTGGCGGAAGTATTGCGAAGTCAAGAGCGTTTAGTTAATCTGCGTCAAAATATCGCTGTAGGTAAAATTTCTGGGGCGGTCGGAACTTATGCTAATGTTGAACCAAAAATTGAAGAAGTCGCTTGTCAAAAGTTAGGACTTCAACCAGATACCGCTTCTACTCAGGTAATTTCGCGCGATCGCCATGCCGACTACGTGCAACAATTAGCATTACTGGGATCTTCCCTAGAACGATTTGCTGTAGAAATTCGTAACCTGCAACGAACTGATGTTTTAGAAGTTGAAGAATTTTTTGCTAAAGGTCAAAAAGGCTCCTCAGCTATGCCTCACAAGCGCAACCCCATCCGTTCGGAGCGATTAACGGGACTTGCACGAATTTTGCGCGGTAATGCGGTTGCAGCCTTAGAAAACGTTACTTTATGGCACGAGCGAGACATTTCTCATAGTGCGGTAGAAAGAGTTATTTTCCCAGACACTTGCATTTTGACGCATTTTATGATTCGTGAAGCTACAGATTTAATTAAAAATTTGTTGGTTTATCCTGAAAACATGGAACGCAATATGAATTGCTACGGGGGTGTAGTGTTCAGTCAACGGGTACTGCTAACTTTGGTAGACAAAGGTATGAGTAGAGAGGATGCTTACACAGTGGTACAGTCTTGCGCTCATCAAGCTTGGAATCAACCCCAAGGGAACTTTCAAGACTTAATTAGCAAAGATTCTCGTGTAATGGATGTTCTATCAGAGGCAGAAATTAAAAGTTGTTTCGATCCTAAACATCATCTAAAGCACTTAGACGAAATTTATCAAAGACTAAGTATTTAGAAAGAAACCAAACATCCAAAATCTCGTCTAAATATTAACTGAGTCGAGAGCGCTGACTTTATTTCTCTATGGTTGAAATTTTAACGGCGCTTTCCGCTTCGGCGGCGGTGGGAATCAGAATTGCCTTACCTTTACTTAGCCTCGAACTGTTGCGGGGCGAGGCTTTGTGGTCTGCGCTCCCATTTATAGCTGCTATCAATCCATCAATTAGGTTAGCTATTCTTTGCACATTGTCTTTGCTTGAACTATTGATTTCAAAACACTTGCTTGGTCAACGTTTGCTGCAATTTATTATGCTAGTAAGTAGCCCAATTGCTGGAGCAATTGCTGGAACTTCTAATGCGATCGCCTTGCCAATTTGGCTAACTGGGATAGTGGGCGGTTTGTTTGCCTTCGTACTCCAAATCGTTCAAACTGCTAGGTTTTATCGACAACCGAGGCTACAAGTAGGGTTTGTCTTTGCTCAAGACATTTTAGCTATTTTATTGGCGTTCTTAGCAGTTAAACTACCTCGTTTAGGCGGGATTATCGCCCTAGGTTTATTGTGGTGGGCAATTCGGAGTTACCAAGCTTCAGCTAAATGGTACAGCCAAAACAAATCAGGCGATCGCGCGAATTAATTTATCTACAAAATTCCCACAAAATGCAGCAGTCCGCGACCAGTTATTAGCTCTAAAACTAATGCAATAAAGCCCAGCATCGCAATCCGACCGTTCCAAACTTCCGCCGATGTTGTCATCCCCAATTGCCAACGCTCTTGAGGATACATTTTTAGATTTTTCTTAATTTGTTTGACTTGAGACAACTTCAAATCAGGACTATTAACCGCTTCTATAACTAAATCTGCCAAAGATTGAATAAATAAAGGGTGCGTATTTAAAGCCGGGACGCGCCGGAAGTTGTGAATCCCGGCTTTTTCTGCTACTTCGCGGTACTCAATATCAATTTCTTGTAGCGTCTCAATGTGTTCGGAGACAAAGCTAATTGGTACTACAGCTAAATCATTTACACCTTTTGCGCCTAATTCATTAAGAGCATCTTCCGTATAAGGCTGGAGCCATTCTACGGGGCCAACTCTGCTTTGGTAAGCTAAAGTATGAGGATTCGGTCGCCCCAAAGTCTGCATAATCAAACTTGTGCATTCTTCAATTTCTTGCTGATAAGGATCGCCAGCTTCTTCAACGTAGCTGCGAGGAACACCGTGAGCGCTGAAGAATATATGCGCTTTGTCAGGGTCAGAAAACTTTTGTAACTCTCCAGCAATCAAATCAGCCATTGCTTGAAGATAGTTAGGTTGCTTATACCAAGAAGGAATAACTGTGTATTCAATCTGGGCAAGTTTTGGATCTTCTCGCCAAATTCTTTCTAATAAGCGAAAGCTAGAACCACTGGTACTAATAGAAAATTGGGGGTATAAAGGTAAGATAACTAATTTATCAATTTGGTCGCGTTTAATCCGGGCGATCGCTTCTTCGGTAAAAGGATGCCAATAACGCATTCCTACATAGGTATAAGCCTCATTTCCCAATTCATTTAATCGGTGCTTGAGGGCTTGCGCTTGTTCTTCAGTAATCCGTCGCAAAGGAGAACCGCCGCCTATTTGCTTGTAGTTGGCTTGAGATGTAGTTGTGCGCCGAGTTGAAATAAACCAAGCTAAGGGTTTTTGTAACCACGTAAAGGGGAGGCGAATAATCTCCGGGTCAGCAAATAAGTTAAACAGAAAGGGGCCCACATCTTCTAGTTGATCTGGCCCGCCAAGATTAAGTAGCAATACCCCAATACGACCCATAACAGTTACAATGCCCTAACTTTTCAGCTTTGTTACCAATTTTAACAATATATCTCTAAAATCATCACCTTCGACAGGTACAACTATTTTCCGAGTCTAGAGCCTGATTGCTGTCGCTAAGTTTAGTTTTAACGCCGGATTTTTTTAGAACGATTGGGGGGATTTTGCATTAATTCTTGTGCTGCGTTGCTGTTGTAGTCGTCTTGAATTGTCGAAAAATTCTCAAACCAGCCGCGCCGCCAGAAGAATACCACCATACCACCACCAATTATTGCCATTAAGGCTAGACAACCTGGATAACCCAAGTACCAATTTAATTCTGGCATATTCCAAGGAGATTTTTCGGTGTTGAAATTCATGCCATAAATTCCGGCAATAAAAGTTAAGGGAATAAATATTGAGGAAATTACTGTTAGCAGCTTCATAATTTCGTTCATTTTATTACCAACGGCAGATAAATACACATCCATCAAGCCGGAAGTCAACTCGCGGTAAGTTTCTACCATATCCATAACTTGAACTGCGTGATCGTAACAGTCGCGCAGATAAACGCGCACATGGTCACTAATCAAGTCGCTATCATCTCGAATTAAAGCATTAATAGCGTCTCGCTGCGGCCAGATTGCCCGACGCAATGATAATAGTTCGCGGCGGAGGCGATAAATTTTTTCTAGAGTCTTGCGGGTAGGATTTGCTACTACTTCTTCTTCTAATTCCTCAATTAGCTCACCATAAGCTTCTAACACTGGGAAAAAACCATCAACGATCGCATCAATAAGTGTGTAAGCTAAGTAATCGGCTCCATGCTTACGGAGTATACCCTTATCTTTGCAAATGCGCGATCGCACTTGGTTAAAGCAATCGTACTGTGCTTCTTCTTGCACTGTCAGTAAATAATGTTTTCCTAGGACAAAGCTTACTTGTTCTTGATGAAAGCCAGTAGTATTAGTTAAAGGCAATACCATTTGAGTAATAATCACCAATTGATCGTCGTAATCTTCTACTTTTGGGCGTTGAGGTACATTAACAATATCTTCCAAGACCAGTGGATGCAGAGCGAATATTGTCCCAATCCTTTGCAAAATATCTTCACTACCCAAACCTTGGACATCTACCCAAGAAACCGATTCACTGTCAAGGTGCGGAATCAAATCCTCTGGCAAAGCTATTTGCTCGTGAGTATAGTTTGTATCTTTGTAATCGATTAACTCAATTTGTGATGGTGACGCATCGGCGGCAATATTCAAAGTTCCAGGTATACTACCGGGTTGCTCGTTAAAATAATCTTTACGAGGTTTTTTGAGAGTGTGAGCAAGGCGCGAACGGAGTTTTGTCATATTGCCCATATTTACTTAGATAATTTTTTTTTCAGCTTATTGAGTGTACTTTGGGCAAATAACTTAGTAGTTTGAATTCTTGTCAAGCCTTTAATATCAGCACTGTAAGAATTTTTACTGTCAAAAAAGTTATTGATATCTTTGAGAATTATTTGCAGGCGTTGAGTAATATTTTCTACTCGATACTCATTTAAAATATATTCTGGCAAATTAAATTTTAAAGGACTTTCTATTACTTTTAATATACGTTGCACATCGTATTGTTGGGAGTATCCAGCAATTTTGTAGCAATTAAAACCCGGATCTAAGTAATCAGACAATCCATGATTAATACTCGAAAAAACCTGACATCCACACGCCATTGCTTCCAATGGTTGCAGTCCAAAGCCTTCGCTAACTCCTTGCAATGTCCAATATTCGGCAGAATCGTAAAGATAAACATTGGCGCGATTAAATAGCTTTGCCAAATCTTCCACGTAGGAATCAACTACATAGACATTACACTTTTTTTGCAACGTTGGTATCAATTGTTGCATCAAATACTCCGAAGACTTGCGTTTTTGCACCAAAACATCAATATCGCGATCAAGGGAAGAATTGCTAAATTCTGCACTAATTTGATTAGGTAAGTAGTAAATTAGCGAGTTTGGCGACTTTTGCCCCCAATAACCCATAGTATTGCGGCTAACGGTAATAATCGGCATATTTGCAGGCAAATTAAACTTATAGCCTGCGCTGTGGGCATGATAGACGACATTGTACGACTTTAACTTGGCAACAAGTTTAGCGATATCAAAGCCCCAGCTAATTACAAAAATTGCGTTATCTAAATCTTTATTTTGCAGGACTTCATCAATAAATAAAGTATCTTTTTCTCGTTGACGATAAGTAACAACTTCGGAGTTACAGACAAGTTTTGCAAGATTAAAGGTTTTTAACTCCGCCCACAAACCCCCACAGGCAAATTTAGCACCCAAACCAGGGATTAAAAAGTATAGTGTCCTCATTGCTTCTACCTCTACACAAAATCGCCTCTCTAGGCGTTAATAGTAGCGAAATATGAGAACAGATCGTTGTGGAAGGTTACTAATTAGTTCTTGCCGTTCCGGTTTAGAATAAAACAAAATTATATTTGTTGATTTAACCTTAATCTATGACTGTTCGCGTCCGCATTGCTCCAAGTCCTACCGGAAACCTACACATTGGCACGGCGAGAACTGCTGTATTTAATTGGTTATATGCCCGTAATCAGGGCGGTACGTTTATTTTGCGGATTGAGGATACAGATGTCGAGCGATCGCGCGATGAACATACCCAAAATATATTTGATGGCTTGCAATGGTTAGGACTAACTTGGGATGAAGGCCCTTTTTACCAGTCAAAGCGCTTAGAAATGTACAAAGAAGGAGTTAAAACCTTACTAGACAAAGGATTGGCTTACTACTGCTATACCAGCGAAGCAGAATTAGGAGAAATGCGGGAACAGCAAAAAGCTAGAAACGAAGCACCCCGCTATGATAATCGCCATCGTAACTTAACCACTGAGCAACAAGCGGCTTTTGTCGCCCAAGGTCGTCACCCGGTAATACGTTTCAAAATAGAAGACAATCGCGAGATTGTTTGGAATGACATGGTACGCGGACAAATGAGTTGGCGCGGTAGCGATTTGGGGGGCGATATGGTGATTGCTCGTGCTGCCGAAAATGAGATTGGGCAAGCTTTGTATAACTTTGCAGTGGTTATTGATGACATTGATATGCAAATTAGTCATGTGATTCGGGGAGAGGATCATATTGCAAATACAGCTAAACAAATATTGTTGTACGAAGCAATGGATGCAAAAATTCCCCAATTTGCCCACACACCTTTGATTTTGAACATAGAAGGCAAAAAGCTGTCTAAGCGCGATGGTGTCACTTCGATTTTTGACTTCAAAGAAATGGGCTTTGTCCCCGAAGCATTAGTAAACTACATGACATTGCTCGGTTGGTCGCCCCCAGATTCGACTCAAGAAATATTTGATCTAGCAACCGCCGCGCAGCAATTTGGGTTTGAGCGAGTCAATAAAGCTGGGGCAAAATTTGACTGGGACAAACTAGATTGGCTCAATAGTCAATACTTGCATAGTATGCCTGTAAGCCAGCTGACGGATTTGTTGATTCCTTACTGGCAAAAAGCTGGGTACGAATTTGATGCCACAGGCGATCGCCCTTGGCTTGAACAAGTTACAAGTTTAATTGGTGCTAGTCTAATTCGCCTCCCCGATGCCGTAGACATGACTAAGCTATTTTTTGTTAAATCGCTGGAATATAGCTCGGAAGCGGCGAGTGCCTTGCAGCAAGAGGGAGCCAGTAACGTTTTACAAGGTATCCTTGATGCTTTGAATAACACCGCAGAATTTAATGAAGCAGCTACCCAAGAGATGATTAAACAAGTAGTCAAAGAGAAAAATGTTAAAAAAGGTTTGGTAATGCGGAGTTTAAGAGCGGCATTAACCGGAGCTATGCACGGGCCAGATTTAATCCAATCTTGGTTAATTCTGCATCAGCTTGGACAAGACAAAACAAGGTTGCAACAAGCGATTGAATTAAAGTAATTGTTTGTGATTTTGAGCGATCGCCTACTCTATTTCTGTTTCTATGTTACTTGGCAAAGGGCTTTTAAAAAAGCTTGAACTACCAACCCCAAGTTCCGGCTCCGCCCTTGAATGGCCCGATAATATCGCTTGTAACCCAACCACCGTAAAAATCGCCGGGTTGGGGCTGCACTTTTTCGCCATCAACATAGCAAGCATCCATTAAGTGCGGATAAAAAGCTACATAATCTTTGATGTCTGCAAATTCTGTTGTGGGTGCGGGATAATACCAAGCGGCATTTTGTTCTTGTTTTTCGCCAGCGAGTACGGTGTAGTAGGCGGCTCTGCCTTTCCACTCGCACCAACTAGAATGAGGCATTAATACTAAATGCTCGATTAATATATCGCCCGGTGGAATGTAATAAACGGGTGGATGACTTGTTTCGAGTACCCGCTTTGCCTGATGGGTATCGGCGATCGCAATATCGTTAAATATAATTTGAATGTGCTTATTTGTATCTTCTAAGCGCGGGGGGCGTGGGTAATCCCATACGGATTCTTGACCGGGCTGGGGTTCAATACGTTGTCGATTAAACATTTTTAGTTGAGCTAGAGTAAGTTAATTTCTACTCAAATTTAACTTACTCTAGCGGATTAAATAGCGGACTAACGGAAACTACCGGGTTTTAGCTGGCGTTGTTTTTTTGCTGGTACGCCGTTATTGAGCATTGCACCCGTTCCGCCATCAGCGCGATCTAAAAATGGTCGCAGATTGATAGCATTACTCTGTTGGCTATTATTTGAAGTGCCTAAAATCGCTCTCCCTCTATTTATTAGTTGGTCTACTTGAGAGTTTCCTCGTCCGGCGGAGTAAGTATAAACCCCTTGAGTTTGCTGTCCGCTATCGGCTACAGTCAAATTTTCAAAAACGCGATCGCGGGTAGTTAAAGGATCTTGTCCGGGGGGTACAGTTAAAACAATCCGACAAGTGGGAACTTGCTCGGTAGTCACGCAAACGGTATTGTAGCCATTTTCGACACTGGTAGTCAGTTCAATTAAGCCATCTGGTCTGTACTGCTCAAGTCTTCTAGCAATTTCGTTGCAACGTTTTTGAGGACTCCACCCACCGCCTAAAGCTGAAGGAGTTGCCCAAGCAAAAGATTGATTGGGTTGGCTTTCGGGGAAGTACATCACGGTATATTGACCGCTAGTAGACTCGCAAGCAAAACGAGTATTGCGATCATAAATAGGGTTTGTGCCGCTATTAGAGCCGCTATTAGAGCCACTATTAGAGCCAGTATCTACCACTACATCGGCGGGGGTTTGAGCATTAGCTATTAGGCTATTTTGTCCGAGCATCAAAGCCGCACCGACAACTAAACTCAAACTTTTTACTGGAAACTTAAACTTGTTTGGTGACATAAAACCCCTATTGATTTCGTTAAACGACTCTTTTTTTTAGTTTTGCAACCATTCCTAATCTATGACGTTTTTTTCGTCAACGTGTTTCTGTTTGACTAAAAGTTTTTTGACTTTTGCTTTTGGGTTGTCCAGATACTCAGCCAAAAATGTACCAGGATACTGAAGCAGTCCGTTTTAACTGAATTGTTACAATGGTAGATTATAGGTACAGAATTTGGGTGTCAAAGATGTATGCTTAAAAACTCTTTAATTATTAGCGCATCTCCTAGTGTTATGAGTGGTACTCCTGTTTTTGCTGGCACTAGAGTTCCTGTACAGACGTTTTTAGACTATCTCAAAGCTGGAGAATCGATTGACGATTTTTTAGATGGATTTCCGACGGTGACAAGAGAACAGGTGATTGCCTTGCTCGAAGAAGCTGGAAAACAGCTTATTGGCATAACATGAAGCTCCTTTTAGATGAGTGTATTGACCGCAAGTTCGCACAAGAGTTTGTTGGCTACGAAATAAAGACAGTTCCGCAGATGGGATGGGCAGGGATTAAGAATGGTCAACTTCTTGCAGAAGGGGAGTTTGATGTATTCATCACCGTAGATCGCAATTTGTCATTTCAACAAAATCTCTCACAGTTTAATATTGCGGTAATTGTTTTACCTACCAGCCCTCAACACCTTTTCAGCCGTCAGCTTTAAATCTGGGAAGGTTAGAGAGACGATGGTCTGATTGCCCCGAAACTGCTGAATTTCATACTCCCCATTCACTAGCGTACAGACAGAGAGAGTGGGTTGTTTGGGCTTCCCAATGTGTCGAGTACCACCTAAAGCTGCATAATCTGCAATCCAATATTCAGGAATGCCCAGAGCCGCATAGTCTTCGACCTTACGGGCATAATCATTTTGCCAATTGCTACTCACAACTTCCGCCACAAATTTTATCGAACTACCCAGCGTTAGGATCGACTGGTCAAACCAAAGCAGTTCCTCGGTCAGTTCATCTCGATTGACAACTGCAACATCAGGTCTAAACGCTGTCATACCCATGTTAGAAGGTCGCAATAATCCGCGTTGAAGGACAAACCAAGGTAAGCTTGTTTTGTCTATCTGGACACAGATTTTTGTAGTGATGAAGGCTGCAATTTCTTCGTGTAGTCCTGTTGGCTCTAAGTCAAAGACCTCTCCATCGATCAGTTCATAGCGGTTATTGCCACCATAACGGGCGAGAAACTCATCAAAGCTGAGTGGCTTCTGTTGTATTGGTTGGTCGATTGCAATAATCATAGGTCAACTTAGCCCAATCAATGCTTTCAGTCTACCAGATCGAATATGTGATGGATGCGTGACGGATTAAGCCCTTGATATTGGTGAATCTTTGTCAATGCGATCGCACGTAATCAACCACTGATTTGTTACACAGTAAAATCTTAACTCTTATTTTCGTAAGCGCTATCGCACCCATCGTTATTGAATTTAATTGTCAATATTTGCGTTTCCGCGTCGTAGTCATGCTCTTTGCCAAAGCGGCTAGAACTTTTTAATGACGGAAAAGCAATAAGCTGCTCATCTATGAAGCACCTCACTTAATGCTTCATTAATTACTTCATCACTGATGCCTTGACGTTTTAAACTGGCGATTAATGCCGTTACTGTCTCGCTCTGGAATCGTTCTAAGTCAACGCGTAACCCTTGACCGATATAAGCACGAATTAAGGGCTGATACCCCGAAAAGCCTAACAATGGCGCAACTCGTTTGAGGTCTTCTACAACATCTTCAGGCATCCTAATTGTGATGCTGGTCATAGGTCGATTTGGATCTAATCGTACTTTTAAGGCTTCAATTTTCATACTCTAACTGCTCAGTGCGAGTGGCTTTACGTGCTGAAATAATCCGAATTACACTTTCTTCGCGCTCAATGTGAACTACATACAGTAGATTCCACCGAGTATCTAAACCGATTACCGCCTCTCGCGCTTCCTGATTTCGACTTGCATCGACAACAACTACAAAGGGGTCAAAGAAGACCTCGGCAGCTTGTTGAAACGTAATCCCATCATGCTTACTAGGATTGTTCTTTGCTTTTTCGTCATCCCACACAAAGGTAATACCATTGAGCGCGAAATACACATTCATGCTCTCTAGTCTAAATAAAACGTATTTACAATGTCAATACATATATAGGAAAATGCGATCGCACCAAGTCTACCAGGATTTATAAGTAGCTTACTCTAGCCGAATTGTTATACAAGTAAACTATAGATACAGAATTTGGAGGTCAAAGACATATGCTGAAAAACTCCTTAATTATTAGCGTATCTCCTAGCGTTATGAGTGGTACTCCTGTTTTTGCTGGCACTAGGGTTCCTATAAAGACGCTTTTGACTATCTCAAAGCCGGAGAATCGATTGACGATTTTTTGGATGGATTTCCGACAGTGACAAGAGAACAGGTTATTACCTTGCTTGAAGAAGCTGGAAAACAGCTTGTTAACATAACATGAAGCTGCTTTTAGATGAATGTATCGATCGCAAGCTTGCAAAAGAGTTTGTTGACTACGAAATAAAGACAGTTCCACAAATGGGATGGGCAGGAATTAAAAATGGTCAACTTCTTGCGCTTGCACAAGCAGATTTTGATGTATTCATCACCGTCGATCAAAACTTGTCATTTCAACAAAATCTCTCACAGTTTGATATTGCAGTAATTGTTTTGCAAGCATCATCGAATCGTTTAGCCGACTTAAAGCCTTTAACACCACACATACTAGCTATTTTAATGAGAGCAGCTAGAGGACAGGCTACAACAGTTAGTGCGTAAAAATATAGAAATGCGATCGCACTTTCCCACCCACTCCATCTAGTAAGATGTAACTGTTTCGCCACTTGCGATCTCTTGTCGAACCATTGCCGCCATTCGCTCCCACTGATTGTCTGTCGTCGCTGCAAAACAATTCTCCCATTTTTGATCGTCTTGCAATTCTGCCAGAAGCTGAGTTGCGATCGCATTTTGCTGTTCGGCTGGAAGTTTCTCAATAAGAGCGATCGCTTGTTGCAGCAGTTCCGTAATAACTTAGTAGCAGTGCTTGCTGCAATTTCCTACGACTCCCTAATTTTACCTGTAGTTTTGAGGATCTTTGCAAGAAGTGCGATCGCACTTTACCATCTACTTCATCTAGTATCTTTGCAGAAGCGCGATCGCACGTAATCAACCACGAAGCTTGTAAAAGTGCGAAGTTTTAATTGTTATTTTTGGATGAGCGATCGCCAATAACTTCTCTGAACTCAACAAACGAAAGTCTCAGTCAATTCATTTAGCTGGCGGATTACCAACTGTCAAGTGTTCATGCACCAACCGCCACGCACCATTAATGCGTTGCCAAACGTGAGTACCATGCTGTCGAGTTCGCGTAGGTTTGCCATCTTTTAACCGTGCTTTGCTCACCCAAGTAAACGTCGAAACTGCTAAATCACCACTGACTTTGACATCGATGGAACCTTCTGGTTGGATCTCCCAGTACGCAAAGGTTGATTGCATTATGGGTACCCAAGTATCAAGATATTCCTTCAAGCTACGTATAATAACAACACCACCATTAAAGTTATCAAAGACCAGAATGGCATTACTACCAGTAGCAAAGACATTCTCTAAGCCTCTACCTGTAAATGGCTTGTCTTTTGGACTCCATGCAGCAAACCATTGACGAGTCAGTTCTCGAATTTGTGCTTCCTCTGTGGCAGTTGCGATGGTTGGTCGATGGACATGCGTAATTGAATAAAGTTTCGGTTCAGCCTGTCCCAATGGCACTGTAGTAAACGCTGAGGCGGCAGTCGCAGACAAAAATAAGCAGGCAGATAAACCAATTCTGATTTTACGCTTCATACCGATGAATCCTTGATGGCTTGACTTAGTCAAAAGTTATTATAGGTTCTCAATTACATCTCACAATTACCATTAGGAGGAAGCGGTCTAAATATTTATTAGACTAGATTTACCTTATAATTTCTTACTCAATAAAGATATACAAGCATCACAGTAATGTTTGAGCCTAGTATGCAGAAAGATTCTGCGTAACATCCATATTTGGAGATTAAACAGAATCTTTCCGTATATCTACCCTGTATGGGGATATTCGGAATTTTTACGCAGTCCATTAGATAATATAAGCTTGATCGCACTCACGCCTTAACCACCACTCAAACGCACTTGGTCAAAAGCATATTTATCTTTGATAGATTCATTAAAATATTGCCCTGCTGATGTTGCAGTTTCCAATCCTTGAGCGATACTCGCCGGAACATCTTGATACTTGTAGATGCTGCCATTGTTGAACTTTATAGTTAATATTTGCGTTGCAACGTCGTAATTATGCTCTTTCACAAAACTGCTAGAACTTTTCAACAATGGAAAAGCGATCGCATCTCGAATACTGGCACAATCTGTTAATACCATTACTAAGCGATCGATTCCAATCCCTAAACCCCCTGTAGGCGGCATTCCGTACTCTAAGGCGGTCAAAAAGTCTTCGTCTACTCCGTGTGCTTCCAAGTCTCCCTCGGCTTTACGCGCTGCTTGTGCTTCTAAGCGTTGACGTTGATCGATGGGGTCGGTAAGCTCCGAAAAACTATTGGCTGTCTCTCTACCTACTATAAATAGCTCAAAACGCTCTACTAAGCCAGGTTGCGAACGATGGGGTTTAGCTAAAGGTGAAATTTCAACCGGATAATCTGTGATGAAGGTAGGTTGAATTAATGTTGTCTCAACTTTTTCTTCAAATACTTCATTTAGCAAGCGTCCGATAGAATTTACTTCGGGAGAAACTGTAATTCCTGCCTTTTCTGTAGCGGTTTTTGCTTCAGCGAAGGTAGAAAAAGAACTAAAATATAGACCTGTGGCATCTTGTACTACTTGGTGCATAGTAACTCTGCGCCAAGGTAAGCTAAAGTCAATATCTTGACCTTGATAGTTGATTTGCAATGTCCCTAATACTTCTTCTGTGACACTTGCGATCGCATTTTCCGTTAGCGCCATCATATCAAAGTAGTCTGCGTATGCTTGATACAGTTCAATGGTTGTAAATTCAGGATTATGCCTTGTTGAAACGCCTTCGTTGCGGAAAATTCGCCCTAATTCAAAGACTTTTTCAAAGCCACCGACAATTAGCCGCTTTAAATGTAACTCCGTCGCAATCCGCAAATACAACTCCATCTCAAGAGTGTTGTGATAGGTGATGAAAGGACGCGCATCCGCTCCCCCAGCTTCTGATTGCAGTACGGGGGTTTCAATTTCAATAAAGCCCAAATTGTCTAAATAGCGTCGTAATGCGGCGGTAATTTGAGCGCGACGGCGAAAGGTTTGTCGCACTTGTGGGTTAACAATTAAATCTACATACCTTTGGCGATAACGCTTTTCTGTATCGGTTAATCCGTGCCATTTGTCGGGTAATGGTAAAAGCGACTTGGTTAATATAGTGTATTGATGAACATAAACCGATAATTCTCCTTTTTCTGTGCGCTTAATTGTGCCTTTAACGCCGATAATATCCCCGATATCGGTTAGTTGCTTGAGGTGGTTAAAAGCATCAGAATCAGTATCTGCCATGCTTTCGGAGATGCGATTTTTGTCTAAGTATAGCTGAATAATCCCGGTTTCATCTTGCAGAGTAAAAAAAGCCAGCTTACCAAAAACACGCCGCGCCATTATTCTACCCGCGATCGCAACATTAACATCTACTTCCTCACCACTTGCCAACTCTGCATACATTTCCTGGAGTTGCGCCGCATGATGGGTTGATTCCCAACTATAAGCATAAGGATTTATCCCCGCCTGTTGGAGTTGCGCTATTTTCTCTATTCTGGCAGCACGAAGTTCATCTAGATTTGAGTTACTTTGAGGTGTTGTTTGGTCGGAAGACATACGTTAAATCTAGATAATTAGTTTGTTTACAGGATATTAGTCAGACTACGATTTTTTAATTTTTTCAATTTCTGCTGACTTGTCAGCAAGTTCTTTTCTTTGTCTACTTGGTCATTTGTAGCAGTTAATTTTACATTAACAGCAGAGTACGCTTTGATAATTTCCTTGACGTAGCTCTATGATACTCTGATGAATTTGCCCATTTTTGCATAAAAGTTATACGTTTGACCGTAAAAGGGTGAGTCCTAACAAAGAGAAAATTATTTTTCGTACATAAACTCTAGTTTGTCTTTCGTACATAATGGAACTGGCGGCGCTAGTAACTGCTACTACGTTTATGAGATAGGATTTGTGATTGAAGCAGACGTACATTATTCACTGCACAACTTTTTGCGCTCGCAAAGCGAGGCTTCTTGGTCGCATCATTTAACTATGGCGCGGTTAGTAGCTAGGGCTTTGCGCGTTGGACGCAGTGCTTTAATGCAAGTAGGCGCAGCTAGTGGTTATCAAGGGCGTTATCGTCTTAGTTACCTTGCACCCGCCTTGATGTGGCATCAGCCTGTAGTTGTGGTAGCGACTGAAAAGGTACAGCAGCGCCTCAAAGAAATAGAAATTCCTAGGTTGCAACAGTGGTTAGGGGCGAATAAAGCTATCCGTACAGGCGACTGCTTTCCCGATGATAATTTTCAAGGAGTGTTGCTAATATCGCCGTCTAATTGGCTCTCAGCACAGTTAGAACAAACGCGATCGCCCTTTCCCCCTAGTATTCCTACAATCATTGACGGCGCGGACGATTTAGAAGATTGGGTACGCCTGCAACTAACTTGTAGCATCAACTCCCAAAACTGGGACGAACTCCTATTAGATTGTCCTTGGCAAAGCGAAGCAATCCGCACTGCTAGAGTGCAAATTGCTAAATCTATCTTTCAGCACCCCTTAAACCCGTATGAGTGCTATTTAATCTCGCCGTCAGAACAGGAGATTTTAGTTAGTTTGTATGCAAGCTTAGAAAGTTATTGTTTACCCCCAGCTTGGGTAAAGTTTGGGCAAAGTTTAAAATCAAATAATCAATTACTTTACGCCCGTGTGGTGCGTTCAGTTGGTTTATTCTCCTTACATTCGTCTCCAGTACAAGTAGCTGAAAGTCTTGCCCCGGTTTGGTCTAAGCAACCAGTAGTTTTAGTTGGTAGTGCAATTGAACAAGAAGCTAGTGCGCCAATTTTTCGCCAATCGTTAGGATTGCCAGACTTAACAAGTTTAAAGTTTTCCGACGATCGCCAAACTAACTTAATTCAACTATACATTCCCGATCGCTTACCTTTGCCTAATACCCCAGAATATCAAAGCGCCCTGATTGACAAACTTCACTCTTTGCTAAGTTTAAGGACAACAATAGGATTAACAGTAATTTTGGTGGGGGATGTGCCGCTAAAAGCTCAAGTTGGGACAATTTTGGCGGCGGAATTTGGTTCAAGAGTGCAGGTAGAAAAAACCTGTTTAGATGACAACGGTATTTTAGTTAGCGGTTGGGAATTTTGGAAGCAACATCAAGAAGTTTTACCCGCACCGCAGTTATTAGTCGTTTCTACGTTACCTTTGCCATCGTTAGAAAATCCCTTAGTCGCTGGTAGAGTAGATTATTACCGCAAGTCGCATTTAGATTGGTTTCGGTTGTATTTATTACCTACAGCCTTAACTGAACTAGCAAGAGCGATCGCCCCATTACGAGAACAACAAGGTGTAGTAGCATTGTTAGATAGTCGTATTCTGCATCGCAGTTATGGCGCGCAGGTACTAGCGGCGCTCAATCCGGCGGCGAGAATAAATTATTTAGACTCTAGTTTTTTTACCCCAAATCATGACTACTAATACTTGGACTCGTCGCCATGTCTTGTCTCTAGAGGATTTCACTAGCGATGAATACAATACGGTGTTGCAAACCGCCGCGAGTTTTAGCGAAGTGCTATTGCGGCGCACTAAAAAAGTCCCAACGTTGCAAGGACAAGTAGTTGCAAACTTATTTTTTGAATCATCAACCCGGACTCGTAGTAGTTTTGAACTTGCAGCTAAACGCCTTTCCGCCGATACTCTAAATTTTGCCGCCGCTACTTCTTCCCTCGCCAAAGGCGAGACAATTTTAGACACTGCTAAAACTTATTTGGCAATGGGTACAGATATGATGGTGATTCGCCATAAAGAAGCTGGTGTCCCCAGTGCGATCGCGTCGGAAATGGATAGACTAGGAGTAAAAGTAGGCGTACTCAACGCCGGAGACGGTCAGCACGAACACCCCTCCCAAGCTTTACTAGACTTATTTACTATTTGTACTGTACTAGATCCCGAACAGCCACGTTTAGAATTACTCGCAGGTAAAAAGGTCGCTATTGTCGGAGATATTTTGCATTCAAGGGTAGCAAGGTCGAATATTTGGAGTTTGACTGCTAGTGGCGCTGAAGTACATTTAGCCGCGCCACCGACGCTTTTACCGCAGTTATTTACAGGTTTTGGTAATGATACTGGTAAGTTATTTTTGCACTGGAAGCTAGAAAACGCCCTGCGAGACGCTGATTTTGTGATGACACTGCGATTGCAAAAAGAGCGAATGACGAGCCATTTATTGCCGAGTTTGCGGGAATATCAGCAATTATTTGGCATTACCCGCGAAGTCTTGCAACTATGTAAGCCTGACGTTAAAGTTTTGCACCCTGGCCCCGTAAATCGTGGTGTTGAAATTAGTTCTGATTTGATGGATGACCCGCGTTTAAGTTTAATTTCTAAGCAAGTAACTAGCGGCGTAGCGGTACGTATGGCTTTATTATACTTAATGGGTAGCGGAAAAGCTTAATTACCATTAAGAACACTGCTAAGAGTCTGCAATAATTCCTTTGCTGAAAAAGGTTTTGATAAAAAGGTTGTTACCCCACTACTAGCGGCGGCGGCTAACTTGTCACTCGAACTAAGTCCGCTAACAGCAATAACTTTGACATTAGGATTAATTTGTTGCAAGGTGCGAATAGTAGTCGGCCCATCCATTACGGGCATCATCATATCAGTTAAAACTACTCTAATTTCTGCCTGATGCTTGGTATATAAAGCTACAGCTTCCTGACCGTCGCCAGCAGTGATGGCTTTATAGTTGTAAATTTCTAAAGATACTTTGGTAACTTCTCTAATTGCACTTTCATCATCCACTACTAAAATTAATTCCCCTTGTCCCAAAGGTAAATCAGAGTCAGAATTTTCTTGAGTAGCTATAGATTGAATAGCAGGTAAATAAATTTGAAACTCTGTTCCTTGTCCCACTTTGCTATACACCTGAATAAAACCACCATGGCTTTTAACTATGCCCAAAACTGTCGATAAACCGAGACCCGTACCTGCACCAAGACTTTTAGTTGTAAAAAATGGCTCAAAAATTCTTGTTAAAGTCTCAGGAGCAATCCCCATTCCCGTATCAGCGATCGCAATTGTAATATACGCTCCTACTCGCGCGTCAATATGCAACCTAGCATAATGTTCATCTATATTGATATTTTTTGCAGTTGTTTTCAACGTTCCGCCATTGGGCATTGCATCTAAAGCATTAACCACAAGATTCATCAGCACTTGATGTAGTTGAGTTGCATCTCCTGATACCGTCCACAAGTTAGAATCTATATCGCTAGAAAATTTAATTGATTTAGGGAAGGTTTCTCTAACTATTTGCTCAATTTCTAAAATCAAATGTCTAACTTGCAATGTTACTTTTTTGCCTTCAATTCCCCGCGCAAACGACAAAACTTGCTTAATCAACGCCGCACCGCGTTTAACATTGCTTTCCAACATTTTCAGCAACGGCTGATGCTGGGGTTCGGGAAACTTGCTTTTTAATAGCTGCACAGACATTAAAATTGGCGTGAGGACATTGTTAAGATCGTGAGCAATCCCACTAGCTAGAGTGCCTACACTTTCCAAGCGTTGAGCGCGTAAAAACTGCGCCTCTAGTTGCTTTTTTTGAGTAATATCAGTATTAACAACTAAAATTGATGTTGGTTGCCCCGTGCGATCGCGTACCAGCGTCCACCGACTTTCGACTACAACTTTGTTATTATCCTTGCGTGCTTGCTCTAATTCCCCCCGCCAAGCACCGCTAGAGAGCAAACCTGCTTTAGCTAACTCTTGCTCTTTGGCAAAATCTTCCGAGTTTCCCAGTTTATTAACAAAACTACCAATTGCTTCAGTTGCACAGTAGCCATACAAGTTTTCTGCGCCTTTATTCCAAAACAAAATTTTGCCCTGTAAATCTTGCACCAAAATTGCATCGGTGGCAATATCAAGTAAAGCTGCTTGTTCGCGGATTTTTTGCTCAGAACGCTTGCGTTCAATCGCATAACGCAAAGATTTTTCTAAGATTGCTGAATTTATCAAACTTTTTTCTAAATAATCTACCGCCCCGGCTTGCATTGCCTCCAAATCAATTTTGGGTTCACCAATTCCTGTAAGCATAATTATCGGCGCTGTACAACCAATAGAAATCGATTCGCGCAGTAATTCTAAACCGTTGCGACTTCCCAAACGGTAATCAAATAGATAAACATCGTGCTGCTGTTGAGAAATTGCTGTAATTGCAGCGTTGTAGGTTGATACCCACTCTACTTGAAATTTGGCTGCACTTACTTCGTTCAACCAGTCGCAGATTAATACAAAATAATCTTCGTCATCATCAACTAATAAAACTTTAACTAGATGATTGTCCATAATCT
>QQTW01000220.1_pt1 | contig 34181 bp, 30 predicted proteins | sample 1904831 | NCBI WGS metagenome assembly QQTW01 (sample SAMN09435610, study PRJNA476489) | Subsurface metagenome, whole genome shotgun sequencing project.
TGCTGCTGTTGTGTTGTGGAGAAGGAACCGCGTTGATGTGGATCCAACGTAACACAAAGGACGACGAAGACACTTTCTGCTTGGCTTTTGTATGATTGCCCGGCCAGTTTCGCACTTACGATAGACGGGCAGAGGGAACTCGACGAGACAGAGAGAGCTTCCCGCAACAATATGATGGTAATGATGATGATTTTGGGCTTGGTCGTCAACTCGTCGTGATCGTGAACGCTGGGAGTACACTGGCTGTGGAATCAATGCAAGTCGGACAAATTGAGCTGTATGATATGAAAAGGTGGAGTTGGTGACAGGCAATGCGACGCTTGGACTATGTAGCGGTGGTGATGAAGGCGCTGCAATGCTTAAAGGCCAACGGTTGCAATGTCGTGTGGCTCGTTTCACGTCGTTAAAGAGGAAAGCCCTAATAGGAAGTTTGCCTACGTCGATGCAAGTGGATCGCGACGGCCGTGTCTTCGGTACCAATGCGGGTGTTTTTGTTCGGATTAGGCGCAACCGGAAAAGCAATCGTCGTCGCTTTTAAAGGCGCGTTTATCGGGTACTGACTTGGATTTATAGGTCGGAAGATCGTGTCTGGTCATGTCATTAAGATCGTTGCGCTTGGCTGATCGCACAGCTTGGATGGGGGGGGGGAAAAGATCCAGGTCGTTGTTGTCGTGACTGTAGGAGAGGAATGAAAAGGTTAATAGGTAGACTGCGGCTATTGGCAAGAAGCGAAACAATGGGAAGGGGATTAGTAGATTTTTGGGAGAAGCAGATTGTAAGGTAGTGAAAGAGTTTTTTGGGTTGAGAGGGGGGGAAGTGCATACCACCCTGCTCCTGGGGACGATCTTACAACGGAAGTGGAGGGGCCGGGCAGTGCAGAAATGCACTGGAAGAAAGGAAGAGAAAGGGAAGATAGCTTAGGTAGATAGATGGCAGGAAAGTAAGTTATGGAGAACGGAAGTGGGAGGTAAACGAGGTGGTGGAGGAGCGATAGTTTGATGGATTGGGGGGAGGAGGTTGGGATGCGTATGGTGTTATTGGACTTCCACCCAGGAATTGTACATCAACTAAGGTATGGATGGTATGGTAAAGAAAGCAATGGAACTCTGTAACTATAATTCTATAACTTAGTTAAGTCGTAACTTTACCAGAGTCACTGTACGAGTATCCCTAAAAGTCAGATATCTACTGTACAATCAGAGAAATACGGTACTTTATCGATACTTTACACAGCGCTAAGGTAGATGGGCGCGAACACCGATCAGGTTTAACTCGCTGGCGAGCACCTTAGGTAACCTGAAGTAAGTCCTCCGTGTTCTGAATATAGGTAGCTTCCAGTGGTGCTACTATGTAATTTACGAAAGGAAGATATTGACAAGCGACTGAACAGATGCTCTTTGATCATTTGACAGGCTATAAGGGATCGGCCATGTTCAGATAGAGAGGGATGGCGTGAATAACTTATGGTTGATCTAAGGTATGAGGGCTGGTGCACAGTGCTAATCTTTTCTGCGGTGATCATTTTGAATCGGTCTTCGTCGACAACGTCTGGCCTTTCTTTGTGTAACGACAACAACTTGATCGTTGGATTTACTGGAGTAAAATCTTCTTCATCCAATGGTTCAGAGCGATGATTGCTGGAAAAGGAACGGGCGGCCAGGGCGGTAGCAGCATCCTACTGACCTGCCCGCGGCTACCTAGTACCCTCCATTATTTCCTCTCGGCGATCAAGCAAGCAAGCAGCGAGTAGCAAGCACGCGCGCGCATGGCCAATGATCTGATCAACAGCACTTCGCGGTGTCAGTGCTCGCAACGATGACATGATGCTGTTGCGGCTAATGTACTGCCATGTAAGGTAAAATGCAATGCGATGCGATGCGATGCAATGCAATGCAAGGTGGAGAAGCGAACGCTGCTACAGGGCAGGGACAAAGGAAGAAGAACATTGGGTTCGATTGATGCACGAAAGGCTGCGACGCGGTGCGATGCGATGCGATGCGATGCGATGCGAAGGCGGGACGGCGCGAGTATCCAGGATAAACATAGGTACCGTAAGTTAACAGGTGAAATGTGAAGGGGCAATAATACTAACAATAATAACATAATAATAAAGATGGGCACGAAAGCGGACAGATCTGAAAGTGGTCGGTGCATGAAAGCAGGACAAATTTTACGAAACATGGTAGCGGTTCGGTTCGGTAGGGAGGAAGGGAGGAGGAGTGACAAAGGTCAAATCACGGTTTGATATTTTCTTTACCTTACTTTGGACGGTATCGTACAAATTGTAAAGTATTTTCAGATAAGGTATTTCTAAAGGTAAGACATACTTTGGTGTACCCATAACTTACAATGCTCTGGAAGTGAGTTATATAGATTACTTACTTACTTTACTACTACTACTACTTACTACTCACAAACCTTACCGTATCAAGACGGCATGGGATTCGGTGACTTGAGTTATAACTTCAGGTACCTTGGCAAGCTAAATACTGGGTTTTCGTGATCAGCCTTGCCAGTTGGGGGTGACTTCCTGTGAAAATATCAAGGAGTCCGTTGCTGAGTATCAGGTCTATGTTGTTCATCCTCTATTGCTCACTCCCAGCCTAAGGTAAGGGTTATCTCAGGTGATGATCCATTGAGCAAAGCCAACAATAGTTCACAAAGGCTTGAGACCATGAGCAATGACACCAATTCAAGCTTGGGTCTTCAAATTTTGCTCAAAGGAACACTGCAGCGACTAGATAGGCGACAATGAAAAGACCCACTCTGACAGAAAAGGCTCTCGACGTAGTCCTCAACAACCGTCAAGTTGAGAATGGGTATGAATCGAATCAAGCAAGCGGTGGTCAATATGTGCTCTGTGTACGAAGGTCTAAACAGTCCTCCACGCCTTGAATCGTCTACGGATCCGTAAGTCAGTCCAACCCATGTTGTATGACCCCACCGAAGTGGACGAGCGTATGCCCAGATTTTGATAGCACTAGAGAACATCCAGTACGACTTTGTACTCCGAGCGTTGCACCGTCCTATGGGGTACGAAATGGTGCTCAGTTTGTTCAGCTGGTGAAGTAGCATTGTGGTTCATGAGCTGTCCCGTTTAGAGCTTTCAAGCCAGCTGATGGCCGATGGCCGATGGCCGATGGCTGATGGCTGATTGGAATCCTCCTGACATGGCGTAGCCCACCGGGTTTGCTCAGAACCCACACGTTCTATGGCTTTTACTGGCACCCATCCTTACTGCCCGCGATTCACTTGATTAGAGGGTTAATATGACGGACCGCGGAAAGGGAGTTCGGAGTGTAACAATCATTCGCTAGCATGCTGGTCTGCTAGATATTGATCATGGACAAGGTCAGTACAGGGTACTCCCCAGTTTACGGCTGGCTCGCAGCTTCGCGGGCTAAGGTACCTCGTTGGATGCATGTGCGCTTTCGAATACTCAAGTCCGCCGTAGTTACTAACTACCTTACGTTACTAGACTACCTAAGGTACGCAAACTCGGAGGGGAAACCTTGGAAGTGTAACGTACCTAAGTCCTGACTAAGGTAAGGTAAGGTAGCTTACCAGTACCATACCGTACTAGGTCTGTCCCGAAAAACCCTCTCACCGTAAAACTACCTAGGTAAAGTAAGTTAACTTACACGTACTCGTACAATCGCATGACGTTCGACAAACAGCAGGAAGGGGAAGTGATCACCATGATTGCTCTTCTGTTCAAGAGCCGACCGACCCTGACTGGTAAAAAAAACAACAATCCTTAAGCCAGCCAATGACATGTCTAAGTCCTTTATCAGAAGTGAAAGTAACGCGGCCGGTGGGGGTTGATCAGGCTTGGAGACTGTCCAATCAGACGCCTCTAAGGGGGGTTACAAGAGCCAAGAACGGACGATTGATAGTGTGAGCTTTAATGCTCTGTTGGCTGTTGGCACGGGATCGCGGGAAGTAAGGTATGGGCAGTGTAAGTCTAAATCTAGGACATGGCATGGACATGTGCACACCTCACCACCTCGAAGGAAAAAAAAAACAACCGGCACATGGTTTCCACGACGAATGACTGAAACAAGAACTTGTGCTCACTCCCACTCGATGGCGTTCAGATTGTTAAGCGGTGGGCACTGTGGATAGAATAGTAACAGCGTTGATAGGATCGTTCTGTTAAGGATGGATGGGTGGTGTGCGTTGGCATATCTTGCCTACCTTACCTTACCTTACCTCACCTCACCTCATCAACCGCATCGGTTCCCGAGCGGCCGGCTGGTCCAGTGCGATCCGAATCTTGCACCAATCCTAATGGGGAGAAGTCCAAATCACAAAGCTATTGAACTTCTCTTCTGAACGCGAATGACAGCCGACGAAGAGCTGTAAGTTAACTATCTTAACTTAGTGCCGGCGGGCCTCCAAAGGAGCCTCCTGAAGGAGAAAGGCACAAGCCGGTTGTGACTGTTGACCGGGTTGGTAGCAGTCAAGGTAAATTGAGGACACATACTCTTTTCAAGTGACCGATTCCTTCGAACGATACCTACCTCACTACCTTACCTAGGTAGTGGTATTCTATTCATACAATGTGAACCCGAATACGCGGCCGTCGATCCTCTCGCAGCTCTTACGAAGGTACCGTAGTGACTGTCCCTCGGTTCCCTCGAAAGTGACTTTTTGTTCGATTCGAACATCGCTGATCCCCTTCCGCCATCCACGTTTCCCGCTTCTTCCTTTCCAGTTCGACGAAAGCCTGCTCGTATCTTTGAAACTTCACCCTGCCCGTAGCTTAAGATACAATCAATAGTTAGAGCTCTGTTGTTTGACAATTTGTCCTCACTCGGACGGTGCTCTCTACATCGGGCGCTAACAATCTTAATTTCGAACCCTTGAAGACCTGCGGCGCGTCCCAGCATCGGGTGGCTTGCCAATGACATGTCATGTTGCCGCTGCGGTGGTGGGAGGGGGTGACGGCGGAGGCGGAGAATGTCTCTGCTTCCGGTGGCTTGAAGGTCATTCGTCATTGGTGTGGGACCGGTCTGGCTGGACCGATTCAATCATAGTCAAGGTTCGACACTTAGGGCCCATTTCCAACTTTGGCGGGCTGAAACCGCCACTCGGGGTCGGCTGCCGCTGTGGCGTTGGACAAGAGATCGAATTGCATGAAAAAAAATATGTTACTTTAAGTTACGTCGAACTCGTACATGGACAAATTCAAAATCGATATTGTAACGTACTTTATCTCGCGGCTTTGTTTGGTGCGACTTGAGTTCGCATGAGGGAAAATCCGAAAGGATTTTCACTTGACTGCCACCACCTCCAAAATCCGGTCGAAATCGGGGAGATTGATGAGGAGTCTCCATCGAATGTGCGCATGTACTGCCTATATTGTAGTTATTATTGTTCTTTGAAACTCGATATGTTAATGGTTAGCAACAACATTGTGATACCTATCTACCGTACCTATTGGTTTCCCCGTGACATCTAACGCCCATGTCACTTTTTGAGTTTTGTCAGGTCGTTACAGTAAGGTAGCTCTGTCACACCCTACCATGGGAACGCCGAGGGAGGAAGAGTGGACACGCGATACTGGCGTGGGCCATGGACTTTAAGCGAGGTATCAACCTTTAACGTGACTTAGGGTTGGCGAGTGGGAAGTTCGAAGACCCTTGGTGCTCATTATTTGGCATATGCATATTTATACAGATCCCTTGGAGACGAGAGGCTTGTTCGTTGCGTGTCATTATTGATAACGGATGAGTACTGTACAAGTAAGATACTTCAGGTATCCCATATACCTTAGGAGTACGAAGGCTGTTAGCAAAATTCTTCGGCACTCGAAGATAACATTTTGGCGGCCATAAAGGCAGCTATAGCGCCTAACCCCGCCTAAATCAGAGTTATGGGGGTGCCGAGCAATTTTGCTACCTAGGAAATAGCCTTCTTACAGTTGAGATTAAGCTTGCATGCATCGCATCGCATAAGGTACCCGACGTCGAACGCCAGCAGCGTTGCCGACCTTTTCGAATTAGGCAAGAGAGGTAAGTAACGTTAACTTACGAGTTGAGTGTCGGATCGATGAGACGTAAACAAACTCTGTATCTGCGCGGATGTTGCACAGGACATGGTCCGTTGTGGGACAATTGAATGATGACACCTCTTCTGTAAAATCAGGAAAGGAGCCAGAAACATTGAAAGAACGCGTCGTCAGTTCCTCGTAGAATATTTTGCTTTCTCCATGCGCTGTCAGGGCAAGTTCAAAATGGGTCCGGCTTGATTGGCGATGGTTGACCGCAATTCCACCTAACAGGCGCTCTTGTACAGTACCCTCGGCGTCATCAAACGTGTTCTTCAATATCACATCTACTCAACCAGGAAAATCTCTCCTCGAAAATCTCCAACCGAGATGCGACTGAGAACGATCTAGGACCCTCGTTCCCAGCTCCGTACGACCTATTATGCAGGAAGTATCTTCCTCCGAAGATGCGCACCAACAGAGCGAAAGTTTAGAAAACCCTTGGATGGTGCCTGTGGAACGCTTCTGACGCTTCCAACCCCAGCTTTTCGCAGCGGGCCCTTGTACCATACAGAATGCACATCATCCTGCAAGGCGTCTGTCTTCCTCTAATACTAGCAAATCATTGGCAGCGAAAACTTTTGTTGTACGAGATCTCAAGCAGGTGTGTTGTGCATACCACCGCCATCGCGAAAGTACGAATACCTTATCGATCTGTACGCACTGCCTGAGGCAACGGGCGACGGGCGACGGACGAGTCCATTCATGTCTGATGGATGATCGTCAATATCGGATCCTCTATCGCTTCGTTAGCTTGACAAGAAAATTACCTCAGTCCCTGACTGAGGACGCAAAGCAAGATTCAAGGCTGAGACCTAACGTCAAGCCACTCTTTTTCGTAACTGTCCTTGATATCTTGACAGCAAGGCTGACCCTTTGGTTCACGCAGCAGATCAAACCCCTGCTCCAGTGGTTGGTATGCCTTTCGATCCCAGCATACGGGGCATATTCGTGTCGCGCGGAAACTGGTTATTGGAATGCGCAATCTTTACCTGAAGCGGTCACTATTCCTCATCCTTCCCAACAGGCTCCCTTTTCGATCCAAACACAATTAAATTGCCCGGTTCCAATACCAATATACCAATCCTCTAACTTATCAATCAACCAAGCCGAACCCTTTCTTCCAATGAATTTGGCTGGCGAACAGCCCGTCCACGTCGGATGCGGCAAATCCCTCACTCTCCAAGCATGTATCGGCAGGCATCCAGCATTAGTCTTGCATTTTGAGCTTGCTCTGCCGACATCGCAGTCGCTGTAGATTTTGGCTTCGTACCGTAGGCTATGTTCCAGCTGCAAGTAGCCGTCTTGCATATGCGAGTGCGACCACACTACCAGGTAAGGTTAAGGTAGTGGAAAGTTGAGTTACAACCAAACGGGTATGATTGAATGAATACTGAAATGCCAGGTAACAGTTATGTAAGTTACATGTAATGGTATTTTCAAAGATAACAGTTGTATTTTACTCCAAGCGGTTTCGTAAAGATACACAGGTTTGGAGAGTATAAGTTACCAGATACCAGATACCAGATACCAGCACAGCAAATGCCGTTCACAAGTTCTCATCTCCTGTATTGTCATGTTATGGTTGTCCCTATTGCCATTGCCATTGCCGTTCTCCTGAAACGTTCCGGTCCAAAAGGACAATTCGACTGCTGCTCCTTCCATCCGCACATACCTTACTCTGGGTGGGAGAGGAAGTATCCATACTCTGTAACTTATGATCAAGTTCGACTTTACCTAAGATACCGTAGGTATTGGGAGTTACCTTAGTTCACCAGCTTTCATCCCGTCCAATCACCATTCACCACGTCTGTAACCACCATCTAATCCCTAATCCCTAATCCCTAATCCCTTGCCCCCAACCGCCGTTTATCGCAAGCGCCGTCTGCTTTGTCTGTCGTTGGCTGCGGTGTTGACTTCCAAGTTGACAGTTCATATCCACGCTACGGGAAGGTCATGCACAATCTTCTTAGCTTCTTAGCATCGAATCTTTTGCAGGCATCCTGATCCAGTCATTTGAACAAGCCAGATGTCGAAATTATCGAATGGCGGACCGAAGGGGGGTGGGTGAGGGTGTCTGATGAGTGGTGAATATTTTGCCAGCACTGCAAGTCACCTCAGTCAGACACTCCGATCATGTCATTCCATTATTATTGTCATTTACTCCATCTAGGTATCTACTAGTAGTTAGTAGTTTAGTTTGACCCCTTCGATCCTCAATGAATGACGGTCTGTTATGTCTCTACATCAAACCTTTGATATCGTCCAGGCTGACTTGGGATTCGGATTCGGATTCAGTAAGGTACCTTATCAATGCAAGCGAGGGAGGCATCGTTGAATAATTAGACTTTCCATGTTCACCTTCCCTTCGTACTCACTACTCACTCCAACTACAGTACCTTATTCAAACACTCTTCCTTCTTACCGCCTCTTGTTACCTCTCGAACCGCTTTCCGTTGTCCACTGTTTCCCAAATCCGCTGATCTGTAACCCCAAGCTCTTGCTCTTCTTCATAATCCGTTCGTTCCGGAATCGGCGGTGGCACAAGGTCAAGAACACGAGTGGCCCACCCTTTGAAATCGTAACGTTAGCCTTGCCCCCAATCCGTACGTATTCGGTGTCGTGCCCTCTTCTACCGGCCGAAGGCTAGCAATCGATCAACCAACAGACATCCTTGATCCGAATTGATCGAATCAATCGAATGACGTGATCTTCACCCAAGGTTCTTGCAACTTGCAACTTGCAACACGCAACATTCTCTCGACATCTCTATCAGTGACGACTGTAAAGATACACCCCATGGTATCGCACAGTCCCCATTCCCAGAAAACAATAAGAGTCCAGAACCAAAACCCTCCAATCAAAAGCAAATCGTCAATTCCCCAAATCCATTTCACACCGGACACATGCAAGTATGTCGTGCCGCGCACCTTAACGTTATCGTGCGTGATCTGCTTCCTGCCTCTTAGAATCTCAACGGCACGAGCCGGGCTTGGTGGGAGCTCCGGCTGCTTGCATGAGGAACGGGGGTTTGTGTAACTTCTTGAAAATCATCTACCGAAGCCTCCTGCTCGAATAGAGTAAGTCGAGTACGACTACGGTGGTAAGTTACTTGGGGTTAAGCAGAGTTGCCGTACCTATGCACATCGCCCAAAGTGGACAACCGGGCAGTGGTGCTTTGACATAAGTAATCTCGCCGTTTTCAAGACCGTCGACTGCACAGCAAGAGAAGCGCGAAAGGAAGTGAGAAAGTCCTGGGTCCAACGGCCGAAACAGCAGAAGCATGTACTTCCAGAGACTGTTACTGACATACCATTTTCCAGGCGTCCGGTAGAATCCGTTGTAAGGCGAGTCAACCCACTAGGACATCAGGGTTTCAGCGAGCTCAACGAGTACAGCAAGTACACCACCATCCCAGACTAGGTTGAGGGCATAATGGAGATACCTGAGGCAATGATAGTAGCAGTAGAAGTATGCCCGAATATAATTGTCGGTCCTACCCGTAAGGATCAAGATGACCCAGCCCTACCCTACCCTACTTCGCTTGGCTCGGCTCGACATAGCCCTAGCAAATCCAGAACTAGCAACCTTCCCCTCTAACATTACCTTCATCTCCAACTCCCATTTCCCTGTCCCATTGTACCAGATCAGCAACATCAACCCAAGTTACTGCGTACCGATACCCTACAGATCCAATATAAATGGGACTTCCATCGAACCTGAGTCTTGCGAGCGAATCTCGTCGAACAAGCCGTCGTTGTCCTCGTCATCATCGTCAGACTCGTTATCGTCCTCGTCGACACTCGCTGAAGCCGTCCCGGTAGCCGTAGCTGAGACGTCTTGACCTTCCCCTGGGCCAGCTACTGGGTTCGCAAGCCCCGAGTCAACAGCCTCTTCATGAACGGTCGCAGCGGCACTTCGTAGCGTGTCAGCATCGAACACGATCCACCGACTGCCCTCTGCAACCGTCACTCTTCCCTTCACAGCCCCCATCCTCGTTAAGCGCACCATCTCTGCTGTGACGAGATACTCGTTGCCACCACTATCATTGGTCTCCCCGCTGACATTGGTGTCGAGTACATCCCCAGCCCAAACACAAACGCTCTCCAACGTCGGCAGGAGTTTCCAATCCCAGTTCTGCCCTAATACTGTATTCCCTTGCACACTACTGTCTTGGCCTTCACGTTCATCATCGTTTCCCAATCCATCACTATCGGACTTCGACTCAAGACCCAGTTCAACACCCCTGAGCCACAAAAATTTCAAACTCTTCCAACGAATTCCAGGCGCGGAGGTAAATGGTTGTCTCCCTTTCCTGTTCCGTCCAAGGGGTGGTGTAGAACTCATATGCAGCGTCAACGGATTCGGACCATTCACTATCCTTTTCCCCTCTGAAGTCGCTCTCGTTCTCAGGGCCGAATGATTTTCAAGTCCCGTTCTCTGAAGCGGGACACGGCTTCCGTTGGTATTGCTGACGTTTTGACTGTAATTGGTAGTGTGCTGAGGTAGAGATGGTGATTCTGATTCTGATGATCGTACGAACCAATCAGGGATTGATAGCGTGTCTGCAAACCCCCACCCAAGTGATTTGAATCCAGACGCTCCTGATCATCGGTCCAGATATCACCTATGCCCGAACTCAAGCCTAAGCTAAGACCAGTATGCACAAGTCGCTCTTGCTCCTCCGTATGGTCCCCGTCCTCGACGCTTGCCCTCGTCAACGTCGGCATAGCCACCCACTCAAACGTCAAAACTTCCAGCGCCTCCGCAAAACTGCCCAACCAATCATGCAAGATCTTCATTCCCATCCTCACATGCCCATCTTCAGCCTTCCTCTCTCCCTTTCCACCTCCGCATCCTTCTTCTTCTTCTTCCTCCTCCCATTGCTCTACCGACACAGACCAAGGAGCATAAATACCAACGCCCAACCCCCTCAACCCGCCCCAGAACCTCGTCTCAACCCACCCAGCATCTCCAAACGCCGCTAGACCATGCCAACGTAACGCGACGAGATCGACAAGGGAGATAGGATTGAAATGTAGCGATGTGAGGGTCTTGGTGGTGGAGGACGTTAGAGATGCGAGGGCCTCACGCACCTGCAGGAGGGTGGTTTGCGTGGGGGCTTGGGTCCATTGTTTTGCTTTAGGAGTTGATGAGGGGGACAAAGGGACGGAGACGGTTAGGCTCTGGAGCTTGGTTATGTGGGTTAGTAGCGAGGGGAATGGATTCGTGTCCCCAATGGGGGATGTCGACGTAGAGATCTCAGCTCCATTTCCAGCTACAATTCGCACAATGAGTCCTTTACAGAGTTCCCCGATTCTCTTGAGACCCACATCTCCATTCGGTCTACATTTGCGCTCTCCCGTTAATTCGTTGACGAAGACTGTGAAGAACAGCGTTGCAAATATCTCTGTTCCTTTCGCATTGGTCCATTCATGCACCGTTGTCGAAACGAGGCGCAAATTTAGCGAGTCTTTTGGACAGAGCAGGGATAGGATTTGGTTTGCTGGGCGTGTGCTCGCTGGATAGGGGTGGCGATAGTCTCGGCTGTAGGGCACAGTGGGGTTGAGTATTGATTCGAGGTGTGAGAGATGTGATATGAAGCATTGGGGCATCTTGATGGCTGTGGTGATTTGATCGTTGTGGGTTTGGATGTTGTTGTTCGTGGTTGTTGCGAGAATTGTTAGGAGCTCAGTCGTAGACGGGTCACAAAGTGAATGCATAACACATGTGCGAGTGACTGGTAAGGTTTGGAGTAAACCGAGTGGAGATGAATGAGACCTACCACGGCAGTGAATGCATAGCATGCCCATTGACTCATGTCTTCATCTCCTGAAACTCGCGACGAGGCTAGAATACATCCTTCTGAACAAAAGAGCACAGAGAACGCCAGACGTGATGCTCAGCCTTCTAATGCTTCTCTTGATATCGACCGGAAAAGATACCCTGCCAAATATCCAGCCACTTTTGTTGGTAAACAGAGAGAGGTCTACCAGGGGCACGGAACGAACGATTCATAATATCTTTCAGATGGGAGCGTAAGCTCTTGAGCGCCAACATAGTCTTCCAGTCGTTTACAGAAAAGCGGATTCGATTACCGTCTATAATTATGACCCCAGAGTACATCTGCTGAAGTTAGCGGCATTGTCACTGATGCCGAATCAATTGGCTTACCTTGAACTCTGCGTCTCCACACAGTAGTGAAACCGCAAACTGCTCGACGGCACTTGTCTCGTGTGCATTATAAAACCTACACACGATAAGTCAAAAGGAATATAAAACAGACGCTGATACTGACTTATTGGTAGATTGCATGATGTGGTAGAAAGACAACCATTTGAAAGAGATCTGTCCTTTGTTGACCGACGATGGATGTAGACTGACAGACTGATTATTCGCTACGTTCCTCCATCCTTTTCCGTCCCGACTGAGCAGTTTGGGGTAGAAGCTCCAAGCGATGACGGAATTGACGATTAGGTCATTATCATTATTCGTATTAACAGAGTCAGGCAGATCGAAAAAATGCCGTTGCCGCGAAGAAAATCGCGCTCTTTCCAATATCAGCTCAGTACATCCTTGCTGTACTTGAACTTACCGTTGCAAACCATCTTCCTGTCTATCATCAAGTGTTAAGAATCCGGCGTCAACCATAGAAACCAGGAGCTGCATCTTCAAGTCCTCGATGTTCCCCAGAGTCTGCGGACTTAGGAAATTCTTCCGACAAAATTGATTTTCTGAAGACGCGGAGGAACCACACACACGTCGCCAAGCACAATATGCGTTGTAAACGGTAAGGAGATCAGAATCACCTACTCGGTTAGCGGAATTTCAGATACAGTCGTGGAGAACTCACCTTTCCTGAACGCCAATCGCACTGCATCAGCCTGAGATCGAGCACCCATGGGTGCAGAGAAGGGTGACTTCGATGATAGAATGGCCGCCATGGTAAGTGTGACGTCCATACAACTGAAGATACAACCGAGAAGGATGAGCTTGCCAAGAAATACATCCAGTGGGAGTTTGGCCAGCTGCCTTCCCAGCGGTGTAAGCTCTTCGGTGGCGGTAAGTGCTTTGACATCCACAAGAGCATCTATCGCTCGGCGGATGTTTTTCGGCAACGGAGGATCAAGAGCGTCTGATAGCGTCTGTTCGACCCCACCAAGCTTGCATATCTTGACACGTAACACGAGATCTTGCAGCGACAGTCGAAGCATTTCGGGGGTCTGTTGCTCAGCCATCTGCAGCTCGTCAGTACTTATGCGTAAGATTCCTAACATGTACACACTTGATTATCATGGAGATACTTTGTGAAGAGATGGAAGCACACGCCCTCCTGTACACGACCAGCCCTGCCACGCCGCTGCTTTGCATTGGCTCTTGATATGAACGATTCAATCAATTTCGAGAGTTGTCGTCGTTCGTCAAACCTTTGCAGCAGAGTTAGCATAAGAATATTGAGACCAATGGGACATCAAGGCAGACCTCATCTCCTTGTGTTTGCCGGTGTCAATCACGCAAGTAACATCGGGTATGGTGATGCCGGTTTCGGCAATGTTGGTAGCTAATACTATCTTCCGAGTTCCTTGTGGTGGTACTCGAAAGGCCTGTTCTTGTTCTTCACTTGCGATGCTCGAATGCAGTGCGTAGATACACCAGCCTGTCGAAAATTCAGGATGGCCACAAAGCGTATCATTCAATCGACGGATTTCGGCGATGCCGGGAAGAAAGACCAGAATAGCCTTGCTCTTATCAACATACCGCGGATCATGAGCAATTCTTTCCAGTAGTGTTGTGACAAGGTTGTAGTCAATCCGATAGTGGTCGAAATCTAGAAGAGTAGTACGTGTATGTTTATTGTAAGCACGGAGAGTCTCTGCAAGTTCAGTCTGCGTTCCCTCTTGCGGCTGCTCCTCTGTCTCGAGACCGTCGGAGTCGTGGACCTGAGGCCGGTGATGATGATCGGGTGAATACTCGGTTAACTGTATTGCATCCTCCAAGAACATTGTCGTAACAGGGTAAGTCCGGCCGGGCACGTTAAGGATCGGTGCGCCGTTCAGGTACGACGAAAACCGAGCTGCATCTACAGTAGCTGACATTAGGACGACTTTCAGATCAGGGCGTCTTAACATCAGCTTCCGAAGAACAATCAAAAGGAAATCGCTCTCGATGCTCCGTTCATGAACTTCATCAAGCACTAGATGAGTAACGGAGGAGAGATCGTCCGATTTCTCCAACAGGCGCATGACAATACCAGTTGTAGCATACACTAGTTTTGTTTGGCTTGTCATCTGGCTTTCCAACCGTATGGCGTAGCCAACCAGGGACCTAGATGTGCCCAATTCGGTGCTTCGCTCACCCAACTCTTCACTGACCCGCCGCGCCAGCGAGATTGCAGATATCCGACGAGGCTCTGTGCAGTATATCTTGCAAAGCCGGCCGTTAGACATTTCATGTTCCAGTATGAAAGCTGGGACCTGAGTGCTTTTGCCGCAACCAGTTTCTCCGCAAATGATAACCACTTGATTATGTTCAATAGCCCGCAAAACCTCATCCTTGAACGCCCACATGGGCAGCTGCATTCGTATCGCTAGCATACGTTGATAAGACGCCGTCATGGATTTCTGCATCCAAATAGCCTTCGCGCCAGGATCTGCAACTTGATGGTACTCCGGGATACTGCTTTGGTCTGAGGCCATCGAACTGGCAGTAATGATGTTGGCATTCCGTCTCAAGAACCTGTCAGTAAGAACAACATCGGCCTCGTCGTCCTTTGCTGTTTTCTCCCGTACCATATCACGTAGCTTACTCAACGTCTCTCGGTCTACATTGTCGTTTTGTTCCTTCTTCGCCTCCACAAACTCCAGCCAGAGATCTCTCCATATAGATGGCAATCTGAGATACGCCTTCTCTTCTTTTGGAGATGATTCGAATAGAAGGAAGAGAGCAGCTGTAGATATGTAGGCTTCAGATTGTGCAGGATCAGGTGTAGATATTGAAGTCATCGACATGGTGACTGAACGCTCACTTGACGTACAAAGAACATTAGAAAACAAGAGATCTGGGAGAAGATCTTGTTCTTTTGACCAGTCTATCGTAAGGGAGTGGCGATTGGCGAAGTTGGAGGATGAGATGAGCCTATAGGTTGTTCGGGAGGCCGAGTCTCTAATGCAGAATTAACGGTCTATTTGTAGTACTACCAATTTCAGAATTACTGTTATACCTAGCTCTACAAGCTTCTTCCAGGATCCGCCTCGGACTCAGTCCAGTCCATTTGCCAAAATCTCGAATAGCTAGACGAATGCCTTCCGGCTGTTCAACAGTCATGCTGGTGATACCCGTCTCCGCATTGGTAGTGCTTTCTGGTAATCTCAGAAAAAGATCACCTAGAAGGTCTTCTTCGTTTTCAATTTGTGATATCGGTTCGGGACTAGCGCTATCTTTGTCAGAGAGTAGGGTTGGGTCGTCACTGGAAGTAAGACCTTCGGTGGCAGGTGTCTGAGGCTTCCTCTTCGTGTTCCCGACCTGCAGCCTATCTCGAAGACCTTTCTCCTGCGCCATTGAGATTTGAATATCATTCCAACGCCGTTCGCCTTCGTAATGGTCGAATAGAATATCTTTTTCTATCTTCTGTAGTCGTCGGACAAGTCTTGCTACTTCTGGGGACGATACATTGTCCTTGTTAGATGCTTTGGTTTTCTTACCAGTGTGTCGATTCTTTGCAGGACCTTTGATCAGATGATCCGGGCTCAGCTCATATAAGCTGGATTTGGTAGATAGCCATGCGGTCAGTAGCTCGTCTGGGTCAATGTCTTCTTCGGAATCGCTCAGTCGATGAATCGCCCCTGCCGGGATAGAGGGCGTTTCTGCCATACCGCCCACATCAGAATTTTCAGGGAGCGAAGAGACATCTGTCAGTGGAGTATTCGTCCCGGAAGGTTGCGGTGTCATTGAAGCATGATCTGAATAATGTGAGCTATCGAAGAACGCAGAGCTTACTACGAGGCTGGCACAGCTCGGGTTGGCCAGCCGGGGCAAGATTGGGCCTCACCTGCTCTTGACCTGATACTCAGCGAATCGGACTCTTTCTCTTTTTTTGCTCTGGTCCTATTACTACGGCCATCATAAGAGGGTAGCTCCTCTCGATCACAGTTTAGTGCTAGCCAATCTAAAGACTCGTCCAAGCCCCAAATGATGTCTTTGCCCACCCCTTTTGGTATTACATTCTGAGTCAGGGGTTCTTCCAACAGGCTCTGTAGGACTTGCTGGACTTTATCTTTGGGTATATCCAAGCCGAGTAACGCCTGTTGGAGTGTCCATAATCTTACACAACTCTCTCCTTCGCTCGAAGAACCGGTCTTCGTAAGATGCTCAGAATCTGTTTTGAAAACCGTATACTCCCCTTCGCACCGTCTAAGGTCAATGATCTGTTCGACTGCTTCTGGTGGAAGCCATTGTCTCAGATTGAGCTGTTCAGTCTGTCCCCGAAGCACACGACGTTCTGTCTGCAGTCGCACTACTTGTCGAGCAGCCTCCCTTCTACTCTTGGATCCATGCTTATCGATCAGATCCTGAAGCTCTGCCTCTTCAAGCTGCTTCTCAAATTCGTCAGGACTAAGCTGATTAAGCTCCGTCGATGTTTCAGGTGGCTCATTTTCTCTGCTGGGGTCAATACTCGATTTCTTGAAGATTAGTGATGCGATAGAGCCTTCGGCTTCTGAAGTTGTGTCTAGATCATTGCTCCTAGGCTTCGAGGCGATTGAAGTTGTTGCAAAGCCCCTTGCGGGGTTGGAAGAAGGCTTCTTCTTTTTCTTATTCGGCGCCATACAACTATCATACACCGACAAGGAGCATTGAATACTCAATACATAGCTTGCACCGGTGATGTACGAGTAGCAGCGTCGTAAGATAATAAATATCAACAATGGATCTTCACTTTTCTCAATATGTACCTTCGGTATGTGCCGTCAAGGTAAAGGTCCGGAAAATAGCAGCGCACATAATTCAACGACTAGATATGAATTTTACAGACTGCAAATTCAGCACATAATAGACCTCAGTGAGTCTAGTTGATTCTTGTAGAAACCTAGATTTTTAAAATGTTGTTTCAGTGCAGAACAGCGAGACTATTATTTTGATTTTGAGCCGCACACAACTATGCACATACATTACACAGAGCGTTCAGGTACCTAAAAATCAGTAAAGGTTGAACCTGTGAAACAATTACCCTTACTTAGATCTATCGTTTGCTGAATATACAGTGGTAAATTACTGTGCGTTGAGCATTTTCTGACCTTACTGTTTGCTCTCCATCGTAGCACTGCATGACTAATATTGAAGACAAACCTAAGGTAAGGCACTAACACCCTGAGGAATCGAAAGCTTTGTCTTGAAGTTTAAGCTCCTCGTTTGAATGTGCAGGATGGAGGAGGCCAAGAGTATGAGCAATGGAATGACGGACGAAGCTTTGGAAACACTCCGTGCTTCACTTCTGTCAAGCTCACTTTCCCACAGAAGAGCTGAACTGATTTCGCTAGAGAACAGGCTCAAATCCACAGGCAAGCTTAGTCGCTGTGTATTGGCGAGATTTGACTTGGGCATCTGGCTAACAGTATGTCATAGAAAGTTCTCAGGGTTCTCCCGAACCAATTCTGGACATACTATTCAATACCTATGCCTCATACAAGGACAGGCCTTCTAGGCAGGCCGTTCGGGCCTGTCTTCAGGCCCTTTTCTCGACAGCTGGGGGCCTCGAATATCTCCCTGCCTTCGTGCACAATCTGACCGCTGAAGCTTCGAAGCCAGGCATAGCTCCTGCAAATGCTTTCGTTCTAGTGGAGTGGTGTGGTTTGCTGCTGGCAAGAATATCCGAGGCAGCACAGTTGTGGGAACGTTGCGGGATGGATATCATAAGAGCAGAGGCACAAGGACTCGAACTATGTCTAGCTTCAGCGGCGAGGCATAGTGTTAAGCATTCCGCCCTGGTGGTCACTCGCCGTGGTCTGCGGAAAGTCTTCTCTTCAGATGTAATCGGAGAACGCGCCATAATATCAGTTGTCAAGCATATGACCGCAAAGGGTGGGCTGAATGTTAGGGGCTCTGTTCTCCTTGGTGTAGTAGCTGGAGTATGTGCACGCCTGCCCAACAAAAGACACACCCTTGAAGCGCTAAAAGGAGACTACTTTGCATTCTACGTCAGAGAATTCATTGGTTCACGGACAGTTGTACCTCAGCACCTCGCTGTAGGGTTCCAAGACTTCTTTCTCTCGTTCATGAGTCAAGACGACTTCCACTCCTATATTGTGCCCGCGCTCGAGAAAGCTATCCTAAGAGCTCCTGAGGTCGTTCTAAACGATCTAATAACCCCTCTGGCCCGTTCCGCTGCTGATAGCGTCGACTTTTCAGATGCACTGCTGAACAACTTACTCAAGCCTCTGCTAGCGAACTTAAAGTCGACGAACGCAATCATACGGACTGCTGCCTGCAATGCCTTTGGTGCCCTAGTGTCTCATTGCTACAACCAGCGACTGCTCGAAGCGATTGCTGAAGAGATACTACTACCATTGGAGCAGTCGAAGATCACAGCTGTCGAGCAAAGGCAGTTGCACGCTCAGATGTTGTCACTTATACCCAATTCTGAAAGACTTTTCGAACAGATCCCAAAAAGCCTGACTTCAGTAACAGGCAGAGAACCCAATGAGTCTGCACTGACCGCCGAGACAGCAGCGATAGTCAAGCACCTAGTTTATGGTGTTTCACGTGGCTTGGAGATAGATAAAGCTGTCGTGGATGCATTCAATAAAGGGCTTAACGATAGAAGGGCGACTATTCGGAAAGTCTGGGCTCTGAGAATCGGCGACCTGCTTTGGAGCGTCAGTGACCAGAGAAGCAGGACGTCGGGGTTGGTTCCCTTCATTGAAGAGATCATTGCTAATCTTCTAGCTATATTCAATGAAGTCGTTGAGAGTCCACTGCCGGCAGCTCAGAACGGCCTTGTTGCGGCTGCATATGTGGTTACTTCACTCCCAGCGTCAAGTATGACCATACGAAATAGCGAGAAACTTGCAGCGCTGGTTGACCAAGCTAGTATAATGCGGAGAGCTTTAAAGACTGAGCTGAAGCCCTCGTTCTTACTCAATCATAAGATATACACCAAGCTGGCTTCAGAGGAAGATTATATATGGTTACTACGAGCATTAGTAACCGCGTCGTCAGGTCTGGATCGTGACGACGCAAAAAGCAGTAGAGGGGACGGTTGGGCTCAAACCTTCTTATATCTCATCTCATCCCTGACTGTTCCGTTCCGTGTCCGACGAGATGCCACAAGATCTCTCACGAAAGCTTATGTTAGCAACCCTGGAACCATAGCAGATATTGTTATACAAGGGATTTGGCGCTGGAGACAGCGCGTAGTAGCTGCCGACAGAGAGTCTGCGGCGATGGCAGCAAAAAGTGGCAACGGCAGACTTCACCTTGCTATCAAATCCATCTGTCCGGGCCCCGGCATCGTGCAAGCATTAGGTGCGAAGATTGATTCTGAAATTTTGAAGAATCAACTTGTCGACATGCTGGTTCTTTGTCGGCCAGAGATTCTACCTAGCGTGGAGTGGATTGGAATCACGCTCACGGCTGGTATTGACCCAGGGGCGCTAGCTCAAGAGAAATCCGGAAGATTTCTAGAAGTAGTCAAGAGTTATACCATGGTATGTGTGACCTCGACACCCGGGGCTCCCTTCTTACTCGAAAGATATCTTTCTGACAACATTCTCCGCAGGATCCGTCAGACTCAGTAAAGCGTGCTGCATACAATGCCGCTGCTGATCTAGCATTCGTAGCCCCCGAGGTCATGGTACCTTTGATTGTGCAGCAGATCGCAACCGACCTGGACGCAAAGCAGCTGAGTAACATCGGGCCTACAGACGCAGCTATTGCTCGTACTCCAGAAGGTACAGCTTTCATTGACGTATTAGCTTTGAAGAGCCAGCACCAACGCCCTGACAAAAGCGCCAAAGACTATGATATCCTCAAGTGGGAAGAGGAAGTCCGAGCCCAGCTTGCGCAAAAAAAAGGACAACAGAAGAAGCTCACGCCTGACGAACAAGCAAAAGTTAATGCCCAGTTAGCGAAGGAAACCAGAATTCGAGAAAATGTACACAGTATCGAGCTTAGATTAAGAAGGGGAATGGGGATCATCCAGAGTCTGGCAACAGGGCCACCCACAGAAGCGGAGTCGTGGATGAACACAGCAGTTCGTTGCTTACTGGACGTTATCTCAGCAGGAGCAGCTTTGCTGGTAGGGGACTCTGCAGCGACAGCGTATATAGTCTGTGCAGAAAGGATATCCCCACGTTTAGGCAGCATCAGGCCATTTATTGGCGTAGCCACGTTACGAGCATTGGGGACAACCCATCTGTCGCAGGAGCTGCTGGAAGAGCCGTTAGGTGGTATGTTCCCATTGGGCTTACCCTTCACAACTTCAGGCTCTAACTCTTCGTAGACTTGGTCACAAGAGTCCTTTATCGTCTCAGATTCACAAGCGAGCAACGCCCATTCGATAGCGTCTCTTTAAGCTATATTCTGCCTCTGATACTGGTTATTCTCCGAGACGGTGGTATTGATCGGTCTGGAGAAGATGCCGATGAACAGGTGGTCCTTGCACTGGAGTTTCTATCGGTACACACCGATGCTTGTAAGGCGGTCTCGTCTCAACCAAAGCGCCACCACTGATATGCATCAGATTCCAATACACGTCTGCCGCGAGGAGAGATACTCTCTGCCCTGATATCAGCAATGCAGACATACACACAGCACTACAAGATTATCAAGGACTGTCTTCTCGACCTGACTAGGTGTATAGCTACCACTATTACCCAGTCAGAGATCGAATTGTTAGTTCGTGGGGCGATTGTTCCTCAGATACCAGTACGGACTTCCGTCCTGCAAGCAGTTGCCGCCGAAATCGACTTGACCGATCTCGAGTTTTCCGAAGAAATATGGCTCGCGTGTCATGACGACGTAGAAGAAAACGTAGATTTGGCTCGGTCTATCTGGGACGAAAATGGACTAGATGTTGAGGAAATCTCGGTAGCTAAGATACTGCCTTACCTTGACAGCACGGATAAACAGCTGCGAAGAGCCGGAGCACGAGCAGTGGCAGCTTGCATTGCCAAATTCCCAGATTCTTTCACAGGCGTGCTAGCTGCGCTCGAGGACAAGTATCGCGAGAAGGCCAAGCCAAGAGTACCTGAACTTGACGAGTATGGCATGCCGAAGAAAGTGGACCTGAGAGATCCGTGGGAGGCGCGCAGTGGCATCGCATTAGCTTGCAAAGAATTGGCAGCTCTCTTCGACCCGTCCGAGCTTGTTGATTTCATATCATTCCTCATCACGGATGGTCCTCTTGGCGATTCTAATGTCACAGTGAGGGACGAAATGATAGAATGTGCTACAGCGATCATTACGGCGCACGGTAAGTACAAGGTCGAAGAGCTCATGAGCACCTTCGAGCACACACTCGATGGCTCCGGGAAAGGCTCCGAGATGTCGGATCGGGTTAGTGAAGCGGTCGTCATTCTCTATGGAGCGTTAGCCCGCCATCTCGAAACTGGCGATGAGCGAGTACCAAAGGTTGTACAGAGACTACTCATAACTTTGAGTACCCCATCAGAGACCGTCCAATACGCCGTCGCTGAGTGTCTGCCACCACTCATCCGTGCACCTACCTACAATATATCCGAAGATATTCAGCAACTTCTTAATCAACTATTCAAGTCCAAAAAGTACGCAGCTCGAAGGGGTGCAGCTTACGGGCTGGCAGGTGTTGTTAGTGGCAAAGGCATATCCTCGTTGCGAGAATATCGGATTATGTCTACTCTCAGGGGAGCCCTTGAAAATAAAAAGGAACAGAATTACCGACAGGGTGCCTTGTTCGCTTACGAGCTTCTATCGCTTATCTTAAGACGGACTTTTGAGCCCTATGTCATCCAGATAGTGCCTCAATTGCTCACGAGCTTTGGGGATTCCAGCGCAGATGTCAGAGAGGCCAGTCTGGATACCGCCAAAACGTGTTTCGCTAGCTTGACTTCCTATGGAGTGAAGCAGATCCTGCCAACGCTCCTCGAAGGGCTTGATGACCAACAGTGGCGAAGTAAGAAGGGCGCTTGCGATCTGCTTGGTGCCATGGCCTATCTCGATCCCCAACAGCTGGCTTCAAGTCTTCCAGACATTATTCCTCCGCTGACTAATGTTTTGAATGACAGTCACAAAGAGGTCCGCGCTTCTGCCAATCGCAGTCTGCAGAGATTCGGAGAAGTCATAAGTAACCCAGAAGTCAAGGGGTTGGTTGGCATACTCCTGAAGGCTTTAAGTGATCCGACAAAATACACGGACGACGCGTTGGACGCCCTAATAAAGGTGTCTTTCATTCATTATCTTGACGCGCCATCGCTTGCGTTGGTTGTGCGCATCCTTGAGCGAGGTTTGGGAGATCGATCCGCGACTAAACGTAAATCAGCACAGATTATCGGCAGCCTAGCGCATCTCACTGAGCGCAAAGATCTTGTGTCCCATTTGCCCATTCTTGTCGCTGGTTTGAAGCTTGCCGTTGTCGACCCTGTTCCTACCACACGGGCTACTGCTTCCAAGGCGCTTGGGTCCCTTGTTGAAAAACTGGGCGAAGAGGCCCTCCCAGATCTTATACCGGGTCTGATGGCAACCTTGAAGTCTGAGACTGGAGCTGGCGACAGGCTTGGATCAGCACAAGCCCTCAGCGAGGTCCTTGCCGGTCTAGGCACGGCAAGGTTGGAGGAAACTCTGCCCACCATCTTACAAAACGTTTCCAGTTCGAAATCCTCCGTTCGCGAAGGATTCATGTCGCTCTTTATATTTCTGCCTGCGTGCTTTGGTAACAGTTTTGCGGCCTACCTCAGCAGAGTCATCCCACCGATACTCTCTGGCTTGGCTGACGATGTAGAGTCGATACGTGAAACCTCTCTTCGTGCCGGTCGACTGCTTGTCAAGAACTTCGCGACAAGAGCTATCGACCTCCTTTTGCCAGAGCTCGAGCGAGGTCTCGCAGATGATAGTCACCGTATACGACTCAGCTCCGTGGAGCTTGTAGGGGACCTCTTGTTTAATCTTACAGGTATTAGCGGGAAGAACGAACAAGATGAGGAAGATGAGAGTGCGGTCGAGGCTGGACAATCGCTGCTCGAAGTCCTTGGCGAGGAGAAGCGTAACAAGATTCTATCTGCGCTATACATCTGCCGCTGCGACACTTCTGGGTTGGTCCGTACTGCGGCCATCAACGTTTGGAAAGCTCTAGTTGCCACTCCAAGAACACTGAAGGATCTCATACCCACACTTACACAGCTCATTATTCGTCGCCTCGCAAGCTCGAACATGGAGCAGAAGGTTATTGCAGGCAATGCCCTTGGTGAATTGATACGCAAGGCCGGAGAGGGAGTTCTTGCCAGCCTTCTGCCTACCTTGGAAGAAGGACTGCAAACCTCGACAGACACCGACGCAAAGCAAGGCATTTGCATTGCTCTACGTGAGATCATATCTTCTGCCTCGCCCGAAACACTCGAGGACTATGAAAAGACGCTTGTTTCCGTTGTTCGTACAGCGCTGGTCGACCCAGATGAGGACGTTCGCGAAGCTGCTGCAGAGGCCTTCGACTCTCTTCAACGGCTCTTCGGTAAGAGGGCTGTTGATCAGGTCTTACCAATTCTTCTCAGTCTGTTACGGTCGAAAGACGAAGCTGAGAATGCTTTGTCTGCGCTTCTGACACTATTGACTGATAACGCACGATCAAATATTATCTTGCCAAATCTTATACCCACATTGCTAGCATCTCCAATTTCCTCCTTCAACGCAAAGGCCATCGCCTCACTATCGCATGTGGCTGGCGGAGCCATGACGCGAAGACTTCCGACTGTCCTAACTTCATTGATGGATAACATTGTTTCCTGCAAGGCTGAGGACCTTCGAATGGATCTGGATAGTGCTTTCCATGCAGTTCTGCTTTCTGTGGATGAATTCGATGGTCTCAACGCGGCAATGAGCGTAATGCTCGGTCTGGTAAAGCACGATGATCATCATAAACGAGCGGCCGCCGACCATCATCTGGCAAGATTCTTCACGGATGCCGATATCGATTTTTCACGCTACAACCAGGATCTCATCCGTACGCTCTTGATATCTTTTGACGACCGTGATTCGGAAGTAGTAAAGGCAGCTTGGACAGCGCTGACCGAATTGACCAAGCGCTTACGCAAAGAAGAAATGGAATCCCTTGTTTTCTCCACACGTCAAGTTCTTCAGCAGGTTGGAGTTATTGGTTCAAACCTTCCAGGGTTTGCCTTACCCAAGGGAATCAACGCCATTCTTCCGATATTCTTGCAAGGCTTGATGAACGGAACCGCTGAACAACGTACACAGTCAGCGTTGGCAATCTCTGATATCATCGACCGGGCTAGCGCAGACTCATTGAAGCCTTTCGTAACACAGATAACTGGGCCTTTGATTCGAGTAGTCTCAGAGCGGTCTGTGGATGTCAAAAGTAAGCTTTTCCGACGGGAAACTGTCAATGTAGCTAACTTTCATAAAGCTGCTATTCTATTGACCTTGAACAACCTCCTCGAAAAGATCCCAACATTCCTGAAACCCTTTCTCCCACAGCTACAACGTACTTTCGCAAAATCCCTTGCGGACACTTCCAGTGAACTACTCCGCAGTCGAGCAGCGAAAGCGCTGGGTACACTTATCACCCTGACACCCCGGATTGACCCCTTAATAGCTGGTATCGCCTCTCGTCGGTGCAATTGCTTTGTTATTTAGCTGACTTGTTCCCAGAACTCGTTACGGGGTCAAAGAATACAGACCCCGGAGTCAAGAACGCAATGCTGAAGGCACTTTATGAGGTTGTTAGTAAGGCAGGCGCAAACATGAGCGAAACGTCCCGGAATGCCATATTAGGTTTGATCGATAGCGATACCGATGACAGAGATGGTGATTACCAACGACCCGCTAGTGAGAAGTATGGGCTGATATCTCTAGATGCCATGGCAATTACGCATGCTCGGCTCCTAGGGGCTCTGATTAAAAATTTGCCTTCCACAAGCGCCACTGCACTCATCAAGTAAGTCTGCGAATGCTACAGGGAGCTGGTGTGTGATGTCTAACAGTCAAGCTAGGCACCGTGTCCTTACTGTCCATTTTACTCAGGCTTCAGTGCTTGCTCTTAATTCTGTTCTTCTGGAGTCGGCCTCCTTTCTAATGGACGGCTTTAGGGAGGAGACACCATTCATCATCTGCAAAGGGATACGTGACAACAATGTGAGTCTCTAGCTGACCAAAAAAGCGTGTACGACACTGATGCCATCCGGGAAAAGAACTTTGTGACCGATAACAGCATACTCGCGGCCGGCAAGTACCTCCTCGGCGAAGGGGATAACAAGAATTTCGAAAGCAACAGGTCGATCTTCGAAGCACTCGCGATGGTCATACAGCCAGGTCGTGCTGTAGACGCTCGACGGTTGGCTTTGGTAGTTGTCCGTACAGTCAGTCGCACGCAGAACGACGTCGTCAAGCCGCATATTCCTCTGCTCGCACCGCCAATCTTTGCAAGTGTACGTGACCCTGTTATACCAGTGAAGCTTACAGCGGAAGCTGCATTCTTGGCAATCTTCTCAGTTGTTGAGCTGGAAAGCGCCATATTCGACAAATACATGGCTGGCGCGGGGGCGGACTTACCTGCCACTGTGAAGCGGAGCATGCAGGATTACTTCAAACGTGTTGCGTTACGATTAGGCAATCAGGCACGTGAGAGACAAGAAGCTGAAGGCGGTCAGGGGGGCCTTGGTCTGTCTGGGGATGAGCGGGACGACGAGAAAGAAATATGGAGTGTTGGGAAAGTTGATCTCGGAGAAGGGCAATTCGGTGGTGAATGATTCTCCCCATCACGATCACGACGCCATGACTTACGAGGGAGAAAAAGCGATTTAGACCTGTTGAGATCCTCAGATACTTTGGAGTTGCGGTGAAAGTACTTCGTAGATAATCTCATCCGTTGTTGGCTTAATGTATACTCATTAGAGATTCATTAGAACTGTAGGTGTAGTATAATCTAGATCACCATAAAAGCACATAGCTCTAACATTGACTGCTGCTTGAGTGAAGCCCTAATGATTTGACGCGACTGCTTTTCACTAAGCGAGAAATGTGGCGCTAATGCTAGTGTGTCTCCTCATTTGCACCTCCGACCACGACGATCGATAACGACAACGATTAACGACCATCACCGACGGCCACTCGTACAAAATGTAAGTTATCACTCCCAAGATATCACAGACAGGCAGTCGAGTGCTTAGCGTTAATCCCGTGTCGCTATAATGTGCTTTCGACCTCGAGCCATTTTACTGCGCAGCTCATCTACCGTTCCTAACTAATATTTCTACTCTTCGTCAGGGTCAACCTTCGTACACAGAAGCGCCTCGCAGCCTCCGTAGTGGGGTGCGGTAAGCGCAAAATCTGGCTTGATCCTAATGAAGTCAACGAAATATCCAACGCCAACTCTCGCCAGACCATCCGCAAGCTTGTCTCCGATGGCCTCATCATCCGAAAGCCAGTCACCATGCACTCCCGTGCGAGAGCTCGAGAGTTGACAGCCGCGAGGAGAATTGGAAGACATCGTGGCTTTGGCAAGAGGAAGGGTACTGCAGATGCGCGTATGCCAAGGTACGCATGAATGTTGTAGATACCCCCGTACCGCAGGAACAATCCTTTCGGAACTCAGACACTGTGGATCTCATGGGATGTTGTTGACGCTCGAGCTTTTACAGTCAGGTTATGTGGATGCGTCGCCTCCGAGTCCTACGCCGTCTTTTAGTCAAATACCGTGCCAGTGGCAAAATCGACAAGCACCTCTACCACGAGCTGTACCATCTAAGCAAGGGTAACACATTCAAACATAAGCGAGCACTTGTCGAGCACGTAAGCGCCCATGTTCATGGCTTTCCTCGTCCTGCGTACTGGGCAGCTTACTTTCGAGCAGATCCACAAGGCCAAGGCCGAAAAGGCACGTGAGAGAATCCTGAAGGAGGAGATGGATGCCAAGCGTGCAAAGACCAAGGCAGCGCGGGAGAGGAGACAGGAGCGTGTGTCTGCAAAGAGGAATGCTTTGACTGGTGGGGACGAGGAGGAGCCAAAGAAAGAATAGCTATTCACCGGGGCTGCTTCATGAACTGCATGTTTGTGTTGGTCTATGGCTTTCATACTCGTCAGCAGGCTTTTGCAGGTAGATTATGGTCGAACACAATGACCTGGAGTTGTGAACATGGAATGCGACCATCAATGACTACATCACACCCTTCATCACTCCCTGAGCAATCTTCGCCCTCTTTATTCCCTACAACTTCGCCAAGATTGCAGTTTGTGAAAGATTGGAGTTACACACCGTTGTACCTGCCAGTACAAGATATTAATCAATGAGCCGCGCCTACAATGCCTCTAATGCAATCATTCGGGCGGAAAACGGCTGCGCATGACGATGCAGCCCTCGGCCTGAAGGGCCAAAGACGGTTCTGGATAGCTGCTGGCCACCCATGTGCTGCAAAGTAAGATTTGGTTAGAACGACGACCCGACTCTCTTTGGTCATACTTTGAAGGAGAATTGCCTTTCTTCTTACCCACGATCCAACGAGTAGCAATGCTTATGTCTGTGTATCTCCGGAAGGGTCATAGATCTCATGTAAAGGGTTTTCAACACCGAGTATCTCCCTCTCAGCATTAACAGCCTGAATCAGAGTGCTGTGGTTGGGCAAGGTACTTAAGGTTTTGCCTGAATGTTTAGATTCGGGTCTCTAGATGATTTTGCCAAGAATCATGTTGCTCGAATATATCTAATGGGTGACAACAGATTGGGTTAGGGGCATTAAATGCAGGTGTGCGGCGAGGTGCATGTTGGCAGGCTTAAGAGCCGCAGCAGCGGACATGGATATATCACTGGCTCACAGAATGCTTGTAGCGCGAGAGGGGACCGCACACATGGATTCCTTTGGGCTTTGGGAATTGGTCCAGAGTGCAACAAAGGGAACGACAGTGATTCCAGAGATGGCATATGAGGACAATCTGGCATAGAAAGACAATCGGTGTTGCAGCCTGGAAGAAGCTGCTCGAAAATTGCATTTGATGGAAGCAGAGCATCATGTTTGGCAATTGGGGGTCGTTCAACAATCGTAAGCACTGCACCCACTTCTTTCCTCTCTTGAAGCAGTATCAAGTTTCGAAAGTCGTCCAAGACTTGCTGTGCTTTGCGATCATCTGTTGTTGGCGATAATTGTTGCGTTGTCTCGTCCCGCCTGAAGGAAAAGAAGGATATGCATGTTGATATGGCTTCCTTGCATCGCTTCCAGTGATGCTTTCGAACACCATCAAGACGAGGCTTCGTTAGAAGACAAATATGCCGTCCTTGAGCTGCTGTTTTAATAGTGACCTTGGAGCGCAGCCGCTATCCTCTTCCGGTTTTCTTTGTTTATTGTTTGTGGCCGCGTCTCCCCAACGGACGACCTGACCCACTAACTTATTCATTCTGGAACATCATATGAGAATATTGAGCAATATTACTTTTTACTTCGTAATTACTTGCATAAGCACTTTCCCTTTCCCCGCCTGTTGCAAGACCACGATGTAGAAAGAACCAATCCAAGGAAAGCCCGAGCAGCACTTTGACCGCTTCACAAACGAACCACTTGAGATTTGGGGAGCGTCAGAAATAGAAGTTCATGTGGAGACAGTTCGCGAAGATGAGAAAATTACTGACACGCATCAAATCAGCATCTGCCTCTGGATCTGGCGATACCGAGCCATTACGAGAACCGCCACCACCTGCGACAGCCCTCAGTTTCCCAGAATACACTCCTACTTGCTCTCAAATTAGCACCAACGGGCTGAAGCGTGATCTTACACAGCTCTTCGCCAGGTTGAAGAAACCATCAGATGTCACCGCCGAGCACATCGATGCCCTAAACCTCCGCGTTACCCGTGACGTGGCACTTGAAGACCTGGTCCCGCGTCTTTGCTTGCCTCCGTCGAGCTGGAGGGAGTCTCCGACTAAATTGCCTCCGTATGAGTCAATACGCCCTGAGTGTCAGCTTAGCAATGGTGCAACAGGGCCAGGACACGATGTATACTATGGGAGATTTCAAGAGCTTCTCTTCGACAACGATGCGGCATTCCGAAGGGTACTTCGCCAGCCGCCACGTCCTGGCCAACAACCGGTCACGCCTGCGCATTTCCGCAAATTCTGGGTGAACCTGGAACTCATGTCGGAGTATTGGGACACGAGTCTCGACGACGAAACCTCTTCCCCGACCAAAGAGGCAGCACAATCAGTGCAAGACACCATGAATCTTGACCCGAGAGCAGACGAAAAGCAAGGCGAGAAGGCAACAACGAAATCTTACAAAGGTCGACGTATCGGCACTGGCTCTCAGATGCCAGAAATATATCGCGACGACACCGTCCGCTCCTTTGTCGAGACCATTGCTTGGGCTTTTGGATGTCAAGTCGCACCACCACGGCTGCCACCTCGACTTAAGGTACAGAACTGCTTGCTCCCCGTCCGACACAACGCTCTGGTCTACAGAACGCCTACCGATCGCCTTCGGGCAAGGCAGGGCATAGTCGAAGGCCCGGTTATAGCAATACAGTGTCGACCTGACGCATCATTCCGCTCGGGCGGAGAAGCTGTGGGAGAAGGGTGGGCTGAGAAGCTGGATCTGCTGAGAGAAGTTGGCGGGATGCTTCTGCTGGCTCAGCAACGGGCAAGAGAGGGTCAGGAGGAAAGAAGTTCTGGAGACGGCAAATGGTGGATCACTAAACCACGGTGGGGAGGTGGTCCAGGTGGCGAAGTTGGCAACCAGTCCGAGAACAGTGACGAGGGCCCGCCACCCGCGAAGAGGGGCAGAAGGAAAGAGAACGCCCTTGACTCTTACAAATCGCTCCACCCGCCCGCAAGTACCTGGGACAAGAAGGTTATATACACAAGGATCGGCAAGGATCCGAACAGCGAGTCTGACACCGTCAGATCTCCCCCTGCCTTGCATCTAATACTGAACTGACTGTCGCCAGATATTCATGATCTCCTCTCTCAACCACCACATCTCTATCCTCCACATGCTCGTCCTCCCAAAGTACCTCCAATACCTCAATGCCGGCAACGCCATTCCCTCGCCTACGGACACACCTCCGGCCACTCCCCACTCTGATGCTACGTCTATGCCCTGGTACGTTCTCGAAATGCGGCGAACCCGCTGGTACGATCTTTTCGACGCGGACGACCGAGTGGAAGCGATGAGGGGGATCTGGGGTGTTATGGCTTGGCTGATGAGGGGTGAAGCATAGTTCGTACACACATGCATACGTTGGGAGGATGTTCCTTGGTGGTTGAGACTGGTAAACAATCGTGCGCGCAGGTCGCAGCATCTCCCTTTCACTCGTCAACATGGTCACTCGCGGGGCCTGGCTTTGGGGAACATGAAGACTGCAGTGTCATTCTAGCAGCATCTTCACTGGCGTATACCCGGTCCTGTCTCTCGTGCAACATCTATCTCGCCGATTGCCCAAGAATCAATTTTTCAGTCACTACACGCTTCAATTGGCTCATCCGTCACACATTACTCAATCTTACGATTACGTACTCAATCGGTGCGGTCAGAGACGATAGATGTACTGAGGAGGATTCTCGAAGTCATACTATTCCTGGACATCTACTCTATTACTTTTCCATTATCGCTCCAGCTCCAGCCCAGAGGTATCGTAAATCCTCCCAGACCTCTTGCCACCCACCTGTAGTATGCCTCCAAATTCACCTCGCCCCTTACAACCTTTTCCCAGTCTTAGTGCCCAATTTGACATCGGACCGTAGATAAGTCATTCTGCTCTCCCGTACGCCCAGTGATTTCTTGGGTTGATCTTCGTCGTCTGAACACTTGCAGAGGTGGGAAGATTGTAAGGCTCAGACAGGGATAGAAAGGGTTGCATTTGACTGTTCTCGGACGAAGGTAGGCTGCCTCTGCTTGAATGTACTGAACGTGGGTAATGCGAGATGAAAATGAAAGCCAAGCATGTCGAGCACTTGCTACGCGGTCGAATCACATACTACCGTACACTCATGAAGGGAGAAATTTGCCGTAACCCGCCGTAACCCTTTCGTTCCCAGAAAGGTAAAACGCCATCCGTTTTACAGAACATGCTGAGCCTACCTGCACAGGTCCTTCAGCGCCGTTATTGATGATCAACCGCCCACAGATTGAGGAGCTCACCTTATCTACCATCCCCATAGACTACACTTTACGAAACCTATCAGGACGCGGCTCCAACCGTTTAAAAGTGTCCCATCCTACTAGCAGCCTCCACCATCCTCGCGTAGTGCCGTTCTTCTGCCACCCTCCTCCTGCCTTCCTCCTGATTCGCGGAACGTCGAGAACGGTGTGATCCCGAGACGCTCTGAACGTCGTACCACGTCCCATGCTCGTCGTGCCGCAAGACGTAGCGGAATCGGGACTCGCGGCTTCCGAAGAACTTCTAGAGCTTCGGTCAGCTACAATCAGGGAGACCAAGAGCATCTGACACAGCACTGAAGAGAGATCAATGTGTTCGGATGGCGTGCAGTCTCACTTACGTGACGACGAAGCCACATCCACAACATCAAGATCGCACTCGCGAGACTGTACGCAAAGAGCAAGTATATGGCCAGCGGGATCCAGTTTTGCTCGAACCACTCCGAAGACGGGGTGCCATCAATGGTGAATGTTAAGTCAGCGGTGGAAGTGGCTGTGGGAGTGAGGTTGATGTTGGCAGGGAAGTAAGGCCCATGTATGTTGAGGACGTCGGGAATCAGGACTGAATTCGTGACGGTGCGGCGTGGGAGCAGGGTTGGAGAAGAGTTGGTTAAGGTGGTGAGGTTTTGGGCTTCGAGTGGTTGAGTGGTCCACATCTTATTGACGATTTCGCTGACCTGGTTCATGTGCAGTTGGGGCTATTGAGCGAGCGGAGCGGTGAGGTATTGGCGAGGTTGCCGCGTTATTGAGGATATCTCTTCAAAGATCGGCAACGGAAATGATTCGAATGTGTTGTGTGAATTGTGAAAAATTGAGATGTCAAAAGTTTTGGAGCAACGGTGCCTTGATCGAGCTCAGATCTCTGCTGCATGGACGTCATCGAACAACAATGTTAGCGAATTCGATGCACCGGTAAGCATTATTTGTGGTACTCATAATGAAGGAACTATATACAAACGCTTCCCAATGTCCAAACAAACCTTACATATTGTTCATTATGAGACGGTATCCTCCAGCAAACAACTTCATAAGACATCTATTTCTCCCATGGCAAACTGAAAGTTCCCACCCACTCCTCTACTTCTCTCCTCAACTCCACGATCTCCCTCACATTTTGACCGTCTCCAAGGTATTCCAAGAACGCATTCACACTAGCTGGGTTCTTACGTCCCTTCGCCTCCGATTCTTCCTTCGCTGTCTTATCCAGCCGTTGTGTTATTGTCACCGCACGATCAACAACTTCTGCCACTCGAGTAAAGTCATCAGGTGTGAATCCTCGCGTAGTCATAGCAGGAGAGCCCATCCGAAGACCGCCCGGTTTCATCGCCGACTTGTCCCCTGGAACGGTGTTCTTGTTACTGGCCACACCAACAAGTTCAAGCACACGCTCCACGCGTGCACCATCCACACCGCGGTTCTTCAAGTCCACCAGAACAAGGTGATTGTCCGTACCGCCGCTGACAATGGAGTATCCAAGCCCTCCTTTCTCTTTCGAGTTACCGAGCCGATTCGCAAGTGCTTTTGCGTTGAGCAATACTGTCCGCTGATATTCCTTGAACTCCCTACTCTGAGCTTGGTATAAAGCCACCGCAAGCGCAGTGATGGTGTGATTGTGTGGTCCTCCTTGATGTCCAGGGAAGACGGAAGCGTTGATTGGATTCTCGAGATCGTACATTTCTTCCTTCCCCTTCTTGTCAACACGCCTTACCCCTTTCCTATAGAAGATCATTGCTCCCCGGGGACCCCGAAGCGACTTATGCGTTGTGGTGGTGACCACGTCGCTGTGTGAGAAAGGAGATGGAATGACACCAGCAGCAACAAGACCGGAGATATGAGCCATATCGCTCAAAAGATATGCTCCCACATTGTCTGCTATTTGCCGCATGCGATCGTACTCGATGAGCCTGCTGTATGCCGAAGTACCTGCAACTATCAACTTGGGTCTGTACAGCATCGCCAACTCTTCCAGTCTCTTATAGTCTATAAGACCTGTCGATTCATCAAGGCGGTAGGGAAGCGTTTCGAAGTATTTGGAGATGGCGGAGATTTTCTTCGTAGCGGTTTGATAACCGTGCGAAAGGTGGCCACCGTGGGGAAGGTCGAGACCCATGATGCGGTCATGGGTATTGAGAAGAGCGGAATAGGCGTAGAGGTTTGCAGGTGAGCCGGATAAAGCTAGCAATCCATTCAGCACCTCTTTGCCAGGCATGAGCATAGGAGGGGACATGCTTACGTTGTACGTTCACCCCCCACTCATCCTCTTTCAGCCCGAACGTTTGTAGCGCCCGCTTTTGGCAGAGCCTCTCTGACTCATCAATGTGTTCATCACCGCCGATGGGCAGCACAAGGTCAACTTGGAAGACGGGTCGCTAAAATGTCATATGCTGACCAGCCCTCTTATAGATGCTTGCGGCTAGCCTTGAAGAAGGTGATCCCACAGTATACGAAATCTTGCAGAAGGTACTCCGCATGATAACAGCAATATCCACAGGATGGAGAGCTGACAAGAATTCTAGGAGAAAAGACGACAAAAACACTTTATCAACCTAATTCCGTCCGAAAACTTTACGTCACAAGCTGTCCTTGATGCCTTAGGTAGTGTTATGCAAAGTACGTCAGTTCTTTACCGGCAGCTGAGAAGCTGGTGCTGAGTACACGGAACCACAGACAAGTACTCAGAAGGTTACCCTGGGGCACGTTACTACGGCGGTAATGAACACATTGATGAGTCAGAGAGGCTCTGCCAAAAGCGGGCGCTACAAACGTTCGGGCTGAAAGAGGATGAGTGG
>QQTW01000221.1_pt1 | contig 34143 bp, 37 predicted proteins | sample 1904831 | NCBI WGS metagenome assembly QQTW01 (sample SAMN09435610, study PRJNA476489) | Subsurface metagenome, whole genome shotgun sequencing project.
TCAAGGGATACGAGCCTTTACCGGATTGGGTACAGAGTGGAAATGAGCCCGACCCGAGATTGCGAGACGAAGGGCCAACAGAGGCTGATTATGGACACGAAAAGCAAGTATCTGCCGGAGACAAACTAGATTCTGCGCTACAAGCCCAAGGGGTTCAGGCTGTTTCGAAGAAGGCCGACAACTATCGAGAAAAGACTCTGGACGATTGGCTTGCGGAGGATGAGCAGAGTTCGAAAGCTTACTTGGATAAATCTGAGGAGGACGAGGAGGAAGTGGAAGACGACGACAGTGAAGAGTCTGATGAAACCAGTGAAGAGGAGTCAAGCGCAGAAGAGACCGAGGACGAGTCAGACCACGACAAGGATCATTAAGCAGCTGTTGCGAGCGCATGGTATGAGATTTGGGTTGCGCCCCAACCTACGTCTATCTTTGGGTCGACCGGGTTCCTAGATTAGCATATTCACCTACCGAACGACATCGCACAGTGTTGAAGATAGGCATGCCACACCATGAGACAGCGGAGACCATTGAATTCAGGGCGCCATGGGCGATGTAGTTAAGACGAACGTTGACGGGCGACGCTGAACTCGGATCACGAAGCAAGGATAGAAAGCTAGATGATTTTTCGCCAGTGAGGACACGGCTGCTGTAAGCTAAGAGAAGTCTTTCTTCTTGACGCTGACTAGGACAACAAGGAATAGGCTCCTCCAAAGACAGAGAGACGAGCCTAGACAGATGTATGATGAAAGCAGATGTCACGAAAATATGTGACCAAAGCTTGAGGACTGGGGACGGCAAGTTCTGCCACCGCATCAAGTCGAAAGATGATAGCTAGAAAAGCCATGAAACAATTGTATGATACAGGCAGCAAGATAGACTTGCGGCGGGATGCCGTATCCAGAACCATTGATTTCTCTAGTTGAAGAAACCTACCATCTTCGACTGCATATTGTTAGTGACGAAGACGGACCTCACACCCCACAAACTCACCTATATGCTGCAGCGACACGTGGCTGACGCCGCTTCGTCTTGTGCGTCACGTCGTCGTGCTGGCGCATTTTACTTTCCTCTGCTGGGTCAGCCTCGTCAAAGCTCCTTTTACGAGATGATTTGGTGTCGTTTCTGGCAAGCGCAGAGTTGGAACCATTGACTTTGTCAGTTGCATTGAACTCATTCGGGCTTGAGTTCTCGTGGTGAAAGTCTGATCCGACCAGAGTATGTTGGCTACCCTCTGATCTACCTGGGCTGTCAATCGCTCCATCGTAATTCTGGCCGTTGGTGCGCCGGACCTGATCCGCCGTCCAGGGATCATAAGACGGCGACCGCTGCGGCTGGGGTGGTGGCGGTGGAGGTTCGTGACCGACTGGATGCCCAGTCTGTTGGGTTCGATACGTGAGATGACCAATATACGGTCCAGATACGCTTCACAGGTTAGCGGAAGTCGCACATCAAGCGCTACGATATTACTCACTGGCCATTGACATTTGAGTCTCGCCTCCCAATCTTTGAAGAGGGTTGTATGGGCTTGGGAGAGCCCGTGACGCCTAGTCGGGCCAGAATGTCCTCCTGGCTCTCATCCTTGGGGATCGAGAGCTTCCTATCTTCTGTAACACGAGCATCCACGTCGTGATTGTCGGGCTCTGGTGCATCTTGCAGGGTACCTGTGCTTAGAGCCTGTTCGAGATTGTCCATGACATTCCAGCTCGATTCGCGTTCTTGTGGTTCGGCCGCGCGAAGGGCATTGTATGCACTTTCATCCTCAGTCGATATGTCTGGACGGTCTCGATTCGCAATGACCTCATCCAGTGCAATCAACTCAAAGTACTTCGGGAACTCTACAAAGATAGGATCATCCTTCACGTGCGGCCAATCATCGGTTTGCCTGACATTTAAGAATGCCTCGTGGGAATTGGCGAGAGTGAAATATTTTGATACGGACTCTCCGTTGTCGATTTTCTTCGGAGCAGGCTTGAGAGCCAGCTCTTCAGCTTCAGTGAAAGTCGAGGGCAGGGCCCGCGTGACTTGATTGGCCGGATGCCAGACTGTACACGATGAGTACCTCTCATCAAAGGGAGCAGAGAGTATACTGACTTATGATCCCAATGCTCAAACTTGGATCGACGGCATCATTGCCTTTGGGCCACAGTGCTCCTTCGAAGTCATAATCCCAATCATCCCAGCCATGATAGAAAGCATTCGGGTCTGCCGGCGGCCCCGCTGCTTGACCCGCAGCGCCAGCATACATTGGATCGTGCGCAACCTGCTGAGGTGCATGGGGATACATGTTCGGTGCATTTTGGTAGCCTCCTCCGTGGGGCCCGCTTGGTCCGTGAGGCGCAAATTGATCCGGCCTAGATTGTGGCGGTACGGCATGTCCGGGATGGGTTTGGAAGTCAGCCCCAGTGGGTACTGGATGCGGACCGTAAGGGCCTTGCTGCTCTGGGGCCTGATATGCAGCATGATGCGGGGGTTGCTGCCACTGCGGCTGTTGATAAGATTGAGGAGCGTAAGCCGGGTCTTGCATGGCAGGTTGCGGCGCATAATTTTGTGGCTGTGGGTGTCCTTGAGCAGGGTGGCCATGACCGGGTAAGGGCTGAGGCCCGGAATATCCTTGGGGAGGACCATAGCCTTGTTGAGGCTGATACCCCTGCGGAGGTGGATAGCCTTGCTGATATGGCTGAGGAGCCTGAGGGGGCTGAGGAGCCTGAGGAGGTTGATAACCCTGCGCCGGTTGATAGTTCTGAGGGGGGGCGTAGCCGGGCTGCACCGGGTAAGTGGGAGGAGGTTGATAGCCTTGGGGCTGTACGTTAGGCGGTTGCTGAAAATTTTGAGGCGCCTGATAGTTTTGAGGTGGCGGCTGATACTGATTCTGAGCATATGGGCCCGAAGCTTGGGCCTGTCCTGGCGGACGGTATCCTGGCGGCAATGGGTACTTAGTTATCACCGGATTACCTTTATGGCGCTTCGCCGGCGGAAACCCGTTGGAGCTTTGGGTGCAACAGTTAGTCTAGTCAGAGGAGTATGCGAGGAGGGACATGTTCGCGTCGGCAACGCGATGAAATTGGCATGAGTGAACTCGGTGATGCAGGATGACGCCTGCATCACGACGTAAACTTACTGACGAGGGCCATTCGCATGTGGTGGACCCGAACGCTGATAGCCAGCAGGCTGAGGGGGTTGAGCATACTGAGACTGTCCGTAGTTCGCCGGCGGATACTGCTGCTGACCATACGATTGCTGCCCGTATGCTGGAGGCTGACCGTACGGCTGCGGAGCAGGCCCATTCGGTTGAGGATGTTGATACATGCTGTCACAGTTGATGCAGCACTCGTGAGGTTCCACTCGAACAAACCTATGAAGTGTTGGGAAAGAAGGAGGGTAACCCTCTCAGTCGGCGACAATGCAGGAAATCCACAATGAAAGTTTCAGAGTTCGAGACAATAACAGGTGGGTTCACCGCATCTCAGAGATGAAGAGGGACTATTAAGAGAAGGCCTCTAGCGCGTCTAGGCTCCTGTCACGAGCGGGCTCGATTGAGAAAGCCGACTGTGGAGCTAGCGAGGCGGAGCTGTGAGAAATCCTCTGCATGGAAGTCGAGGCCGCAGAGACGCGTCTGAGCGGGAGAAATCTTCGGCACTGGCAAGGGCCGCCCACGAGATATCCCTACAATTGAGAAGAGACGACTTTTCAGAGATGTGGGAGAGTCCTCGAGATTATCAAAAGGCAGCTTTCTGGATATACGACGTCGAAGCGAGAGAGAACGAAAGGAGTCTACGGCGTATCATGGGAAAGAATCAAGAAAAAAAGCCGCCACACGTGACCCCGTCGAGATCCTCCCGATGCCGGTAGAAACTCGGCTCGAACGGAGGAAAAAAAACTCTCAACGTCCGACTTACCTCTGAACTGTGTGCGCTCATGGGTTGCTCGTCGACAACATACATTGTGGCAGACATCACCATTTGTCTCGGTCCCTAGCTTCCCACGTCCCTTGAGGATGACGCTTCAACGAAATCTGTGGTTAGCATCCAGCCTATGTTGTAGGAGAGTCGTTGCGACGCCAACGCCTGTGCCATAGACGATGCCGGGCCTTCCTGGTATGAGTTTCGTCTTGAGGCATGTCTGTGGCGCTGTGATTTCTGACCAGATATCTCAGCAAGTGTGGATCTCGATGAGTGCATTGCTCGGCTGTACAAGAAAGAGCTTCTGGCGGACTCGGTGGTGGAGGCAATATGCGCCAAGACAAAGGAGTTACTCATGAAAGAGAGTAATGTCGTCCACATCGCAGCTCCGGTCACGGTGGTGGGGGACATACACGGCCAGTTTTTTGACATGATAGAGATCTTCAGGATTGGGGGATTCTGCCCGGATACCAATTACCTGTTTCTTGGTAAGCAGCCCTTTTGAGCAGAGTTCCAGTGCGGGACTTGTTTACCGGCTTGTTATGAGCTAACGGCGTTCTCGAATAGGCGACTATGTCGACCGCGGTCTTTTCAGCGTCGAGACTATTTCACTTCTTGTTTGTCTCAAGCTCCGCTACCCGCACCGAGTCCATCTGATCCGCGGGAATCACGAGTCGCGGGGCGTCACCCAGTCGTATGGCTTCTACACAGAATGCTCGCGGAAATACGGCAATGCGAACGTGTGGCACTACTTCACCGACATGTTCGACTTTCTCACCCTTTCGGTCGTCATCAACGATCAGATCTTCTGCGTACACGGTGGCCTCTCGCCTTCCATCCACTCCATCGACCAGATCAAGATCATCGACCGGTTCCGGGAGATCCCGCACGAGGGTCCCATGGCCGATCTCGTCTGGTCCGACCCGGACGCGGAGCGTGACGAGTTCTCGCTGTCGCCTCGTGGCGCCGGTTACACCTTTGGAGCTCAAGTGGTGGAGAAGTTCCTCTCGGTGAACTCCATGACACACATTCTTCGTGCGCACCAGCTCTGTCAGGAGGGATACCAGGTGCTCTATGACGACCGACTGAGCACCGTCTGGAGCGCCCCAAATTACTGCTATAGATGTGGCAACATGGCCAGCGTGCTGGAGGTCAGCGATACTGGGGAACGCTTCTTCAACGTCTTCGATGCGGCGCCGGAGAATGACGTTCATCGGGCTGAACAGCAACAACAGCAGGGGAAAGAAGTTCAGACCGAATATTTCCTGTAAACAGTCACCAGCTCCGGCAGAATACGCGAGCTGTCGGAGATCACATGGAAGATGGAGCGGTATACCCGGCGCGTTTGAAGTTTGTTTGCCACGGAATGAAGGGGTCGTTGCTTTGGCAGAGACTCTAAATTCTTTGTATAACTTTTAGAGCAGCTACTTTGTTGCAGCATCACAGCATGAGACGTGATGCAGTAACAAAGCGCGCTTTCTAGAATATTTTGCGGATGCGACGCTGCGAACCAGTTGCATGGCTTCTATCTCCTTCTCCACATGGCTAATCAAAGCAGGCTACCAGTCCTTCTTGATGTCAAATGACCACTCAAACTTCAGGTGTGTCTGGTTGTCGTCGTCGATGAATTTCGATACGGCGTTATAGTGACCGCGCGCAATCATTCCCGATGGCGCGGTTTCGGGCTCGACTGTATTTCGTCAGCGCACTTGTACGCCGCATAACTGGTATAAGACCGGACTGATCTTACATTTCTTTTCATACAGGGGCTTGTCCTTTGTGTTGGGGCTGTAACTTCCCTAGAGCGGTCAAGGTGTCAACACAGGTCGGCGCGACGACGAGCAACTTTGTTGACTCACAATCATCTCCTGCATCTTGTTGCTCACCCCCATCCTCTTGACAACTTGAACGTATTTCAGCCCTGACAGGATCTGATGCTGGACCCTGAACATTGCTTTCATTCTGAACTGCGCGCCCTCCTTGATTGTAAACGGCTTCTCCTTGAGGCTCTCCAGCGCCCCGGGCTCCTTCAGATCAATGATGATATCCGGTCGACCTTCCACCTGAGTAACAGATCAGAATCCAGCTGAAGCATACTGGCACGGCATCACCAGTCACTCACCTCCAACCCCAGCGACATTATGATCACCTTCCTCGGATCGCTCGGGTCTGAGATTGACTCTCCTGTGCCGAGTCCGAGGGATTCTTTCCACTTGCGGAGGGATTCGTCATTCTGATCTATGTCTAGGTCAGCACAATGTCGTGGGATTGGTCCGCTCGGAATTGTGCACACCTAGCTTCTGATACTCGTCGATTGTCTTCTTCTCGCCTACTTTGAACCCCGCGGTCTGCTCCGGCTGCAGTTCGTCATCATGAGGAGTTGCCATGCCCTGTATAATAAAGGCTCTCTAGCGGCAGAAGAGAAGAAGACCGATATGTAAGATCTACAAGAATGTGAAGCAATTGGGTTTATTGAAGAGCTTTGAGTTTGGAGGCCTTGGTGGGGGTTTAGAGGTTGATGGAGGGGCAGCACACAAATAGCACCACCAATGGCAAGTGGACATCTCACGATTGCATTCGCACGTCTGTTTATCATGCACGTTTGCTGCTTGGGCAATTGTGAGACTTACCAAACCTCATAAGTCATGCAAGCCTCTAATCAATTATAGCCTCCCATTGATTGCACGACTCTGGAGGAACGCTCGAGTGCCTAAATGAAAGCGAATCACGAATCTCAGCCTGAGGCATCCCCAGAACTCGCCCCAAGCTTGCCGTCGCTCCTCAAGAGGCAGGTGAGTAATTGAAGCCCATCGCGGCCTCTGCACAGAAAGCTTCGACACCCGCATGCCATCATCGCATGGCCCTCCCCAGCCTTGCGAATTATTACATACCATAAATCTGGAGGTTGAAAAGAAAAGAGGAGGCGCATCTGCCGCCCAGCCCCTCCGTAGCGGCTCGGCTAATAGGGGCCCCCCGATCGCTCGCTGTCAATCCCCGGAAGCTCTTCAACCTCGTCAACCTCTCATCACCAACCCTGCCCGCGACTGCCGACCGACATTGCTGCTGTGAAATTTCATCACGACATCCATTTCAATCTACCATAAAGACATCGCTCCGCATCGCTCCGCGACAGTCGCTCAAGGATCGCGAGTCCGATCGCGCGACGAGCGGAAAGCTTATCGCCGGAAGAATTGTCCCTACAATCGTCGACAGCAGTCACCAAACACCCCAAAGTCGGCCGTCGCGATTAAACCAAGATGGTGCACAAACGGTCGCCTCCAGAGGCGCGCAATCCTCTGATACTTTTGGAACATTCGCCGCCGAGTAAGCCTGTCGCGCAACATGCGCATTCCATGCGCGGTCGGTTTCAGTACTCATATCTATCACAGTGGAAATTCTCGTGGAGCGCCGACGACTTGGGAAGACGAATCTGACCGTGAAGCCTGGGCAGGTCGGGATGTCAAATGCGACCAAGGCGGAGAATCTGGGAACATTTGACTACGCGCACTTGAGGGTGCCGCTGCCAAAGGACCTGAAAGGCTCCGGCATCTTCTCTTTGCAGAAGAATCAAGCGTACCCAGAATCGTATTTCCTGATGGCAAGTATCAACCCGAAGTCGCGCGATTCCGTCGCTAACGGAAAACAGCGCCGAAGCAGCGACGGCTATATCAGCGCCACGGGCATGTTCAAGGCTGCTTTTCCGTGGGCATCTCAGAAGGAAGAGGAGACTGAGCGCAAGTACGTCAAAAGCCTGCCGCACGCCGGACAAGAGGAAGTAGCTGGGAGCGTTTGGATTCCGCCTTCATCAGGTTCGTATCAGTGTTTCGGGACTTGCTTCGCTCAATCACTGACGTTGCCCAGCTCTCGAACTTGCGGAAGAATACGGCATGCGACACTGGATCGAAGCACTCTTAGATCCCGAACCCATCGAGCAAGGTAGCAAGGACAAGGGCGAAATCTCTTCTCCGCCAAAATTCATTCTGCCGCCCAAAGGCTCGTTGCTTCCGACACAAGGCGCGTCGTCCTTGCGCAAGCGGCCCAGAGAGCGCCGGTCAGTTTCCCCGAGCAAGATGGCCACGCCGAGCCGAAAGATGGCGTCTCCGCGCAAGCAGCGCACGTCGCGGAAGGACGTGAAATCAGAAGGCGTCAGCGCTGCTAGCTCAGCGATGCAGGATCTGCTGGAGAATGGCACGGGCACCGACGGTCACGAGGGTCGACAGGCGGGTGGTGACGACACCGTGACTGTCGAAGTTGATTCCACGGTTGCGCGACAGGACGGAGTGGAAACGACCTTCACCGCTGTAAAGGTCGGCATGCCCGCCCATCATCCGGACCTCCCACTCCCAGAAAGCACCGAAGACATGCTTGCGAAAGCAAAAGATATGGTCGAAGAAGCCAACAAACTGGAAGGCAAGAGAGTGAACGGAGTCAAGGCTCTCAAGCGAAAAGCAGATGAGGTGGAGGACGACGACGATGAGGAGGTGGGTCACGAAGTGCAGCCTGTCAAGAGGGCTAGGGTCTTGGAGCAGGAGCTCAAAAAGGAGAGAATAAAGACCAAGGCGCTGCTCGGTTTGAGTGCAACGCTGGCTATTGGGTAAGTCTGTGGCCTCTCTATGGTGGACAAGTGCTAACGATAATGCTCAGGGCTATTGTTCCGTACTTTCTTTAATGCCTCTTTCATCTTCCAGCTGCTGATTTGGTTTTGGAGAACTGTTATTTGTCGTCTCACCCACTGCTACACACACAAGAGCTCCTTCGCCCATACCACCACAGATACCAAGTAATTTACTACCGTTTTGCCTTAATTCCTTACTACCGCCTGCTTTTGCTCCCACGTCGTGGATCATGAGTTTTCTTGGCGTTGTCAAAACGAAATACCAGTGCTTCGTCTTCTACAATCGATCGCTCATGCCAAGTTCACACAAACTCTCCTAAGCCTGGTGGCCTGCGCGCCAACACAGCTAGCCACTTGGCTCTAGACTCTGTACTTACTGCAAACGGGATCATTCGCTATGGGCTGCCTTTGATACTTCTTGAGTTACTTGTCGATTGACTGCACAAGCAGATCCCTCAGTTCTGGAAAAGTACGCTTTGTGATACATCTCCGCCAAATGAATATATACTCTTCCGATCCTTTCAGGTTTCGTCATTTCACTCCAGGCCACTTTTCAGCATCCCAGATATCTTTGCTCTATCCACCGTTCCTCAACCTCTCCAACAATCCTGCAAATCACCAACTTCATCCCAGGAAAAACGCTGAGCAGTCTACTCAAGCCTAGGCGACCGGCGCAGTATGTCACAAATACGATCTTCTCCTCCGGAACGCCATGGTCCACCAAAACCTTCACGGCCATGAGCGCCGCGCCACCGCTCGACATCTGCGGATCCAGGAGCAGGACACGGCCATGCGTGGACAAGTCTGCCGGTAGCTTGCGGTAATGCAGTTCCGGCTCACCTGTCCTGTAGTTGGTCTGAATCAGAATCCGCCCCGTGCGGCAGTCCGGGATCACCCGCTTGAGGCCCGTCTCAAGGACGCTTCCTCCACGCAGAATGACCACCGCGCTGATCTATGAAGCGTCAATCAGTCAGACCATGGGAAGGGAAGAGAAGTCCGCACCTCTCCTACAGCTTTGAGGCCTTGGTACGTCTTCCCATGCGGAGTCAGCACCCGATTGGGCTCGAAATCAGCTGATGCCACCGCAGCTTCCACCAAAAGAGTCGACATGCGGTCGAAGTAAAAGATGAACTCTTCGCGGTCGATATCCGGCCCCAGCAGCAGCGTGTTGATGCCTCTGATCTGGCGCGTCTGCGGCAGAAACAGTACGTTTGGAGAGAGCGGCGTATCCTCAGCAAATTTGCCCAATCGCTTCAGCTCGATCTGATGCATCTTCGACTTGTGGGATAGTATGCTCTGAATGCGGTCGACAACCATTCCTAGGGGTGTCAGTAATCAAACGACTCCTGTCATGTTCAGTCACCCACCGATCGCGACTTTGTTCTCTACACCGCGCGGAACAATGATATCTGGCTCACTGCATTAGCGCCAATCTCTGGTCACCGCTCGATTTTGATATACCAGCTACATTTCTCTGCGGGCCAACATATTTGTGGAAATTTGGCTTGACGAACGAGAACCATTGCTTAATGCATCCTTCTATATCTCTTCCACGGGAGGTCACATCGCGAAGGACTATCTTCGCCTCAATCAGTCAATCGCTACAGAAATTGAGGGCATTCCTGTTCTTACGTCTTCTCGATAAGCACACGTCAGAGTCTGCATCAGCAAATATCTAGAAATCCATGAGTCTCTATTGCAGGATCGAGAGGTGCACAAATAACCTTAAGATCCAATAAATCCAATACCCGGGGGTCGTGCAGGGCAAATATTCCCTCCAATACTAATACATGTGGCGAGTAAATGGTATGGGTCTGTTCAACACGGGCATGCTTCTCAAACGAATATATCGGTATCTCTGCTTTCTTGCTGTCCGTTCATTAGCTCGCCGATTAGAGCATCTGTTGTATTTTCGGACTCTCATTACCCCTGCTTCAGGTCACGCAGCTTCTCCACCAGATAATCAAAATCAATGGCGCTTGGCGAATCAAAGTCGTACTCATTTGCGAATGCCAGCGCCGATTGCTCGCGCGTCAGCTGTTTGTAGAATGAGTCCTAAGCTGCGAGTCAGCCGTGATCTGCTGCACGCCGCCGCTTGAGAACGATACCATCGACAACACAATCACCCATGGCAGGCTAAGTGATGTTACAATGGCCATGGCGAGTGAGGTCTTGCCTGAGCCGGAGCTCCCAGCTATCCCGATAATGCTGGTGTTTGTCCATGGCGGAGAATACTCTACTTTCTGCATATGCATGTTACCGCCTCAGAGGCCCGTAGCACTTGGCGGGAGCAGATGCAGGCCGTAGATTTTCCAAGAGCATGCCACTGAGGGATTGATCGAGGTTGATGGTGTCAGTCACAGCATCTCCGCATTGGTGCGAGTAGAAAAGCGAAGTCGAACAAAGTGTTCTTTCGCTGGTTTGATGCGAATCCATGTGAGTGAAGTCCACGAGCACCGTAAGTACCTGTAACTCCGTGATTCCATAAATGTATTAGCGTCATCACGTGTTAGCGAGCTCTTGACGTTGTGTGCGCGGGTTCACCTTTTTAAACTCGTCCTCCCACCAACATCACCGAAACACTCATGGTCTGGAAGACAGTCCTCAGTGCTCACACTTCAAAGTGGCGCTGTAAACCTCACATTTGATGAGCACGAGGTGTCCAGTGTGTCGGACATGGTAGTACTGCTGCCCAGATCAGACTTTGCGGAGATGAAGCTTACAGCGAACAGAGCTCCTCGACGGTCTCGGCGGGCACGCCGACGAAGCTCCCATTCGAGCGTCGTGTGGATGAGGTGAAGCCTTCCAAAACGTATGTGTTGCGTCCAAGCCTTCTCGTCTCTTCATCCTCTGTTCGTCTCGGCGAAATCTCTACATGATGAGAAATATCAAGTTGGGAATCTCTCCGAAATTCAATGTGGAGACCTAAACAAACTTGTCTCCTGATCACGGTGCACTGCTCTCTGTACACCTTTTAACCGCGCCTGCCTTCTCATCATGTGGAAAGTCCGCTATTACGAAAGGCTAACACAGCGAGTCGACAGAGACATCAACTTTCTCATCATGGACTACTTGATCAGCGAAGGCTACCCGTTGGCAGCTCAAAAGTTCGCTGCTGAAGCAAACATGGAGCCTGCGATGGAGAGTGATTCCATTCGTGATCGGGTGGAGATTCGCAACGCTATCCATGCGGGGAATATTCAAGCGGCAATCGAAAAGATCAATGAGTACAACCCACAAGTAGGTCACAGCGAGTCTTCTGTCTGCCCACTGGTCCACACTTGCTATGATTAATCGAGTATCATGCACCACTCATAGCCTTCGGGCTTTGATGATACAACTCTCACACTTCAGTCCTCAGTATGAGCAAAGAACCACTTGAGAAATATCGTGCTTGGCTTTCGGATTGCAACAGATGCTGACTCTGCGCAACCTAGATCTTGGATCTTGACGACTCCCTACATTTCGCTCTTCTCCGCCTTCAGCTTGTGGAGCTCATTCGATCTTGCATGGGCTCGCCAGACGCAGATATCACGCCGGCCCTCACTTTTGCCACCACGCAACTTGCTCCCAGAGCGCCAACGAACCCCGAGTTTCTCGAAGATCTGGAGCGTACAATGGCGCTGCTGATCTTCCCTCCTGAGAACCTCACTCCGCCGCTTGCAGCTATTCTCGATCCGGCCCTAAGACGCTCCGTTGCGAACAGAGTCAACGAAGCCATCCTGAGCAGTCAAGGTGCGCAACGAGAAGCACGGATCAAAGGTCTGGTCAGGCTTCGGCTCTGGGCCGAGTTCAAAGCCCGCGAGGCGAAGAAAGACGTGCCTGCCGACCTTAGCCTTGGGTTCGACCCGAAATCTGGTTCGACTGCTGGTGGCGTCGACTTTGTTGGTTATGGCGAGGGCATTCACGATCACATGGAGTCTTGATGAGGCCTGGGCTATCATGACGCTGCACCTTTGGCGTCTGGCGACTACTAGAGGTTTGAGCCGCACAGGCCGGTGATTAGATATCCGCGAATGCAATGGCGCACGTGCATGGGCACGGCAGTTTCTCTCATCTGGCCTGCGCATCATCTGCAAAATCGGGCAGAATCCAAAAGCATAACGTCTCATGAAGCGGATGGCAAGCAGTAATGGGCATTGGGTGCTTACCGCACCGGCTTAAGTTTTTTGATGTACTGCAGCAAGTCTCTGTGAAGGCTTACATGCTTGCCCACTCAATGCAGAAGGCTCTTGCCTTCCCACTGACGTCCGCCGTCCCGCCTGCATCACGGCTCTTGCGTTCCTCCGCCCCGCCTATCATGAATCCTTTCTTGACCCCAGTACCAAGACGTCCGCCGCCCACGATATCGAGCACATCAAGCTCATCATCCCAGCCCACTCCGTTGGCTAGAAAGTGGCTATGGAAACGAAGAGAATCGCCCGGATAAACTAGGTACTGACATCCGAATCGAAGGCCAGGAGAAACATAGTAGCCTTTTTGATGGAGATGGACGAACAACGGGTATGACTTGGGCACTGCCGGAAGCGCTAGGCTCTCCGTAGACGAGGGAAGTGGAAGAAGTGGGTAGGATATTGTAGGTGTGACGTAGAACAAGTCTTCCGCCGGGGAACTGTCTGCAATAGACTGCGTGGATGCGTTCGTCACAGAATCGCAGAATAAATTCTCGTCACTACTTGTACCGGCGCCGGTAGGAGCATTGCTCTCGGATGTATCCTTTGAGCCCGCATCAGTTATCCTTGCTCCCTTGTCCCTATCCTTCAGGCGGGTCAACGCCTTCTCCCTCTTCTGCTGCGCGGTCTTCTGCGACGCCTTTGCAGCCTGACGGCCCTGCCTTTGCAGAGTCTCCAGCACAAGAGCTCGCTCTTGTCCAGTGATGTTCGCCAACGCCAACTGATGAGCATGCACATCATCGACGATGTACGCGTGGCCATTCTCCACAAGCAGGCGGGCCTCTTCCGGCATCAGCTCAAGCGGAATGCCAAGGAAGACGTTCTGCTGCGGTATGTGAGGGATGGTGCCGATGAGCACACCGCAGACGTGGTGCTCGCGCCGGATATAGGTCACCGTGTTGACATCATACACCATATGGCGGTTGCCCACCGTGAAGATGGGGAACGGCTCCAGGACCACGACGTCCGCCATGCTTTTTTTGACGTGGGGTTTGCTGTGATCGTTTCCTAGGATGATGCACCAGGTCAGAATAGAGCAAAGCTAAAGTTAACTTGAACAGCGCTGTGAGGATAGTCTAGATCATAAAAAGCCTCTATAGCAATTACTCGTCACGTCTGAGTGTTGTAGTACACTTGGTTTCAGTGGATTGACAGATGAAAGGGTTGTAATCATAGTGTGTAAAAGTGACATTGTAGAAGTAGGAGATCTGACAGCATACCTCAGCCCATGTTCATAGCTCTGCTCGGCCTGTCGACTATACTACTATGTAGGTATGTCGAAATCGGCCGTTCAAGACATCTAGAGTTGGTGCAAATTTTCTGATGTTACTTGACGGCTGTTCGTACCGAAAGTGCGGTTGAAGTTCGTGCGGTAGCCGAAACTACCTGTCTCTACGCCTCCCCCTAGAAAAGTGCACGATCCACTCCCTCCAGAGACACCCTCACTCTAAAGCATAACCTTGAGTGCGTCGAAAAAGAGCATTTCTTTAGCACTGGTTGATTGGTAGAGGCACGTCATCCCGTTTTTGGACTGTATCGGGCTCTGGACCGATATTATAGATAGTAATGCTTGTATATCATGCTATGGTTGATATCAAAATCTATATATTCTCCAAAGCGCTCTCCTCACTAAACACCAATGCTTACAAGCGCTCTAGGACCCTGCGTTGGTCCATACTTTGTGTTTAGCAACATGCAGTGAGCTCCTCTAGCTTGGTTGTTTCCCAGTTTCTTCACGACAAAATGGGAAGGAGAGGGCATGGTCCTCGAACGGTATGATTTCTGTCTACAAATGAGTGGGAATGCCCTTGGCAGACATGGCGAGGTGCGACATCATTGTGTGCGCTCAGCTGCATTTCCTACCTCGTGTTTAAGATAGGTTTCGGTCACCATGTTTACCATCCTCGTCACATTGGCGCTTTCCTTTCGACTCCTGTCGGCCAGTCCTGAGCCGGCATGGGGCGACTTCCCAGGTGCCGAATCAGAAGATCTCAAGGAGGCGACATGCGGTTTTGACTACTATATATGGACCGGCGGCGCATATCTACCGACATCCAGCGTCGAGGAGGGCGACTTGACGGGCTCCATAACTTTCTTCCTGCCGGTTGGCGCGGACGGAGACACGAGCTTTTGCAGCGCCAAGTTCATGAGGGCCATGATTGACAATTGCAACAACATGCCTGGTGTCATGATGCTCTGGCCCGAGGTTGTTGAGTACGATCCACCGTCACTGAACGGGCCCCCGGAGGGGTATCCGGATCCAAACTGCGAGATGCAGTTTCACTATATCGTTCCTCGAGCGCAGGTGGAGAAGAAGCGCAACCAGGCGGATGCGGTTGCCACCACTTGCTTGGTCACCTCTATCAATTGTGCGAGGTTGTACCAGCAGAAGCCAATCCAAAGCTGCGTATGCAACCTTTCGATCCTTTCCATTCCCTTGCCACGAAGACCATTACCAGTCCTCCAGCTGACGCAAGATTTTACAGCGTGATTATATGACTGGAGATTACATGCTTGTATACCGGACAATGGACAGCGCCGAGTAACAGGAGTTTGGCAGCCGTATACGCTATTTCCAACTCCGAGTTAAATCTCAGGCTCCGAGAGTTAGGCCAGAGATAGGAATGGCAGGGAAAGCATGATCGAAGAGAAGAGAAGAATTGAGCTCTCAATAATCGAGAAGCCCGACAAGCAAAACAACACTTGTGACAAGTATGGCAAATGTGGATTGTTGTAATGAAGGCGTTCTCACCGCGTATCACTACCACGGCTGAAGCTTGTTAAAAACTCCCGTTCGTAGAATACATGTATGTCGTACAGATGAGTTGGCTCAACCAATTCTTGAGCTCTCCATCCTTGGGTGTAATATCAGACTTTTGTAAGCCACCGTCAGCTATAAATGATACTACTATCGTACCATGCGGCTTAAAGTAATTGTACGACGATAAGTTGTGAAAGCGAGGACGATCGCACCACAAGAGAGGGTGTGGGTGGGAGTCTCTAATCCTGTCGACAGATGTGACTTCTTTCCTGGCTGATTTCGCGGTTCCATGTGGATGATTATCCACTAAAACTCGATGTCTATTGCAGTCTGTCCTCCCTTTGCTGTATCATGCTGACTCTCACTATCGCTCTCCACTGGAGGCAGATTGAATGGCTTTATCAAGAACTTCCGCCTGCTCACAACGAAAGCAAGATCGATACCAAGGCCGCTTAGGCCGCCGCCTCCGCCACCTCTCTCATGGAAGACCGGAAGGCGGTGTATTTTCAGCATTCCTTGCGGTTGCTCCTCATGCGACGTGGCAGCTCCGGAGGAGGCGAGCGCTGACGATGACGAGCCCAAGAGGTGCGGAAAGGGCGTTAGTTCCATTACACCATCGCTCAGTAGCTCAACCCAACGTACTAAGCCGGTGGAGCGTGGGTATAGATCCAAAGGCAGAGTAATCATCACAGTCAGCTGGTTGGCGTGTTGGCGGAGCAGACTCCGCATAGAGTGCAGAAACTGGAGCAGATTGCGCGGTTGACATGCTTCCGGCGGGTACCAAGCAGGAGAGAGCAGTGCTGGTATAACCACTCTATGTACGGTAGATCCAGACTCCGAGGAGAGGCGCCTCCGGAGGTTGTCCAATACCGATGTGAACGGAGAGCTATGCGGCTTTGCAGGAGCAATCGGGATGAAGTTGATCTTCGTACCCGCTGGAAATACGAGCCTTTTTGTCAGATCAAAGGCATGGCAGAAGACAGTGTCCTCCGTGCTTGGTGAACCTGCGGAGCCCTGAATTGGCTCTATACCAGCCGATGATGATTCTGAGAGACGTCCTGACAACAGCATCAGTAGAGGGTCTTTGATTACGCACGCAGAGCTAGGAGTATGGCTCAGCACGGGAATACGTACAAGGCCTTGATGACTGGCACGAGCTAGATCCACGCACCTCTACTTCCGGATACACCAGATCCAAATTTCCCCAGCTGCTCGTATCTCCAAGCAATCTTCATCTTCTCCTTGTTCTGCGCCGGCGCTCGGTCGCGGTCATCTGCCGGTCCGACCAGGCCAGGAAGCTCGCGGCCCCAGAACTCCCCTACGCCCACCACATGAACCTGATGCCCTTGCACAACCCCTTCGGCGGCATAGTAGCGAAGCAATGCCGCTGCGTAGTCTGTAGTTCCATTTTCCTCGATCAGAAGACTGTTGCCCAAGGCAAGACCGGAATGGCCTGCGAGTATGCCGTCAAGACTCGGAGTGCCGGTCGAAGTGGTTGGACGGCCATCAACAGGCGACGGTCGAACGCCTGTGATAGCTGGAGCGGAGGAGTTGAGCAATGGCGATGTGCTTGTCCCTGACGGAGCCGACGACTGTGAGATCCCTACATTGCGTTTGCGGAAAGCCATGAAACCGCAGTGCTGGCCGGCGCAACGTTGATTGCAGTGGAGAGTCTGGGATTTCTGGAAGTGGGCCGGCCGTTTCTTGAACCGCTTCCAGAACGCGGCTCAGACCGAACTTTTTTATCAACACCGACGTTGAACTCACAATTTCACACACCATCCTGTACCCATCAAACATCTAAAAAGGCATTTGCGCAAATCTCTCCACAGCAAGTCAACAGCAGCGTCAACCCTAGCGCAAACAAGATGGCAGACTCGCAACTGTACGAGGACACTTTCAACATCACTTCTCTCAACCAGCAGAAATACGACCGCGTCACGCGCATAACAGGCACATCGTCTGACAACACCACCGTCATGACCTTGGACATCAATCACGAACTGTACCCCATCGCCACGGGTGACAATGTCCAGCTCATGCTGGCCAGCACCCTGAACCTGGACGGCACAAAGGACGAAAAGGGCTGGCGGGAATCCTCAAGGAATGAAAGCACTCTGGCAGACCTGTATGACTACGTGTGCTACGGCAAGGTCTATAGATTCGAGGAGGGACAGGGCGACAACATGTTCGTGAATGTGCCATCGCGACGCGATTATGCTACAGAGGGTTATAGCTGCTGACACTGATATGCGATCATAGAAAAGTCTTTGTCTCATTCGGCGGTCTGCTACTCTATATCGAAGGACCTTACAAAAAACTAACGCCCTTGCGGATTGACTACGTCTACTTACTTCTCAAGAAATGATCTGATTCGCCTGGTCTTTCTCCAGAACATGTCTCTCAGTTGTTACAAGGCCGGAAGATCTGATGGTGCCTGGCGTTAGGATCCTCTCGAGCTTCTTCACCCTGGAGAGGCATATTGAGAAATACCCACGGGCTATAACAGACAGCATGCGTGAGTGTTCACTTTGTCTTAGAGCGTGGGAAAATCCAAGCGACGGTGTAACCGGGTCGAAATCTCAATGTAGTCTCTCTCATTTTCCGCGGTGATGATGCCGTGCCTGACGAGGAAATCCAGCATGACGAGCGCGCAGTTCGGTTTGAACTCTCCTTGCCGTAATCTCTCCTGGACCTCTTCCACGCTCATCAGGTGGAACTCTTCGACCTCGTCGTCGCCGGGCGCGAGGACCACGTCCTCGGGAACCTCGATGTCGTACACAAACTGGCACTCCGGCTGCAACAGCCTCGTCTCGCCTCCGGCCCTCTCGTCTCTGATGTAAAAGTATGTTACCGTGCCGCACGCCTTTGCTCTCTCGCGCACCAACTCGGCAGATAGCGACGCCTCCTCTTCTGCTTCTCGGATGAGACTGTCGAACGCTTTTTCGCCCGCGGCAATTCCTCCCGCGACGGAGTTATCGAGCAAGCCTGCATAGGTCTGCTTGTTTCTCGACCGTCTCGGGGTCCAGATCTTCATCTCACCGTCGTTCGACCGCACAAACGCAGTCATGTGAACACCGTACGTGACCACTCCGAACAGCGGAGATGCGGACCGCTCGATGTTGAACAGGAGGTCGCCGTCAGGTCCGTATACCGGGTACAGCTCGTTCCGCCAGCCTTTGAGGATCTGGAAGTGCGAGGTCTCGCGCATGGCCTGAGTCGTGCGGGCTACGGCCGCGCTGCGTTCTACGGCGGTGGCGCCCTCTACGAGGGTCAGTGTGCGGTCGGTGTCGTCTACGGACCAGGCTGGTAGGCCGCGGAAGACTTCGGCGACAGCAGGCAGTAAGTAGCCAATTGTTGATGGAACATCCTGGACCTTGAGATGGTAGTACGTGTCGACGTGCTGGAGGTAGAGCTCTGGATCAGTTTGATAGTATGGAAACCTAACCAGCCGTCAATGAAGCCATGGTATAGCAGCGCGTCTTTCTCCCACCTATCACCCTCGTCAACAATATCCAAGTACGACTTCATTGTAATTGAATTGTGCGAATACTGAAATGCAGATTTTGCGTAAGCCTAATCTACACATTTGGTGGTCGATCTACTTATGTAGCTTCATAATGTGGGGACATGCAGAAGCTCCTATCGATAAGAGCTCCAAGGCAATCCGCAAGGCAACATCAAACACTTCTAGAACGTCACATCAGCCTTCTACTTCGCACTTCACCGGACAGACCATGAGATCAAAACAGCCCTACATGACAAGGCCGTCACCACCTGTCCTCCCTCATCCCAACTACCTCAAAACCCAAACACTCTCCCCGCCCACAAGCTCAGCCTCCAGCACCGCCCTCCTCCAGGCGCTCAAACCATGTTCGGCCTGCTAATCCCAGGCAAACCCGTCCTCGCCGACCCGCAAACAATCTCGCCGACCCAGTTCGCCTTCTCCGTCCCGTCCACGCCACCCTTCAACCACATCGCCGTCTTCCTCCTCCCGGGCACCGCCCTGCCCGCCGACGCCGCCGCCGCCGTCTACCTGCAGCTCCCGAACGCGCCGACCTTCCGTCTGCTCGGCGCCGTCGCGAACGACAAGCCCAGTGCTATCTTCAAGCTAAACAACACCGGCGTGGCTACGACCGTCGTCGACGATGCCATGACCGATGTCCCGCCAGGGCAAGACAGCGCAAGCGTCGCGCCCGCGACAATCGGCATCGCGATCGAACCCGCCGCGCAGGTCGCCGCGGCGCTCGCGGCGTTACGGAGCAGCGCGACACCTGCGCCGGCAGCTGCAGCAGGCGCGCTGGTCCCGACGACGGCTCAGTCAGTCGCCGTGCCGACGAAAATCCTCGCTCAGCGGATCATCCGCGACGCGTTCAACTTCCTGGCGAGCTTCACGCGGCGGGATGCGGGGACGGGAGAGGAGCTGGTCCCGCTGAAGAGCTTCCAGGACTGGTGGGCGAAGTTTGAGAAGAAGATCGAGCTGGATCCCGGGTTTTTGGAGAGGGGGGAGGGGTGAGGGGTGAGGAGGGGTAAAGACGGGCGATTAGTGGTGTGAGATGAACTGGGCTACGATTTTGATGATGATGATGATGATGGCTAGATGACATGCAGTGGCGGAATGCGGACTGGCATTGCTCTGGAGGATTCACGGAAGCATATCTGGCGCGTTTTGCGCCCAAGATCCGTCTATGGAGATTGTCTGGAGCTGAATTATGGGATTCTAATACAGACTTGAGGACTGACCCTCTGTGCCTCCGTGGCCGACGCTTCCACAGGGAGATGGACGATATATCGTCTAGGTAAGGCCAGTGATCATGCTGTCACGACCGTTCGATGAAGTACGAAGGCGCATTATACCATTAGATAGATATCAGCAAGCGGGTTCAAGCAAGGTTGCGATATATCTTTTGGCGTTGCTCTAAAGATGAAACCGCACTTTAGCAACCATTTTCTGCTGTAGAAAGTTTATAATAGTCTGCAGAGAGCTCCGTTGCTGATTACATAGTAGCCATCTTGATGACAGGATGTACTCACAACCCAGCCAGTCTCAAGAATCCATCGACAAAGATTCGAAACAGTGCCTCGACAAGATACGCCATGACCCTTTTGTATCCATCACATCTAAATATCCCATAGAGCTCGTGACGCCAGCCCTGCCACGGCCCACCCCATCCTCAAAGCAGTCCAAAACACCAGCCCACGAAGCGTTGTAAAAACACCCCATCAAACCCAAATCAATCCACAGACTCCTTCCGCTGCGCAATCAGCGGACTGCGCAACATCTTCGACGGACTCGCCGCGCGACTCCTATACCCGCTGCCGGACACCGACCCGGCCGAACTGCCCAACCGCTCCCGACTCTCCGTGCGAGACATGAGCCCGCCGCGGTCCATCGCATTCCCAAACACCGACGGCGGGCCCAGGCCCAACCCGACCCCCTGCGTAACGACGCTGTCAAAGTAGCTCTGGCCGGGCTTCTCGGCCGCGACGATGCGCGGCGTGGCCCAGCCGGACGTCTTGCCGAGCCGGCAGCTGCCCTCGCTCGAGTCCGAGTTGTCGTTGTCCGAGTCGACCTCGGCGAGCTCGAAGGTGGCCGCGGCGGGGCCGGCCGCGCCCTCTTCGAGCACGCGCTCGTAGGCGGGACCGGAGCCGTGCGAGAAGAGCTTGGCGCCGAGGCCGCCGCCGCGGCGTTTCTTGCTGCCGGGGGGGCCGCGGTTGAGGAGGGTGGCGAGTTTGCGGCGGAGCGTTTTGCGCCGGTCGCGGCCGCAGCAGAGGATGGAGATGACGGCGACGATGAGGATGAGGACGAGGAGGCTGGGGATGCCGCGTTGCGGGTTCGAGGTGAAGAGGTCGTTCCAGTCGTCGTTGTCGTCGTCGTTGGTGAGGTCATCTGCCAAGTGCAGCTGGGTGCCGCCGGCGTATTGGAAGTCTTTTGGCATGCCGGGCTCGTTGCTGCCGAAACCGACGGCCAAGGTGCTCTCTGACGGAGGAATCTGACTGGAGGCGTAGAGCACCATCTTGCCCAGGGTCCAGCTGACTTCCGTGCCGTCTATCTTGTTCACCGCTTGGAAGGGGTCCATGTAGACCTTTTTCCGAACTTGGTCCAGAACGGCTTTGGTGCCATTGTAGCCGTGGTCACCGATATGCTCCAGACCGACTCTGGGCACTCCGATGCCGTCGTGAAGCATGTTGATCAGCCATGAAGCCTTGAAGCATACTTCAGCCGCAGTCTCCCTGTCGACTTTCTTTCCCCACTTCGTGTTATTAATGCCTTCCAGTACGTTACTCCACTTTTGGGTGCAAAACTCCAGGACCCTTTTCTGGTACGTGTGAAAGTCGTAGCTGCTGTCCTTGTGGCCCATCTCGAAAACCTCGTGCGTGGTGTGCCAGTACTCTGACACGCCGACGAAGTGGTTGACGTCAAAGTCAATGGCTGGCACGTGGACGCCATGTAACAAGCAGGGAGTGTCTTCACAGGGCGCATCCTTGTCCAGCAACGGATATGTCTGACGGAGGCACTCTAAGAACTTCCCGGTGCCCAAAAGATGCGTTTCCCTCGTTTGCCCCTTCTCTGCGTCATGGCCAAGGATGGTGCCATCCCGAGCGACAGTCAATCCGGCGGGCAAGCAGGGATCCGGCAGTTCCTTGACTTTATCATCAGAAGACGCGAGCAGAGTATCGACGTATCGCCTCCTCGCCTCGTGCACACCGAATCCAAGCCACGTGGTTACAAAAACCCTATACTCGGACGGGGCGCCGTCAAGAGTCCGCATCCTGAGCAGCTTGAGGTCGTCTGCGTGCTTCTCGGCCTCGGTCGCGTTCGGAGCAAAGGCAATCTGCGCGGAGGCTCCGCCCATATCGAGGAATCCATACGTGTGGTGGCCTTTGCCGTGATCGTGAGCCTCTGGTGCGTCGAAGCCGCCGAGAAGATAGTTTGCCGCTATCCATCCGTACAGACCCTCCGTCTCGCCTGGGATGACTTGGACGTGCAGACCACAGTCAGGTAGCTGGAATTTGGTGCTTCGACGCGCATATGAGCATATCTCATCCAAGAGGGCCTTTCGTTGCATCTCCGGAAGCAGTCGCATCCCGGCCGTCGCCAGGAGGAACAGCGGAGTGTGTTCGACCTCGTCCGCCGGGACGACTCCGAGCGCATGTTCGAACAGGTGTGCGAGGTGGTCAGGACCGACCAGGTTGGGAGTTTCCCCAAAAGTCGAGACGCCTATACAAGCTCGCATTAGCCTTTGGGGACGGACGGAGAGGCGATCCGCACGCACCTGGCTTCACTTTCAGGGTCCAGTCTTTCTTCGTCTTCAAGACCGGCAGACTGCGAAGTTCCTTCGGGCCGGCATCCTTGCGAGCCCTGTCGCTGTTGAGCCATCGGTAGACATGTACTCTCGTTCCCTGTGTGTGGACAATCTTTCAGCCTGCATTCTCGAGGGATAGGTAGCAGGAATCAGAATTGGACTTACGGACGACCCAGCATCCAAAATAACACCATATCTCCCTGCATTGGACACCTTCAGTCAGCTCGTGATTCAATGGACTCTCAAAGGGCCGACTGTCGCCACGTACACTTCCCCATCGAGACGACATCAAGTGAACACGTTCGGCTGCCACAGTTGGAGAAGAGATTGAAGAGAGAGAAGCGAGTGGTGGAAAAGAGTTACATGTATACAGCAAAGGGCGGCAGCGACAGGAGCGAGCGACGTCAAGATGCCAGAGCGAAGCAGAAGAAAGAAGACTGAGAAAGGAAGAAGAAGCTTTGAGGCGTGCGTAAACCGGGGCGAAGGGAAACGGGAACGTGAAACGTCGAGGAAGTCGAAGAGAGGGGGGCGAACGGGGGTGGATTTACTTTGATGCGGTTCGGGGAATTTACGCATCGGGCCTAGCGCTGGAGATCGGCCGGGCTAAGAAAAGCAACAGCTGCAGGGCTTATCTTTCGATAGTCCAACAGCCGGTTTCTCCACAACTACGTAACCGGGTGGATGTCATCATCTTGAGATACATACGTATTGTGGTAGAGGAAGAACTCGTATCGATGCGAGCTCACAGCTTGATGTCAGTGAAGAGCGAACGGTCATAAGGATGTTCGACCCATCAGGGACATGCAAGATAGACATGCTGGTGTGCTCCTCCAGACTCCGCTGAACGTGGACTTGCGTCGAAGCTCTATTCGCCAGATGCCGCCAGATACTCATGAACCTAAACTCAAACCAAAAACCAGCCATCCCGATGTCATCATTCCCTTCGTCCCCACTTCCCCACTTCCCCCTCACTGCTCCAGCAAGAACCGCAGAAATGCCTGCCCCACCGCGACCCCATCATGCCGGCGCCCGACGCGGGTCATGGCCTCGTGGAACATGTCCTCGTCAAAGATGCCCTGCAGCCGCCGCGTCTCCAGCAGCTCCGTGACGATGCCCTCGTTGAACTCCGGATGGCCTTGAACCGTGATCAATCTGCCGCGGATGTACATGCCCTGAATCGCGCACCGCGGCGAGAAGCCCAGCAGCTCTGCTCCGGCGGGCAGCGTCTCGACGATGTCGCGGTGCATCTGTTGCAGAGACTGTGGGAAGCTGTGAGCGGAGTGTCTTTGATGGTGCCGAGGGAGGACTAAGGACGCAGATGTATTGAAATAGCAGGATTGTATTACCAGTTCTTCCATCTTGAACAGCTCTTTCCCCTTCTCCGTCAGCTGCACTGGCAGCACCGCCACCTCCCACCCATCCTCACTCCGGCCGACCTTGACACCCATCGCCCTGCCCACAATCTGATGTCCGAAACACACTCCGATGACGCGGACCCGGTCCTGCGCAAGCACCTGCTTCGTAAAGTCCACCAGCTCCAAGATCCACGGCGAGTCGTCGAAGGAGCAGTATCCTGTTTCACGCCGGCCACATCAGCACGACTGCGCACACTGATGCGGGTAGCGTAGCATCATAGTACGAACGTGATCCGGTGATGAGCACGGCGTCAATGTCTTCCACTGCCGGGAATCTGCTTTCCCTCTGCACAGGCCAGAAAGTGAGGTCGAGGCCGTGAGTGGAGGAGATCTCGTCGCTGTCGAGGGCATCTGCGCCCGCCTCGAGCAGCGCCTTGAAGACGCCGCCGTAGCCGCCGTACCTGGCTCTCGTTCGGTCGAGAGGCGTGTCGCACTCGAGGATGGCGATGCGTAGTGGTGGCTTCATGGCGACGACGGTTTGCTCTTTCAAGCTCTGCCGCAAGACCTTCAAAGTCTTCACGGACGACGATCGGGGACCGGTTCCCGCCTTTTCCTCATGCCTTCTTTGGATCAGTTCACATATGTACTCGGCTCAACTATGGCTCACCAGTCCAAGGTTTTTCAATCGAAGGTTGAGGTCTTCACTTTCCAATCCAGTGGATTCCCAGTCCAGAGGTTGTACCAAGGTAGCTCCGGCTCAACCCCACATGCACAAAAAGACTTCTGACTGAACGGGTTAGCGCTGGGGCATCCATGGATTTATGTACCCTACCATTCGCATGTGTGTCGGTCGGTCACAGTCGACAGCCAGGTGGAGGTCCAGCCGTATAAATAGAAGGACTCGCCCCTGCAGACACCGATCAGTTTCACTCGACAAGCCATCTTGCCGAAAGCGGCATTCAGCGATGCAATGGACAAAGCAAATCCACCCCATTATGATTCGGTCCGCCTCGAAGACGTGATGAACCAGTATGTCGGCGACAAGTTGACAGACAGCCCGACCACAGAGGCTCAGAAAGAGAGGCTGCGGACCTTCCTGGTATACTGCCTCGGAGTGGAGTACCGGGTGGACAAGGTGACCGAAGTCGCACGCCCCGATTGGACGTATTTTGTCTGGCTGTCTGGCTTTCTCGGCATCTGGTACCAGTGGCCGGGTGTGATCCCAGGCAAAGAGCAGGAGTACTGTCGAGTCAGGGATTTCTTCGACATGCACCTAAGGCAGCCATGTAACCTTTTGAACGTCCCTTACAGCGCTGTGGGTGCCAAGATCCGGTTGTTTACGCTCGGGCGCAACTTCTACGGCCGTCTTACTCTTGCAAACCGATATTACTGGCTTCGCGATCCAGGTTTTCTTGCTGGCAAGCTCGTAGTTGACAGAGACATCATCCTTCCGGCAATCTTGGCCAACCCGGAGGACACTCTGCGCGGGGATCTTGAAACGGCCATACAAGCAGAGTCGGCCAGATGGTTCACATCTCTCCAGAGCCCTGACGAATTCGAGCTGAATGCCAAGGCCTTGAGACTGCATTACGACGCAAAGCAAGCAAAGTTGGCACATGAGCAATGGAAACCATCCGCATACGACCTCAAGATGATGAAGATCTGGAGCAACAAGATCCGGAAGACAGAATGGAAGTATCCCTTCGACAGCCTTGGCCAGGGATCAGAGAAGAAGACCAGCCAGTGGTTAACATGGTGGAAAGGGACGAGATCCGAGTCCCAATCGAGTAGCGCAAAGAGCGTCAGAAAAGAGCCCCCGTTTAGTGCCGACCTCGTCCCGAGCGATGGAGAGACATTGACAGTGACAGTGACCAGTTCCAAAGGCCGGCAGGTTCTCCGCTACGAATCGGCGAAGAGACTCTACCTCTGCGAGTGTTGATGTCATGCGCGTCCCCCCGACTTGGCAGAGTCGAGGATGGGGCAAGACGCTAGAGCAACAAAGTGAAGGGAAGGCAGAAGAAGCGAAAGTATAGATGAAACAACTTACCCGAAAGTATTGTCGCAGAGAGGGGGCCCGCCTCCCAGCACGACACACATCACCAACACACGTCACACTATCGAACAATGACTGGCGTCAGGATGCGGCCGCCCTTCCGCAGGAGTGACCCGTTGGAAGGCGCTACGCATGGGACCTGACAGCTCTACAGTCCAAGCCTGCAACCGGCACGGCGTGGTCAAGAGCGCTCCGAGGCGTTCGCCACCGGAGGCTGACTTGGCTGCGTCGAGCCGGATACGGTTCGAACTGCACCCCCTGCCGATTGTTGATCGACACCTGATGCGAAAGCCACGGAGTGGCCTCCCTCAGGAGTTTGGGGTGACTCCACACCCCCGCTTGACTCTGGAGACAGGGATGGCTGGCGGCCTGGTTGTGGCTCGGGCTCTCCTAAAGGCCACGCAACCAAGTCCCCCCGTTCCCCAAAGACCAAGCAGAGAATGTGGCGAAGAGCGTAGAACACCAAGTTCCCCACAAAGCCCCGGAGTGCCCAGGCCATCCACGTCTTCCACGGCAGGGGGCTTCCCTGCTGTGGAGGAGTTGTCGGGGCTTGCAACGTAGCGGCCGCTCCTCCCGCCGGCACCACCACAGTCGTGCAGACACAGACTATCAGGACGACGATGGTGGGACTTGACGAGTCCCACGGGAGGAGTACCGGGCCATCCACAGTCGCGGTGACGGTGCTGGCGATGGTGACCGTGTTGGTGGGTTGAGCAGTGCGGGCGGGACGCACTGCACTGTAGTGGGGGGGGGGACGGCCCCAACAAGGGAGAAGAGGAGGAGGAGGAGAGAGAGGGAGGAGAAAAAGGCGGCGCCGGATGACTTGTTCATTTCTATCAATGGGTCAGCTTCACGCTGCACGAATATCACGGCACAAGAGAATTGTGAGGATGACGATCGATGTAGTCACTCACTCACTTGTTTTTTTGCTACTGTTGCTGTTGTTGCTGTTCCTGTTGTTGTTGCTGCTGTTTTCTTCGACGTTCGGTTGTTCTCTATACGTTCCAGGTTCAGTAACGCAGTGAGCGGGTCTTCCAAGGTTATCTCCTGTTGGTAATGTGAGCTTCACCGTGTCATGCATTGAGCCCGAGGGCCGGAACCTGTCATGAAGATGCTGCTGGTGCACTTACATTCACTCATTCAGTCAAAAGCTTTTGCTACGAAGCAAGAAAAGAGCAAGAAAAAAAGGAGAGAAAAGCGAAAAGCACCATCGGACAGGAGGGGGGAAGGGTCAACTCGGTTGAGGGGTACATACCGCATCAGGAAGTCGGCCCTCTCAACAGCGACGAAACACAACATTCACGCTCAACGGAGGAAGTCACGCAGCATGGAGCAGGATAACGATATCTCCAGTTTTCAGCTTACATCTTCGCGAATATTCAGTGAGCCGACAGAGAGGAGCTCAATTGGCCGCAAACCTGTACTACATGATGGACCTATAGTGTATACATGGGTATACATAGTGCTTGAGTCTGTCCTGCGAGACAGAGATGGCAATACAGTCATGATGGGAGCACGCTGCGAGCAATGGCGAGGAAGGAGAATGAAACTTCTGGCGACAGCCAGCGTCCATGGGTTGATAGACGATTGCCATCGGCACATGTGCAGACTTATCAATACTGCTTTTAGGCATTGGCCTGGTCGAATGTCTGAGTTACATGTTACATATGTGCTAAGTGCAATTCATGGATGCCTCAATTAGGGAGGCTGCCAACCTTCGAACCTCTCTGGAGAGTGACTCGATTGACCGAAAGTCAATGTTTACCTACACGGTACGTAGCTACAAAGCCATGCCTGGTGCTTACTATCACCATAAGGTACCATGATCCTTCTTCCATGATCATGGAAGAAGAGGAAGGAACGACGATGGTGGTGTTATTATTTATATTTGTCGGTGATCGACGAGTTGTCGTTGAGAGACGTCGGGTCTAAGCTCCTTTTGGACAAGCGCAGGTCTACGTAATCCGCGGACCCACGTCCCAAGATACCTTGGTACTCAGCCCTACTTTTGGTGCGCGGTGTGCCAGACCTCGAATAAAATCTCCCACTTCCGACCAGCGTCTTCTTCTCTTCTATTTCTCCTTATTCTCCTTCGCCTTCCATCGTACGCTACATCAATCTCGCAGATCGAGGCGCAAGGAGCTTCCTGCCGCTGCATAGCTCCAACCTCAAGTGCTCGAAGTTACACGTTGCGCAGCAGCAAGCCTTGACTCGAAAAAATGACTACCCATTCGGTCGACCCCGACACCCTGATCGCCTTCGAGAATGCAGCCGCTGGCCAGTAAGTTCTCTTCCAATAATCCCCTGCGACGCCTACTCACACATCCCCTCCAGCGAAGGCGTCCTCTCCGACCCGAGCGGCACGCTCGTCATCAAGCCCTGCACCGCAGCAGAGGTCTCCTTCTACGAGTCGGCCAACGCCGAGCACCAGGAACTCGCCGCGTTCATGCCCACCTTCATGGGCACGCTGCACCTCAACACCAAAGCCGCGCCTGCAAAGTACGCCGTCGCCGCCGCCGCGGTCACCACGGTGATGCACCCGCAACAGCATCAGCACCAGCATGACGGCGTCGAGAAGCGCCAGCACCGGCGCGGGCCCAGCGGCGACGCCCTGGCGGCGGCGACAGTCCCTCTCACACAGCTTCCGCTGCTGGCACCACCACCACCACCTTCGGGGCCGACTACGACGAACGCCGGGCCCGTGCGGGGCAAGAAGCTCGACACGGACCTGTCGATCGTGCTGGAGAACGTGGCGGCCGGGTTCAGGCAGCCGAATATCCTGGACATCAAGCTCGGCTCGGTGCTGTGGGACGAGGACGCGCCGCCGGCGAAGCGGGCCCGGCTGGACAAGGTCGCGGCCGAGACGACGAGCAAGGCGCTCGGGCTGCGGATCGCGGGCATGCGCGTGTGGCAGGGGCGTGCTCCTGTCGGGGACGTGCCGGCTGCGAAGAGGAGAAGGACCGATGAGTCGACGAATGTGGAGGCGGGGGCGGAGGCGGAGAGGGAGGTGGAGGTAGAGACAGGGATGGCGGACACGGCGCGGATGGAGGCACCGTGTCAGCAGCCTGACGGCAACGTGGACGGGATGGTGGAGCTTGCGGAAGACAGCGGGTACAAGGTGTACAACAAATTGTACGGGCGCAACTTCAAGGCAGAGAATGTGGCGGACGGGTTCCGGGAATATCTACTTGTGCCGACGGCAGGCATCGCCCCTAGACAGGCGCGGGAGGTAGCAGATCGGTTCCGAAAAGACATCATCCGGCTTCAGGGGGTGTTGGAGCGTGAAGAGAGTCGGATGCTATCATCCAGCCTGTTGTTGGTCTACGAGGGAGACCCGGCGGCGCTGGACCTCGCTCTCAGCGAGGAGGCTGGAAAGACCTGCAGGAAAGGCATGGAAGGGTTCGAAAGGCAACTGCAAGCGCATGAGGGCACAGACGCGGGAGACAGCGCGGAAGCCGAGGACGAAGAAGATGATGATCTCGACGACGAAGATGAAGAGGAAGAGCCAAAAGTGCACGTGGTCAAGATGATTGATTTTGCCCATTCCACATGGACGCCCGGCCGAGGGAAAGACGAGAACGTCCTTCATGGCCTGCGGAGTACTGTACAGATCCTCGACAGTCTACTGAGCGAATGGAAGACTTCGAGTTGACCCCTGATGCTTTTGCGTGTGAACGTCACCAGCCCTGAATCCATGAGCAGCTGCTTCAAAACGTGATGAGAACTACTATCTTCTACAGTTGCCTTTTATCAGGAGAGTAATCAAGTCAATCGCCCTCCAAGCAGACACAACCGCTCAAGCCACCAGGTCGGCAATATCTTCGGGCCAACGGCCAAGCAACATCGCCCGAGCCGGGACGCGCTCGCTGACAGGCGCGAGCAGCTTGACCGTCTTCTTCACCTCGTCGACGTCGGCCACGTACACGTAGCCGGCAACGCTCGAGTCGCGGATGACCTCGTGACTGTCGTTGGGCTGGGCGTGAGTGATGGCCAAGAGGCAGTTCTGGATCATCATCGACGGCTGTACTCTTTCATAGATTGCCGAGGGGGATTTGGCAGGGAAGTCGTCGTCTTCGTCGGTGCCAGGTAGGAACGCGGATAGATGGGAGGAGTCGGATGCTGTGACAGATGTCAGTCCGTTTTGTGTTCTAATATCAATACATGAAAACAATGTCGGCTACCATTTAAGGGTCGAAAGATGTTGAGCTGGCCGAAATCAGCCATCTGGGTGTATGGACTCAGAGAGACCTCTCCGGATCCGAAAAAGTAAGCGCGCACTTGAGCATGTCGTAGCTGCTTCATGTACGCCTCGTCCCGGTCGACGCAGCCGCCAGACTTGGCCAGCTTGACCACCGACACAGCATCCTCCGGGTTCGAAGACTGGCTGGAGAATCGCCGCGACATGTCGCTGTACAGACGCTCCGAGCCAAGCACAACGAGGACATTCACTATCACCAACCCACAAGTCAGCAACTCCCGTATCCGGCAGCGACCATCCCACAAAGCCGACTGACATACCCGAGAACTCGGACACGATGTGCTGAATGATCTCATAAGACCCGCCCTTCCCCTGACTGATACTCCCAGGCGTATCGATGATGCACCCCGAAGCCTTGACGATCGGATCCTCATCCAGCCGACTCGTCACCGCCAGCGCAAGCCTCGTCACCAACGGCTTGAACAGCTTCGGCGCCTCCTCCGGGCCCGCCAGGCCGTAGTGGTACACGAGCGGCGTCTTGACCGGCGCCGGCGTCGGGCCCGACACGGGACTGCAGCCCCAGCCCTCCTCGCCCACGTCCGGCGGGGTCGCGAACGCCGCCGCCGTCAGCGAGCCCGGCACGCCCAGCAGGCCCTGCCGCGGGTCCAGATTGACCACGACGGGCTGCCGGTCCGCCTTTGTCGCGTACGCCGTGAGGATCCGCGCCAGACTCGTCTTGCCCGCGTCGGCGGGGCCGACCACGAGCACGCGCGGGCCGACCCCACTGCCGCTGCTGCCGCTCTCCGCCGCGGTGCGCAGGTCCTCGAGCGCAAAGTGGACGTTGGCGTAGCTGGTCAGGGGTGTCTCCTCGGCCGAGTACTCGCTCTCGCAGGGGCCGAGCACGTCGAGCCGGCAGCCGTGCCAGGTGTAGACGGCCGCCTTGGTGCCGGAGAAGGTGTAGGCGACATTGTGGGCGAGCTCGGTGCCGAAGACCTCGGCGGTGCCGTTGAGCAGCTTCACCTGCACGTTGGCGCCGAAGGCCACCTCGAAGCGGTACTCGCTGCCGGCCTCGAGCCTCTGGATGCGCGACACGGGCGCTTGAGGGATGCTTGGCTGTGGTGCGCTGAGGCCGAGCCCTGGCAGGACGACGGACATGGCCTGTTGTGGTGAGGCAAGACGTTGGCGGAGGCGTTAAAAGAGCTTTATCGATAAGATCTAGCGCAGATGTTGCTGGATGTTGTGACCACAAACTCCGCCTTGCAACAATTGCCTCGTTGTGTTCTGTAGCATTGCCCTTCAAGCTTGGAAGAGAGAAGTTCAAAGAGCATGGTGCTCGCGCTTCAGATCATCAGCACCAATGCAATGGCGTCAAAGGAATCTGACCTAATGTCGCCATCACCAATTGCATGCAGACTCATCCTTGACGGAAGAACGCGACCTACAAGAACATGGCAGAGGAAGAATTTCAGTGAGCTGGCTCCAGCTACAATCTCGTTCAAAGTCGATCGCATAAAAGCTCTAGCACTATCCATGTATGAGGCTGATCAGTCCTCTGGCGGACTCAGATCTGCCAAAAAATTGACTCGCTTTCCTATCATGCTCAATCATCTTCTTATCTGGATCAGACTTTCTACCTCACGGTTGTCCTCCTGCGAGGAGCTTCCTGCCATCCCGACATGGGCAATTATATACATCGTTTTCAGCAATGTCCTCGCGCACACCCTGATCATATGGCCTTCACCATGTTCATTGTGGTACTGCTGGCGGCTTGTGATCCAAAGTGTTAGGCAATCACCATTCCACTTCATCAGAAGGGACATTTCGATTCAGACTCATGGAGAAATCGTCAGATAGACTATCCAGCAAGTGGATGGGATGGGGTCATCCCTCCAAAGTTTCTCTTTGTCATCATGATCCAGATGCGGCCCCCTGATTCCATGTTACGGTTAACTGAGCGAAACATTGCACACCTTGCTGGGGAGATCCAGTCATGAGTCGTGGCGAAGCCAGACTTCTTGCTCTCTCTATCGCACAGGTTTGCAATCAACGTATCGCGTGAATGAAAAGATCAGCCCACTTTCCACTTTCAATAAACAGAAAAGTGAAGAGGGCTAGGAGTTAGTTCTTATATGCCAAGGTACTTGGGTACCTGGCTACTCACTGACCGGATCACGTGCGCACAGCGGTTTTGCGAGCCTCGAACAACCACACAGGAGACCATACTCGAGGAAGCGGCAGCCGTGTGGTGGTGCAGCCGCGGCCCAGGACGACGGCGCGGCGACGTTGGCCATGAGAAAGAGCCATGGATGAAGAATCTCATAGCTCAAGACTGTGCAACATTCGGTCGAGTGTTATTGTATGCTCCGTAGCTCGAGAACGATGGAATAGGTAATCTGGAAGTCCGGGACAGTCGCTCAACGCGGACAGCCGGTGGAACCCTATCCAGGATTTTCTTTCCCGTTGCTCAGTTGTCGAGTACACTGCAAGAAGGAGACTCGACAACGGTGGAAGCGAGCGTTGAGCCAATATTGCGTCTCCATGGGTCAGCAATCTACCATACGGGGTTACCGCCCTCCAGATATCGCTGGATGTGCTGTGTAGGGTTTCATGGAGAATGCGGTAAGCCATCTTTAGGCTGTCTGAGCGGACGATATCAGCGGGATATATAAACTCAGGTCGGGACGAAGCCCAAATCTTTGAACTAACCAGCCATTCCACACCGTCCGCTCACCGTTGCTCTTGTTCGCCCACAGAGTCTCCAGAATATAACTTTTCCTCCAATCCCTTATGGATTATTACGACTCATCGTCCCACCATCACCACTCATCTTTCCACCATGACTACTCATCGTCCCACCATCACCACTCATCGTCCCAACACCACCACTCATCATCCCACCATCACCACTCATCGTCTCACCATCACCACCCATCATCCCACCATCACCACCCACCGGTCAAACCGCTCCCTCGCGAGATGGACGCGCCCGCAACCGTAAGCGGAGACGCTTACGGCCTATACCACGAATCGATAAAGCTTTTCCAGGCCGGCAGCGACAGCGCCAAGACGCGGGGCCTTAACCCACCGAGCCCCCGCGTCGGCCGCCTTCCGCGTCGGCCTGGGAGGCAGCAGACGGTTGCTAACCGTTCTCCTAACAAGGGAAGGGCAGAGGATAGAGAAGGGGGAACTCCACGCTTCCCACTCACGGTAGCTCACCGAACTAGGCCTGGCCCAGTCACGAACCTTCCACTCGCCCGACGAGCCACCGACGAGAGCTGCACGAGCACCAGCACAGCTAGCTCTGGAGCGAACGCATCGTCGGCGGCGGCGGCGCCAGACGAACTGCAGTCGCGGCCGACGAAGGCGGTGGCAAAGTATGAACTGACAATGCAGGACAGGAAGACGAAGAAAGGTAAGTGGAATGAGTGAGAGATAGCAGACGAAGAACTTGAAGTTAGAAAGAAAATGCTGACTATGGTTGAAGAGAGCAAGTATGTTCTATGCATCCAACAGAAATAGAAGAAGCGTACTCTGGTCTGAGCTCTCGCAGCTGGGTGGCGAGGAAACGACGCGTTTCGCTGTGCGGACAGGGTGTGGTTTTCCGTCTGAGACGCTTGAGCTGTCTTGTTACGATCGAATATGGGTAGACGTGAGCACGATGAAGTGGATGTGGAGTATTGGTGATCTAAGGTTTGATCGCTCGATTGCCTTCCGGATGGTATGATATCTTCCTGTATGCATGAACTAGATTAGCTGTAGAAGGGGGTTGTGGTGACACCTGTG
>QQTW01000222.1_pt1 | contig 34105 bp, 31 predicted proteins | sample 1904831 | NCBI WGS metagenome assembly QQTW01 (sample SAMN09435610, study PRJNA476489) | Subsurface metagenome, whole genome shotgun sequencing project.
GTGGTGGATGACACCCTACATCATCCGGGACAACGTTGGGTATCAAGGCGCGAGAGACGGGGGGCCGATTACGATGACATCCGCGTGGGAGCGCCCCCCATCATCCTTATCTATCTGTTAATATCCGACTCCGCTAATCCTGTTGTGACGGTCTCTTTTGGTTGCTGGCGGCGTCGGTCTCTTTTGGGATGGATGAATGTATTACGTTGGATATAAAAACAAGGTGGGACGGAGCATCGGAGTGAGTCGGGCTCCGTGAAGAAAGAAAGAACAAGACGATATATGATACCACAGTTTGACATTATACGCTGCATTTACGTCTACTTCATCGAATCTACATCCTTGACTTGGTTGACTTTCGAATCATCAATTAGTTTCCCCCTTGCTATATTTTTTCGCGCCGTCGATCCACGATTGCAGAGTTACAGTACTCTCACTACTATCCATCCAGGCCACGATATGGGACGATGCTGTAATGACGTCGACCTAGGTACGTTTCTTATGGAACCAGGTCCACCAGCCAAGCACTTACTAGCAGATAGCGTTGACTCTCGTCGAGTAGGCCGACGGGGGTACTGTAAGTCGATCGACAGGGCATGGTGGTAGTCTTTCCAATCTCTTAACGACATCGCATTTCGGATGGTGAGTCTAGTCCACATCGCACGATGTCTATCCTTTTTAAATCATCACATCATCTGATAATCAGCGCGCTCTTTACAGTATTGAACCGCTTTAGTCGAATCCTTTTATAGGGATATTGTACATCAAACTCGCAGTGCAGTGTTTTTTGGTCATATTGCTTGATCAGTTCAGCCAGCATTAGATACTCATCGTCGCGAGTGCGGCGACGGATAGCAGTAATCGTCTTATTGCATGACGAGGAGGGTAGGCAGTTCATCTTTGCCATCCATCCATCCGTCCATCCGTCCGGTCGACTGAGACAGGGGAAGAAGACCATCCTACACCGTCGTCGTCGCTTTTGACGGAAAAAGTTTCTCATCGCCATCAACTCGACGGTCAAGTAGAAGATAAATTGACGTTGGCGTCCGTTACATAAAATTCCTAATCAAAAAAAAGCGAACAGTGAGGAGGTCAGCAGATTGAAGAGACCCGTCCGTTTCCGTCGTCGCCAAGTCAACGAGGGAAGGATTGTGCCTTCATCTATCGATATATGTATCTGATGGTGGAACGTACTGTACGCCTCATCTCAATATCGTCAGTTCAGTTCGACGACATAGGGCCCGGCCGCATTCTCAGTAGTTTTGACGAGAAACAACGTCGGCTTCGTTCGTTCCTGAAAACCCTACCTTACGGTACTTCTGATCCTAGAGCCGCCAACCGCTATCTGGCCGTGGATAGCATAGCTTGTGTATTCCATCTTCCCTCCCTCCCTTTCACATCACATCGCATCCTATCCCATCCCACGTAGATTATTCTTTCGTGCTCGGGATTCTTCAAATCCGCTTATTTATCCATTCATGAATCATCTATGATGGATGAATCTACATACATCACATCCCACCTCACCAGTCCTTGTAACAGTTATCTATCATCCTATCATACATCAGTCCATCATCCCATCCCATCTGATTCTTTATCATCCGCCACGCTCGAAGCGAAACACTATCGTAGCTGCTGCCTTCCCTGACATATAATCCATGTATCTTTCAAACAATCATATATAGTTCAGTGGGTGAATGAGTCCAACTCCACTGACTATGATAGCTGATTGAATTATTGCCCCATCCCATAACTCTTGACCCGACTGAACCAAAACGGCCTATCGTTGCCGACTCGGAACTCATCCCAACTATCCAAGACACGATTATAACTCCAGAAAGATTTCCAGATGAGTTTATTATTTTTTGTTCCCCCTCCTCCTCCTGTTCCTCCGGTTTGTCCACCCCCTCCTGGCACACTTGAGCCCCCTCCCGAGCGAGCACTCGACGATCTCAACGCTAAATGCATCGCGAATAAATACGTTTTATCGAGACCTTCAGTTTGGATGTATGTCTCCCCTTCTCCTTCTCCTTCTCTTTCTCTTTTCGATTCGTCTATCGTCGTGGGATCATATGGTTCACCGGGAGTACCACCATCACCGGTGATGGTAGAGTCGCGCAGACAACCATGTTCTTCTTCATGTTCCTTTCTCTTTCTCCTCCCTTCGATGTCGTTGGCAAAAGAGCCGAGGACGGGACAGCCGCTTAGACGCCATCTTCCTCGGACGGCATGTTGGAAGACGGAGCTCGGAAGCGGCCCAGTTCCAGTTCCCGTCCCAGTTCCCCCGGACAATGTCACTCCCGCTTGTGCCTGTCCTGATCCTGATCCCGATGGTAATCCCGGCGTGACAACCGCACTACCACCCCCGCCATCACTACATCGAAACGGCAAATTCTCCTTTGTCAAATGATGGACAATCTCGACTGGTTCATGCGTCGAGACCAACGAGATGACTGTCCCGTCTCGGAAGAAGCGTAGGTAGCGATAATACGTGATGATATGTACAGGGGTATTCCAGCTGATTTGCGACGCCGAGGCAGCGCCCGGTCGAGCGTAGTTGACGGTGCTGATGTAGCACCCATTGAACCGTATTCGGGGACGATGGTGGAGGGTGTGTCGATAGGTAGGATACGCGGGGGTCAACGGGACAGGGAGATACGTGGGTGGAGTCAATGAGTTGAGAGTTCGATCGGGTAATGGACGGCCGATCACGTCGCAGGCAGAAGAATAGTGCATGCCCCCGAATCCAACTTGCGAGCCGCACACGAGGTGTTGCCAGATCCGATCTTCCCTGGTGATCAGGTACGCGAGTCGCTTGCAGACTTGGGAAAGACGGCCAAGCGTGCTCATGTCGATTTGGGCGGCGTGATGGAGGATCTCGAGGAGGACTTCGGAGGGTAAGGTTCCAAAGGGACATGGCAGGGTTGATGGAGGGGTATCGTCTGCGTCGGAGAGAGATGGCGAGGATGCAGCGGGGATGGAGAGAGCGGCAAAGGAGTCGATCAGATCGGAGATGGATGTCAAGGACGCTTGCGACTGGGTCCGTGCATTGTTCGAGGAGGTCTTCGATGGTGGAAGACCAGGTTCAGCGGTGGTATTATTGCTGGATTTAGGAGGCACGAACGGGCCGGGAAAGTACTTCTTCTTGTACGTCTTATCGACCGCGGAATCAAGCTGATAATGACCAGCGTCAGCCTGTGAGACTGAATTGTCGGGAGTTTGATAGATGGTCAAACCTTGTACGCCTGTCTATAGTGTTTCAAGCTGTCACCCAACTTCCCTTGCGCCTCTCTTTCCACGGCTTTCTCGTAGTGTTCCAAAGCCGAAGTGGGCTCCTTTGGTGTTCTTTCGGCGACATTATCCTCGGAGTTAATATTGGTGGGTACAGCATCCGTAGTGGTAGAGCTTGTGCCGGTTGATCCAGTTCCGTCGAAAGACCCTCTCTGATCTCTGGACAGCCTTCGGGGAGCTGGTGGTCTTGGTGGTGCATGCGCTTGACCAGTGCTAGGCGCATTATAGGCGGAGGTCGCCTTCTGCGGTCTGCTCTTGTTGCGATTCGACACCTCCTCACGCCATTGCTGTCGAAACGCTTCCAGCTCGGAATTATCCATGCTTAGTATTGTTCTATCATATTATCATCTGTGCTGCGGAGCGCATGAGGCGTTAGCCGTGACTAGATCTATGACTCCTCGTAGGACGTTGTTGTTATTGCCATCGAACAACGTCCGAGTCATTAATTGATGACGGATCATCTTTGTTCCGTTATCAGATAAGACTGATTAGTCATTTCAACCGCGCTTGTTTACGTCATCCATTCTTTGTCTTTGATTCATCGCATTTCGAGAACCTCGGACAAATACCCACCACCTTACCATACCTCCGTTCAGGAGGCGCTGAAGCAAACACATTCTCCTCATGCTTCGAGCGCAGACACAACTCATGCCTCCAGATGGCCAGCGACACGATCGAATACAACATGAGGTGGCATATTTCACCGAGACGGCTGCGGTCGAGGGGGGGCTACCGCTCGACGACGGTGACCCTCGCGCCGTCGAGATCTCGGCCAGTCAACGCATGCTCTCCGCTACTACTGGCAGTGTCCTCACCTCTCTCCTAGGTACGAAAGATATCCCAATTCTTTATTGTATAAATAAGCTTGCTAACATCCATCAGTCACACCCCTCGACGTCGTTCGAGTCCGTCTTCAGTCTCAGACCACCCCTTCTGTATCTTCATCTGCACGGCCATCTCCGACCTCTACATCCTTTACCAATCTCTCTCCTAAGCTCGGCATCTCGGCATGTTGTCGAGAGGTCTTCTGGATCAACAATAACGCTCAATTCTGTCTCGCCACTCCGTCGAATGTGTCGGTGAGCGCGGCACCGTCCATTGCGCCGTCAACAATCATCAACGCCGCCGAATGCGCTGCAGAAGAAGTCCAGCGTCGGTCCTTCACATCGACATTAGATGGCCTTCGGAAGATTGCCCGACATGAAGGAGTCAGCACGCTATGGCGAGGGTTGAGTCCAACATTGCTTATGGCCGTGCCCGCCAACGTCATCTATTTTACGGGATATGACTGGCTTCGATACAATCCAAAGAGTCCCCTCGCGGCTCGAGTCCCAGACACCTATGCTCCTCTATTAGCTGGCTCTCTGGCACGTGTCACGGCTGCGATCACCATCAGTCCGATTGAGATGTTTCGAACTCGTCTGCAGGCAAGTTCGTCCAACCACCATACTCGCTCTGCCGGCACTCGGGCACTCTACGTCGACACCCTGAACAGTCTAAAAGACTTGACGCGGTCACAAGGCTACTCCTCGCTCTGGCGGGGTCTTACGTTGACGCTCTGGCGCGATGTTCCCTTCTCGGGTCTGTACTGGTGGGGATACGAGACCATTCATCGGATGTTGAAACAGTCGAGAACGCGGACATGGGGCATGACCCTGCCGGAAGGATCCAGCCACTCTGCCTCGAGCTACGATCTTCAAGAAAACCACACCACGACCCTCCTGGACAGTTTCATGGCAGGGGCCGCCTCGGGCGCGATTGCGTCAGTTGTCACGATGCCCTTTGACGTGGGCAAGACGCGGCAGCAGGTGATACAGCACTCGGGAGATTTGATCGGAGCCTCAGGTGCAGTCAAGGCGCAGGCGGCCCTTTCCCCCGAAGAACGCTCCATGCCGCGCTTCCTCTGGCACATCTTTCGACACGAAGGTCTTGCGGGCCTCTGGAGAGGAACGACGGCACGGGTGCTGAAGGTGGCCCCCGCTTGCGCCATCATGATCAGCAGCTACGAGGTGGGGAAGAAGATGGCTCGTTCAATGAATGAGCCACAGGACGAGTGAGGCCTTTTTGATGCATGCATGTTCTTTCTCTGCATTTCTTTCAGGCGTTCTTCTACATGCATTCATTTTCTTCGTTTCTTTGATGTAGTTTCCATTGCATTGCATAGCACGGCGTTCTATTATTCTAGCTGTAGATATCCTAATCCAACGCATCTCCACCTGTTCTTCCTCGTGGTGGTGTCAACGGGCTCCGTTGAAGCTTCGGCTTCGGCCGTATATTTCTCCGACGGGTAGCTCCGTCACTACTCCCGTATAGCACACGACATCAGCTCGTCAGCCGCTGCGGCTCGACGATCAAGAGCTACTGCAATTCAACCTCTACCTGTTGCACCTATGGCCGCGTTACGGTCGCTTAGACCCTTACGGGTTGCTACTCCATCACCATCAATTCGACATCCACCTGCCCTAAGAAAAAAGTTCAGAAGCTTTCAAACCAGCGCTCGATTGATGGAGACGCCCACGGCCGCATTACCGGTTCGCAAACCCATTGGGGCCTTTCGCGGAGGGTGAGTCTCTTTATGATCTATTTCTATGCAGCCAAATCAACCGCAAAATCAGTCATCACTTTTCTTGCAACTGTCAAAGATTTCAATCTCGAAAGACGCACCTCAAGCCAGCTCGAAGCTACCTTCTTATAGCTCCACGTGACATCAACCTCAAGCTCTATTGAACACCTTTTACTCCCAACCATAACCCATCATGTATCTATCTAGTGAAAGCTGACATATCTACTTATGTTCTAGCATGTTTGGATTCCTCTTTGGTTCTACCCTCACCGGCGCAGCCGTCTACTATTACATCCTCGAGGAATACAAGATCTCCAACGAGATGTTGACTGAGGACATCTACGCCCTGCAAGCGGCCGTGCAGAGAATTCATGCGCACGTGCAGAATCTGGAGGAGAAGTTGGAGGCCTCGGAACGGACGACCAGACGATGATGAAGAGCAGATCGATGGTGTCGGTTGTGATGGTGGCGGCTATCTGAGGAGGGGGAAGCTTCGCAGGGAGAACTAGTGAGAGATTGGGAGGTGATGCCATCGACTGCTTTTTTTGATACCACTGGACTGCTGCAAAGGTCTGTGGTTGCGCCACGTATCGTTGAGGCTGGGATGGATTGCTCGTCAATTTGGTCCAGGAGTTAGTGTGCTTGATGCGTTTAAAAGCATGTAACATAACCAACTCGCTGCTCTATGTTAATATCATACAACTCTCCTCAGGCCATACCTCAGCTCCATTTTCGCTTCTTGACTTCTCTGATTTAGATGATAATGGCGCTCTAGTTCTAGTAGAATCAACAAGGCCTCCTCTCAGCTTGATACAACTGCAGCCTCTATAGCATGCAGGGCTGACAGCTGTCCCGATCGAGTAAAGTAGCCGATGCGGCTCTGCTCGTGACAGCAGCTTAGTCATTGCGGCTCCGTCACCCACTTCATCGAGCTCCACCGCGGTGAATGCCACCCAACCCCAGTTCTATATGAGCTGTCTTCACGGCGTTTTTCTCTCGCCATCAATGGCACTATGGATTGAGCTTGTTGGCGGCTCCTGACGCGTCCCTGACGTTCAGCCTGGGTTCGACTCCTGGGGTGTCCAACTGGATATTAAATCTGGGTAACCAGGCCTTGTAGAAACTCTCGGCAAAAGAGAGCCACCTCAGAGTGAGATACAGAGTTTTTTGGTCATTTTGTCGTCTGTCAGTCACACATCTCATCTATCTGTACCCACTGCACGCTAAGATGGTTATGCACACGCCCGTGGCGAAAGAAGCATATGGATGATCACCACATTTGACGTTGTTCCGCATCAGAACACCCTTTGCTCGTTCGACTTCCACTGCCAATCTCTCCCACTCCATCATTCTTCTCTCTGCTCCAATCTCATCATGCCTTTGATCGAGGTGCTGCCCAACAGCACGAGCGTCTCGGCTCCGGGCTGGGCCTACGTTCCCGATACCGGCTACGACCCCAGCAAGGCTCCGATCCAGCCGTCGGGCGCTCGACAGCGAGCCGCTCGCAATCTTCACGTCGGCGATGGACCCGATCTGAGTGCCCGACAACAAAACGCCATCGCCAAGCACCTGGCCGAGCTGGACAAGGACAACTATCGCGAGGTCACGATAGCCATTCCCAAATCCAAGGATGGAGCTGGTCGAGGTACGTTATGCCGATCGCCATCCCCAAGGAGAATCATCTCATCACTAATGACGGAATGAGCAGGGCATGGGAAGACCACCCCGGCCGTCCGACGTGTCCTACAATCTTCAAAGACATTCGCCAATCACTTGCTCGACGAAGAGGCACGCATAGCGCAACAAGGTCAAACGCCGACGACACCGGCGATGCAGAAGGCCCCCCAGGCGCCGCCGACTATGCCGAAGCAGCCACCAACGCGAGGGAGACGGAAGAAGTCCGTCAGCATGAAGCCTGTCATACTACATGATCAAGTCGCTCCGGCAACGCCGACTGCAGACACCTCTCAGACGCCTCTAGTGCCCATGTCCACGGTGGAGATTTCTGGGGCAGCTGAGACCGACGAGGCAGAGCCGCTCTTGAAAACATACGCACCACTCCGACCCCCCAAGACGCTGCTGGACGAGCTGCTTGCGGTCCCTCCGCTGTCCTACAACGCCGCCCGCAGCAAGCCATCCGCGCTTGGTCACCCCAAACGACGGTTCTGTGAGGTGTGCGGCTACTGGGGGCGTGTCAAATGCATCAAATGTGGGACACGAGTATGCGGGCTGGAGTGTAAAGGGGTGCATGACGAGCAGCGCTGCTTCAAATTCTATGCCTGAGCATGGAAAAAGATCTGCTGTTGAGGATGACTCTCGCATACCGAAGCCCACCAGGATATATATTTCTCTCTCATCTCCGAGCCGCGTCACGGGGATGCCTCCAGCTGGCCTTACGTGAGGAGGACTTCTTTCATTTGGATCAAGGCAGTGTGGTAGCATCTTGTGGATCCACGGAGGAAGCAGGACTCCTTTGGATAAAACCCGGCCCAGTCTTGATATCCATTACACGCCGGACCCTCACTGGACGTCCCGAGATACGAATCCCCTTCCCGGTAATAGTAGCCCTGTTCTGCTATCAGGTTACACCTTCCCAAGATATCTATCTACCCCAATCGGGAAGGGAAGGCCTTCATCGAGATATTGGCCTATTTCGGCAGGAAATAATCGAAGCTCCGCCGGGTGCAGCTTCCCTATTCCGTCGATCGATCGATCAGGAAAGGGCCCTCGACGATCAAAATATTCTCCGATCGCCGACTGCATCTCCCTGTCAATTCAGATCTTCTTGCTCCGCACCACTACACCCACTCGCCTCAGTTCTGGAATCAAGTCAAAGATCAGCTCTCCTGGAGCATCAGTGAGGACGCTTCATCATACCGAGAGATACAATCAGAGGAGAAACAGCTCTAGAAGCCAACAGTCAACCATGTCGGAAAATGCAGCTCCATCCACGGCCGCCATCCAGTCCATGCTCAAGACGACAACCGAGCTCGGCGACATCAATCCCTTGGTCATGTCACCTCCTCGACGAGTGCTGCATCCGTTAAATTATCCTGGCACCAACCATCAACCGACGGGCGAATTCTCCGCCTCACATTGCCTGAGGGATTTCCGTGGCCAGTCGCAGTGGACCTCCACTCGACGGCCCCCGGCACCACGCTACTCTGCTCCCTACCCGCAGGGGCGACCGTTGCGTGGTCCAAGCCTGACTTCGTTCCAAGGACCCGTCAGGAATACCCTCCGGACTGGCGTCTACGGCCCCCCTCCAGGTTACGTCGCCGCAACGGCCGCGGCAATGCAGCAGGGTCATATGTTGCATCCCAGCGGCACATTTGGAAATCCACCCGTGCTCAACCGAGCCGTTCGGCCGTCATCTCCATTCTATCAGCCAACGGCAATCAGGCCATTGAATTATCGAGCCTTCTCGCCTGCCTATAGCGACTTTGGCGGATATGCTCGCCCGACCAGAGGCTTCCTCGAGCCGACCGTCAGCTCCCGGACCACGGCTTCGAGTCCTAGCATGAGTGGCTATGGCCAGCAGAGCGGCTCTCATCAGCGTGATGGCAAGATGCCTGGGAGCTATCCCGAGAGCACGGAATCTGTTCGACACCCTTTTCGAGTGTTGAGGCGACAGCCGTCGCAACTATCGTCGAACCGGACACCATCAAGCCATTCCGAGCAAAATTCACCATTGAGCCTACCTCCTGCAGCTCATTTGGGAGGAGACATGGGAAGAAAGGAAACGCCGACGGTTCCGCTCTTCTACGACTACAGCGAAGCGTTTGGCGATGAAGACTACTCCAGCAAGGCATCGACCAGGTCGCTGTCTTCGTTCGCCACGCGAGAAAGTGGTGGTGACATGCGAGGCTTGATGCCTCGGCCTCAGGTGCCGGCCATCCCACTCAAGCATTCCGCTCGGGCGGCGCATAGCCTGTCGATGGACACGACTCGATCGACTACTGACGAGTACGCTGGCTATCGGTCGTCGTCCAGCGACCGAGCGGCGATGACCATAGGAGGTGCAGGTAGCCGGGATGGAGAATCCGAGTATGATGCGCCTGGTCAAGAGTCCAGCGTGCAACTGTCCAGCCTCTGCGGAAGTTATGAGCCGGGACCGCCGGTTCCTGCACATCGAACGAGCATGGGCGTTTCCTCGGAGACATCATTACAAAAGACAGATTCGTATCTAGGCTCGAAGTCGTCCGACTTCGCTAATGACTCGGGGGAGGCTTCTCCGAACTGGGTGACGATCAAGAGGTCCAGCAACGGCGAAGACCATGACCCGGCCGTCCCTTCGTCCGACTCGAGTGCATCGGTCCCGATCAAGATTGAGAGCGTCGAGGCAGACACGACGGATGAAAGTTCGGCAGAGCTTGTCTGGAGGAGAACGGTTCTGAGCGCCGAACAACATGCGGGCGTGCTGGCTGAGCTCAATGCATCTGGACTGACTGCCCGCAACTATCGCCGCACCATCTCACCAGAAGGCGGACGAAGGGTGGTACAGGAGAGCATGATCGACGTCGACAGAAACACAGCACGGCCTGGCCTACAGACGAGGGATACGACGACGGTGGTGGATACACACCTTTGTACGACGAGACAGTCGAACTCCAACACTGACTTTATAGAGGAGAGGACCGCTTTCGTACAAGAGGATCAAGACTCGCCCGTGTTACTATCCAGGGCAAGCTTCCCGTGGCTTGTTGGAGGCCTTGGTACTCTCGATGGGGCTTCACAAGAGAACATCACTGCACGCCTTCGGCAATCGAGATCATCTCTACTGCGTGGCTCTCCACTTGCCAATAGCAGTTTGCCCGGTCCTGAGGCACCGTTGGTTCCCAGCTCCCCAGACAAGATGCTTGGAAGTCCTTTATCTCCACCGCAGAAATTCAAACTCAAGATGCAACACGCCAAATTGGCTCCTTCGACATCAACCGTTCATCTGCGGCCTTGGAATCTGGACGAGAATTATCCCTGGACGAGCACCGCACCGGACGTACGCGTCGATGCATCCTTTGTCGCTACAGAAGCTACTCCGGAGCAGGTCAAGCCACGGAAGTTCAAGCTGAAGATGTTTCGCCCGTCGATTTCCAGTCGGAAGTCGCTTCAGCTCGGAGACGACTCAGGAGCAGGTGCATCGGCCTCGAAGCGTCTCAGTGATACCGTCATGGGCTTTACTAACGAGGAAGGCCGGCATCGGAGATCGAAGCAGCTGGGACGATTCCGTCTGCAGCTTGCTTCCAGCGGTGATACAAAGGATGCAGCGATCAACAACCCTGAAGGGCTGTTACCGACCACTGGGTCCTCAAAACCAACGGAACTCGTCCCACCCATCAGCAACTGCATTCATCACCAGTTCCTCTCTCTCAATTGCCCTGATCAGCCTCAGGAACTGCGCAGCGTCTTTTCAGAAGACAGCTCCGACGACGGCGTCGAGCATCGTCGATCGAGCATCCGGCATCGAATCTCTTCGTTTCGGGCTCGGTTCGGATCTCCTCCCGTGCTGCGTTCCTTGGACGGATCATCATCCTCCGGAGAAGCGAAGCGCGTCAACGGAGCATCCTCAGGTGAAGCGAAGCGGGTCAATAAACAGTCCTCCACGTCCGCAGAGCGACCAAGACCGAGCGCGGGAACGAGCACAAGTGAATATCCCCCGCCGTCGTCGCCGTCGTCGAGGGCTTTCTCTGCGTTTAGAATGAAGGTGAGGACATGGAAAGTCATGGATCGGTTTCGGAGATGGGTGGCGAAGAGGAGGGAACAGGTGGCGAAGATGCGGCGACGAAGTGTGGTTGCAAATAATGCTGCTTTCTGAGGGGCAGTAGAACGAGGAGAAGCGAAGTCAAGTACCAACAAACAACAAGACGACTCGAACCAACGGCAACTGGCAAAGGAGATGTATCTTCCCAATCTTTCCTCGAGTATCTTTTCTTCTTCCCCTCATTCATTGCAAATGAGTCTTGTCATTTCTCAGCGGTATCACTTTCTACTACTGGCTTATTTGCCCAAAAAGGATAATTCACGACCATGTTGATACTCCATTCCACCTCTCTCTCTCTCATCCCTTTACTTCATTCAGATGTGCTCTCAGTTTGCTCCGCTACTCTCTCTAAGCAAGCTCCGTCGCTTTATTCAGACCTCACATTTCTCATCATGTACCACGCTTCTCTATCGCTGATGATCGTAATGCTCCCGACTGAATGCTATAACGCTATACAAGCTCCCCAGCTCCCCGAAAAGAGTCGTATCATCCATTCTTTCCCTTCAGTCTTTGTTCTGCTAAGCTTTGGACTTACGGTATCCCTTGTCCTACCTTTGCTTCACAAACAAGCACGCAACACAAGGCCTACCACGATGCTGTCAATTTCGTCCATCCTGTTCGTTCCATGCTTACTAGTTGCCTTCTGATCATGCGTTACACTTCTCTATACATGATAATCGTAATACTCTCGACTGAACGCTTCAACGCTATATTGCCGTACAAGCTACACCAACCCCAAGGAACGTCTTCCCGTCAATCCTTTCTTTCCAGTTTCATGTTTATCTACGGACTTAGCACCCTTCTCGCTTCATCTAAAGTCCAGCACCACAAGAGCTATCTCCTCTTAATGTCACTTTGATCATCCTGTCCGTTCCATGGCTTACTTACTATTCGCTTTACCTTACCTTCTGTTTCTAATGAATACATGATAGGAGCTCAGGTTCTATCTTAGATTAAGCAACAGACAATGAACGAACGCAAAGAAATCTTTATCCCTTCACTTTGACTATTTAGCTAAGCTATGGACTACATATCACCCTTGACCTCTCTACCTTGATTTTACATACAACATGCAACACGACACCTACCACGATGGAAATAATGTGAATCTCTTCATCCTGTTTGTTCTATAGCTTACTTACTATTCGCTTAACTTACCATCTCTCTCTAATGAACATAGAGTAGGAGCTGCAGTTCTAGATTAAGCAGCAGGCAACGAACGAACGGAAAACAAATCTTTATCCCTTCACTTTGACTGTTCAGCTGACCTATGGACTTCCATATCACCCTTGACCTCTCTGCCTTGATTTCACGTACAACACGCAACACGAGACCTTTTCCACGATAATGTCAATCAAACTCTTCATGTTGCTCGTTCTATGCTTACTACTTGCTTCAACTTCCCATCTCTTTCTTTCCAATGAGTATGTACAGCTCCGGCACCGGATGGGTGATGTTACCAGGCAACAGACGAAATTATCCTTCACTTCAAGAACATTATCTACTTAATGAAATGAAGTCGTACTGTCGGGGTTTTAAGTGACCGTGTGCTACAGTCAAGGGGCGATCGCCTTTTGGCCTAGCGGACTCACTTACGCCCACAGTACTTATCGACTCCTACAGTAAAATTCAAGTGATGAACTATTATATTAAAAGCAGGATCGAGGCTCACCATTGCAGCTCTAAGAAATGTATCTTCATATGTGTTCTATTTTGGTTCTATTTTGTGATTTGAGTATCCTCGTCTCGTGGGGGACAAATTAGATGGAACACAGCTCAGCGGTAACCGCTTCATCACCCTTATAGCGAAGGAATCCTTGTCACGTCTATAATGGATAATATGACCTTCATCACACTATAGACGATGACATAGGGGCACGCGGGCGACCAAAAAACCCGTACACCATAAATCTCCCCATCAAAATTCAGTAGCAACAGCGAGCAGTAACTTAACCGGCCTCGTTGTATGGCAGAGTGTACAAGTTTTTCTGTCACCCGCGTGAGGGGGTCCTTTTCATCGGAGTGATCATAACCCAGCTTCCATCACATTGATAATTATGACGTACGAGTAGTTTCTATTTTTCTGGAATGCTAACGAAGATATAGAATCAATTCAAATGCAAAAGTTTTACAAACCTATCCTCGTTGACGATGACTGACTGCTGAGCAGTCCCGTTGTATTCTCACCCACGTGCCTCTCAGCCGTCGGTCCCGCTTTTGCCATCCTCTAATAACCATCGCTGATCAAGCTGACCGACCGACCTTTTCCCCCTTCTTCTTTCCCTACATGCTATATAGCTGTCTCGGTCCATGCCCACTTTCAACGCATCTATCCATCTATTCATTCGTTTATTCATCTGTCCGTCGACCCCTCCCAGCAGCGCAGAGAGCGCTATGTATCACCTGAGAGGGTGGTTTAAGATCAAGATCAAAATACCTAGAACCCCCACCGAACTCACACGTAATCATCAGCATCAACAATCTAAAGTTCATCGCCAGTTACTTCTCTTCGCATTCCTCAATACTTCCGTTGAAGGGCATATATATAAACCGTTACATATAAGAAGTTATACAAACAGTCAAGGGGAGAAAAAAGCCTCAAAAAGAATGAGGTAAGCAAAACATGAAGACTGAAAGAAAGAGCATAGACGTACCGCTCCACCGAGAATAAATAACTTCTGTTCCTCCCTTGTAATCCATTTACAGATTTTCTGCGCGGCGTGGGCGAGGTCGGTTTTGATCTCTTCGTTGGTGTTACATCCTTCTTCTTCTTGTTGATGTTGTTGTTGTTGTTGTTGTATCTCCGTTGTGTTCATCAATCCTTCTTCCGCTGGGGCCATCCTGGTATCGTTTCTAGTATCCATCTCTTCTTCATTATCCCCACTCGTTATTATTTCCGTGGTTGCTTCATGTATATCCTTGATTGCAGCATTCGGCGGTTGGTGGGAAGCAGATCCCCCTACCGACATCGACGCCAAACTAGCGGCATCCGCCGCCGGTTGGTGTCCGGAATTCGAGGAAGGGAGGATACCAGAGTAATGAGTATCGTTATCGTTGTTGTCAATGGTAGAAGTAGATGTAGATGTAGGACTAGAACCAACACCAGCTGCGACACAGTAGATCTCGAAGCCCGGTGTCACCCACGCTAGAGAAACGCTGTCTCGCCGAACCCGGAATTGCATTCGCAGGTGGTTGTTTTTGACATGCACGCTTGAATGAAGGGTGTGGTATAGAGTCATTAATCTATGCAACTACAATTAGCACCGAGAATTGAACTCCATGATGGAAAGGAGGAAAAGAAGTTAGGTAGGGGAGGAAAATAACACATACTGTCGTTGAGAAAATGACGATGGAAAGTCAGGTGCATATGCCGACATGACGAATTGTACGTTTCGACGAGATTTGCAAAGGAAATGACGAAGGACGGTGCCGGGGACCACATCGCTTGCCATAGGTCGGTCTCGACGGATTGCGGTTTGGATGTGTTTGATGCTACCGTGTTTTTCGAGTTGCTAAGATAATCCAAGAAAATCCAGAGAATTAGTGCATGCATGTTTGGGTAGCTGTCTGATCCATGGAAGAATGTGCTGGCTACCAAGGACGAATATACACACCTGAACGGCTTCGTCACGCATCTTCTTCAGCTCGTAAAAGCTTTCCTTCTCGGCGCTGATGAGAAGAATGGCAATCTGCTCGTCGGTCTTTTCTTTGTGGTCGTCTCGAGACCGATCAACGGCTGGTTGTGCACCACCACTGCCAGTGCCAAGGAAACTGGCATACATGTACAAGTACCCCCTGTTGTTGAACGCCGGCAAACACAACGGAATCCAGTTCTCGCCTTCGCTGGCCTTGACTCCACCCGCGGCATAGACCAGGTTGAAAATGAGCTGGAGATCACTCGGATGCAAGGAATGTTTACGCGGACGGACGACGCTGACCAGTCGACCGCCAGCCACAATCAGACCGTACAACAAGCTTGGAACACGCGTCTTGAGCAGGACGGTATTTATGACCTGTCGATGAGCCGGGCTTAGCCGAAGACATTCCAACGCGGAGAGCAACGTCGAGGGCGAGCCACGAGTGAACGAATCCGCTAGACCGGCTAGCAGTGGTTCGGTCCCCTGAAGGGGTCTTCTCAAATCGGTAGACGGACGGTTGGAGAAAAGTCTCGTCAGAACGGGCAATGTAAGCGTCGATAGGATCTGCATGTATAACGCTTCTAGCTGGACACGGAGCTGACTCTCGCTTTCCTCGAGCCGGCTGATAGCGACGAGATATAACGGCCCTTCGGTGAGAACGACAAATCGAGTATCTCCAGCAACGAACGTCCGCAATGAGTTGTCGCTCTCCAGAAATGACGAAATGATCGTCTGGATAATCCCAATGTAGCCAGAAATCAAACTGTCGTCGCCGTGTCGACTGAAAATGGGTTTACCGGCGGATGACAGGATGAAGAAATGCTTTAATCGGGAACGCCATTTGCGTGATAATTCTTCTGTAACTTGATCTCAGCTGGCCATCGCTGGTGAATATAAAGTTGATCGCTGAATGGATGGCTACACACCCTCATTGCTTCCATCAGGACATAGCTGTTCCAGATCGTCAAATTCGACTTCAAACTGAGCTCTCAGCTCGGCATCTTCTTCGAATTTGACCTGGCGACTTTCGCTCGGAATCTGCGCATGTAATGCCTTCCACGCTGGTGTATCTTGCCCCGATGAGAGTGCTTCTCCCAGCAAACTCTCCACATCATTGCCTGCCACTATCGAAGGCACATAGCTTCGGATGCTGCTGGAATCTGCTATGCCGCTGCCCAATTGACCATGACGAATGCTATCGTGATGTCCGCTTCGTGAACCTTCCGATACAGATCCATTCTTGGATCGACTGGGCGTCAAGTGCGTATCTCGGGTGCCATCAGAGACAGGCTGTGCAAATATGTCGGTCAATGATACGGCGGTGGTGGACTGCGGTGGTAGACGGGGTCGTAGCGTTGCAGAGCGTAATTCCACGACGGCTGCAGGATCGGCCGGTGGTGGTTGGTCATTAGGCTGCACCACCGTTGGACGAGGGGGTAGTGGTGGTGGTACTGGCTCTGCGTCGTCCTCCAACTCTTCATTTTCTTCATGTTGATTACTTGCAGAGGGTGTTGGACTTCGACTCTGCTTTGGCGTGTCTCCCGTGACCGCTTCACTGTTGCCTAGGGCTGAAACATCGCCGTTTTGGTTCACTTTGTCATCGCTGCTTTTGGCCGACGCATTTACATCCTCGGGCGTGTCTCCCATATGACGAGGTTGTTAGGTTTGTTGTGGAATGCTCCTCTTGGTTCGCCGTTGGAGCTGCAAAGAAGGAGTGTCGCGGTTTATATTCAGGAACGCGTCCAGATTTGAGGTTGATCATCCGAGTGCAACACCAGAAAGGCCAGGATCTGCACCACAAGACGCCATCATCACTAGATGAATTATATGCGAACATGGCAGCAGATTCGCCAAGAATACGACCCACGTCCTCCCTAAGTGTGGATCGACCGTCCACTCCTCGACAGACTGACGCAGACGAAGGTCATACATTTTGAATCTTGCCACGAAATCTACTGATCTCGATGTGTAGAGCCGTTGAAGAAAGACAAAGCATATCGTCGGTATGCATCTACCGTGGAGCGTGTGCTGTCACTGTTCGACAGCTCGCTGCAAGAATGGGCCGATTACATTGCTGTCTTGGGGCGGCTTCTCAAGGTTATTGTTAACACAGATTACTTGCTTCAAACCATGCTCAAATATTTCAGGCGCTGCAATCGCATCCTCTGGATGTCACCGTCGTCCCTCATAAAAGAGTCATTGCCAAGCGACTGGCGCAATGTTTAAACCCGTCTCTTCCTTCTGGAGTCCATCAAAAAGCTCTCGAGATTTATGGATTCATTTTTGGTTTGATAGGGGTAAGCTATTTGATCGCCATATTCACCCAACATCTGACTGTTCTTGCAGGAGCATGCTCTATCAAGAGATTTGCCAATTTACCTCCCAGGATTATGTCCGGTCTTGACTTTTGCTTCTTTGTCAGTTCGACCGCTGTTTCTGTCCCTGGTGGAGAGACACCTAACCAAGGTACATCCGTCCATGCTTCGACCTGCTCTCAAGGCGGTTATCTTGGCCTTACTACCTGGACTGGAAGATGAGACGAGCGAGGACTTTGAAAGAGTCCTGAACATCCTAGACCAGTTCAAGAAGGTGGCCGGCAGTGAACAAGATCAACAAGAAGCAACAGAATCTCGATCACAGGGAGAATACTTTTGGCAATGCTTCTTTCTTGCATCGATCGCCAGCATCAGCCGACGACAAGGTGTTCTTGCTTTTCTAGTCCGGAGACTGCCTCGCCTTGGAGATGTCAAGAAGCCTTCAAATTCAAGTTCGCCGGAAGATTCGGACAATTCTAGCCCTTCCGATTCAAGCCTGCCGCCCTCGACTGAAGCCGTCCTCTACCCAGAACCAGGTCTCCTTGTAAGATGCTTCGTCACTGGTCTGACAGACGATCAGATGCTCGTTCAAAGAGGGTTCCTCGACCTGCTGGTCACATGTCTTCCTATGCACAGCCATGTTTTCCGGAGTCGAATCAGCTACGCGGACCAAAGAAGGTTGATTTCTGCCGCCATTGAAGTGGTCGTCCGACGGGACATGAGTCTCAATCGACGTCTGTGGGTCTGGATCCTTGGGCCTGAAGATGGAAACCAAGAAAAAGAGGACGTGCCGAATTCGCCCACCGGGACAGAACAACATACTCCCACCCGCGGAAGCTCTCAAAAGTCAACTCCAACTCAGTACTTCATAAAGTACGGCTTCAGACTATTTGTATCAAGTCTTCGAGAGATGTTGAGCCGAAGATATCAACTACCCGCAGATCGAGCACGGCCTTTTCGGATTTGTCTCTCTTTGATGGACCGGTGGGAATTCGGGGTACTTATCCTCCCCGAGATATTCATGTCGGCGGTCGACAATTTGCGGCAGTATGAGAAACAGTGCACTTCCAGTGAGCACTTCACCGAGGTTCTACGCAGTGCTAGCGGATTCTTCGACGTCGTCGAGAGCGGTCTCATCTGTGGCGAGCTAACCAACCAGCTCGAGGGTGCAATTCAGGTCTCCCCAATCAGCATCGAGGACCGAGCCGAGTACTTTGCCGTGGTCAGCTTTACGGTAAAGCACGTCGACATGAGGGAAGAAGAGATGCTTTCGATTCACCTACCATGGTTTATCTTGGCTATCTTGACTCTACTTGAGTCGAGACTGGGAAAATTCGCTAAGGCGAAGCAAGAACCAGACGGTACTGGTGCATTCGTACTCAGCTCCACCTTTGAGCTGTTGCAGCTGCTCATCAGCATGGTTCCGGCCCGAGCCTTCGTCGGTGAAAATGCCGAGGACAAAGCGCTTTCTCAAAGTTCAGGCGGATTCTCCAAGCCCCTATCCGGCAGTGACATCTACAGGGAACTCGGACATTTCTATACCTCGGGCCGGGAAAATCTGGATTACTCGGATCCACCATTCTCCACAAGTCAGGTCGGCGAGCTGTTACTCCTTGAGAGTACACTCCTCGTCAGCAACTACTTGCAGAATTCTCCGCAAGATGGTGGCGCTGAAGCCAGCATCAACTTCCTGGTTAGCCTATTGAGCAGATACTCCTTGGCAACGAGTCACGCTCCGGACTTGTTTACGGCATTCTATCAGAGGCTTGAGTCTACTTCTCAACCCCAAGGCACGCTCGTGTCTTTCTCTATCCTATCTACCTTGATCACTGTGGTCGTGCTACTTCGGAAACGAGAAGCTTTACAGTTGGAGCCCTTTTTTACCAGCCATCAGATGACCCAGCTGCTCCCGAATCTCGTGCGTCAACTCTGGGGTTATCTGTCGCCGTCGAACATCAAGCATCACATCGAGACCGTGCATTGTCTATGGCAGCTCCAATCAGCAATGAATTCTACGGACCACACTATTGAGGCGTGCATTTGTGCACTGATGATCCAAAGCGGGGAAGATGGTGGAGATAAAACTGCTCGAGCAGATGCCGCTCGAAAGATCTCTCTGCTATGGACTCATAGCCTTCAGTCGCACGTAAAGGTGGCCGAGCAACACCGGGAGAAGCGTCCGTCAATCATCGATGGCAACCCTCAGTCGCCGATAACGACGGCAAGAACAAAATTCAAGATGATGCTAGCACGCCCTGTATTCCTGCTACTTGATGCGCTCTCGGAAGAAGGAACGGAGCATTTTCTGGTTGCCCGGAACTGGCTGCAGAGCTTAGGCGGAATCGAGAAGTAAGCAAACTCAAGATCATGTTGCAATCATCACGCCTCCTGTGCTATGGTTGACCACGCCACTGTAGACTAGTTCGCCTCCTGGCTGGCGACATTCTGTCGTTCCAATTGCTGCACAACCAAGAGCCGAGAGGAAATGATAAACCAATGGCAACGGCAACGCCACGGAATGATACTGACGAGCTGGACCTCTGCATATACTACTTTGAAACATTACTGAATGTCTTCAAGTGGTGTTCGAGCGACGTCTGGAATAATATGGCAACTAATTTGGTGGGAGAAGAAGATCAGTTGGAACACCGTTTACTACTCAGATGTAAGGTCTGCATCTTGAGTGGTATGTTCAATGCTAACACATTCTGCAGGTGGTTTTGAGCCCGATGCAACGTTGCAGTCGTTCTTTGCTGAGCTGTGCATACAAACCGTCCGGATCACGCAGGCTGGTGGCTCGCCCGAGACGGCTTCCACATACTCAAGACTCCGACGTACTTCGTTTTCGATCCTGCAGCTCCTCCTGGGCAACCCTTATGCTAGTGCTCTAGCAGAGCTGCATATAGAGCATCCGTTGATCAATACCTTGATGGTATCGGTCTCGGATGAAGACTCTTTTGCTCAGATCCCAATCTTGGACACTCTTTTCACAGCGTTAACTCTTCAATCGGCCACCAACACTCATGCAGACGGCGAACACCGAAACTCAAAGGATACGCTCCGCAGTCCACGTCAGTCCCTGTCACTGGACCGAAACAAGAATGATGCGCGGCGACCTGTTCATCCTCCGCCGGCCCAGCTCGCAAAATGCCTACTAGCTGGATTCTCTTCTCGCTCAACTCAGCCGATCCTTGAGAGCTGGGTCAACTTTCTCGCCGCCTGCCTACCCATCTTGGCCGAAACGGTCTTCCAAATCTTGATACCTTTTGTCGAATGTCTCTGCCGCGAGGTCAGCCATGCTTTTGATGATTTGAAGAGCATCTTTGGTGGGGTACCGACTGGAGAGGTGGTCATTCCGGACGCTCGCATCAATGCTCTTTTGGCTGGTCTAGAGACTATACTGGCGTTTGCTCATGGCTGTTTATGGGATAATCATTCGCAGGTTTCAGGCACCAAACCAACGGACCAACCAGGATTCTTTGGTAACATGGTCTCTGGAGTCTTCAATTCCGAGCAACCGCAAACCCGGAGTGCTACGGCGAATAATCGACTGAGTTTTCTGCTTGCTCTTCAAGACACCGTACGCATCTGCTTTGACATCTGGTCCTGGGGTCTTGGTGATACTGCGTTGGAGGCAGGACAGATGCACTCCAAGGCTTCTTTCACGCATGTCTTTACTCGGACACGCAACAAGGCCCGACGGTTACTAGAAAGACTTTTCGCAGTGGAGCCTTTGGAGTGCGCGGAGATTTTGATCTCCGTCTGGTGTCAGTCCTTGGATGCCCCGACGCCAAAGACAGCAGATTCAGTCATCAATCTCCTTCATGTTCTGGACGGCTCGCGACCCAAAGTCACCGTATCGGCCGTGTTCATTGCGATCCACAGTCGGACGAATCCAAATACACTACAACCTTTGCGGAAGTCGACTTTGACTGCCGATCTCACCGAGACGGATCTAGTCACTTTTCTGTCGGGGTACGCTCGTTCGATCGACGATGACGCCATGGACGAAATCTGGAAAGATTGCATGGCCTTCTTGCGAGACGTGCTGGCCAACCCGTTCCCGCACCGTCAGATCATACCGAAGCTCCTTGAATTCACGGCTGTGCTGGGAGAAAAGATGGACAACACCAGCTTTGGAGATCAGCGGATGCGGAGAGATCTCAGTGTGAGTAGCACTCAAGTAATAATTCATTGTGTAGCTCACGAAAATCTAGGACCTCTTTTTACGGCTTCTCACAGCCACATTCACGATCAAGCCAATGGGCTTCTCCCAGGAGGCCGGTCTGCGAGATAAGTCACCAAGTGGAGTGCGCGAGCCGGAACGGAAGAAGGGAGCAAAGTACTCCCGAACGGATGATGTGGTGGCCATTCTGGCCTCGATCGTGCCCAAGTTCAGCAAGATCTTTGTTGAGGTGGAACGCTCACTGGCCGCCGCTCAGATCATCTCCACCAGTGTCATCGGGCCGGCCTTTCGATCAAAACTGTTTCCGGATCACATCTCACCCAGCACACTGGATCTGCTTCATGAGCTCACGAGACTACCCAACGCTCAGAAATTCTGGAAGAAGGATGTCGCGGACGCATTCAACCATCCTCGGTTTTTCTCGAGCCCCTCCCCTCTCGTCAAAGAGCATTGGCTTCGCCTCGTACGACAATGGGCGATGGGCGATAACGACCGGATCCCGGAACTTCTCTCGCGCATCACCCAGCCGACGTCGGCTGGAATCATGTTCGGAGTTGGTGCCACCTCGGCTCGACTCGACGCCGACCGAAAAACACAGCTCAACCTTCGACGTGTCGCGTTGCTCATCCTAGCTTCTCCTCACGATAACTTTGTGGTCAACGTGCCCGCCATCGAAGAAAAGATTGAAGAACTACTGGCAGCCACACCGGCATCATCACCTTCTTCGGCAACCCGGGCTGAGGTGTACATGCTCCTCCGAGCGTTGATTCTCCGAATCTCTCCTGTCCACCTCTTCTCCATCTGGTCCGTCATCAGTGCGGAACTCCAAGCGGTTCTGGCATCTGCTTTAGCGGACAATCCTTCCAAGGTTTACAACGATACCTCGCTATTGCAGGCCTGTAAGCTACTCGACACTCTCGTCGTGGTCGCACCAGAAGAGTTCCAGCTTCACGAGTGGCTGTTTATCACCGATAGCGTCGATGCTGTCTATCGACCACCACGGAAAAGGTCCGTGGCACTGGTGGACGAGATATCGGAGACACTTGGGAAGACTTCATCGACCACCACGTCCGGACCTCTTACCGGAGGAGAGATGGAGCGTGATGGTTCTCTACGCAAACCACTCCTGGGCGTGAGAACGCGACCTCCAAACAGCCGAGATGAGCTCATGAGCCATGTCTTGCAACCGTTTTTCAGTCAGCTCAGCATTCACGCCTTTGAGAGCACATATTCCGGTAGTAGCCCCGATTACGAAGCATGCAGTGATGCGCTGTTGGAGGATTCGTTCGACGAAAGCACCATCGGCAGGGATTGAAGAAGGATGGTTAGGAAGAGGCGAACATAGCAAAGCAGACTCATTGCAGGCTTCCCCGGACTTAGATACCGGCCATCCAGGATCGATTACGCTTTCAGTGGCCTTGGGTGCATCCACTGGTCATGGTCGACGAAGTCTTTTCAATGCCACGCTACCAAAGAAATGCTCATCAACGTTGATAAATTCATGCATAGCATCTTTGAAGGCTCTTCTAGAGAGTGGGAGTTTCCACGATGACCATCTCGAAGTCGACCTTTCAACGGGTGACGCCTAGCAGATGTCGCGCGGTCACGTGTCACGGCCTTTCCTGCCCCTCGACGCGTAAACGACCAATTCTAAAAAGGCAACAGCGGGACCAAGGAAATCATACCCATCACACAGGAACCGTCATCCAAGATGCCGCTAGGGATCGAGCGGATCAACGCTCGACGAAAGCAACCAAACGAACGGATTGTGTTCATCAAGCCTCTCGAAGGACCCGATAAGGCTCTGGCACAAGATTTCCTGGAGCGTATCGCCGCCATCTGCAGCCCGATCATGAAGGCCAACCATCTAGCCGTCATGTCTCTCGAGGAGTACGAGCCCAATCTGGAGTTTGTCGGACGCAACTTCAACGCCGGCGAGGTCATCCAGCTGGTCCTTAAGGCGCCCTTTACCGGCCAATGGCTGCCGTTCCGACATGTCCAGATGGTGATGATGCACGAGCTGGCGCATATCAAACACATGAACCACTCGGGGCCCTTTTGGAAGGTCCGCAATCAATACGCTGGAGAGTTAAAGGGCCTCTGGGCGAAGAATTACACCGGCGATGGACTCTGGTCGAGAGGTCAGACGTTGCTCAGCGGACAGTATACCACCAGCACGATGCCCGATGCTGAGATGATGCCCAAGTCGCTATGTGGCGGGACGTATCGGTCGTCGAGAAAGAGAAAGAGAGGTCGTGCAACGGCGGCGGCTCAGACGTTGACATATGCTCAGCGGAAAGAACGACAGATCGCGAAAAAATTTGGCACCAATGGTGTGAGTCTTGGAGCGGATGATCAAAACCGAAGTAAGCTAGAGAAGGGAAAGCGTGTCTTGGCCAAGCCGCGGGTCGCTCAGAGTGCAAGAGGCAGGGAGCTCCGAGCTGCTGCGGCTTTGGCGAGGTTTGGACAGCAGCCAGACGAGACGAAGCCAGAAAAAACCGAAGTGAGGGGACAGCAAGACGAAAAGAAGCCAGCAAAAGCTGAAATAAAAAAGGAGATGCTATCTGATGAAGAGAGTGAGGGTGAGGCGATTGCCGATGAAAAAGGAGCGTTGGATATCAATGGGAAAGAAATGCGGGATGACCACGGCCGCGCCATGGTGAAAGTCTGTGAGGACGAGAAGGATCCACGTGAGGATGACAATGTCCGACAAGAGATGGAGGAGCTGCAGCAGTTAATGGGAAGCAACGTTAAAGAGGAGGAGCCCATTGAGGTCGAGTCTCTTCCTGAGGATGGACTCGATGCCAAGACTACAGTTTGAGTTAAGAACTACACCGATCCAGCGAGCATTGAAAGACAATCAGAGCCTATATGGAGCTACTACAAGGTTACTTCAGCACCAATCGGCGTCCATGCCATCAGACTACTTGGCATCGGCATTGACACAACTTACTATGATTCTACGAAATACGAGAACTATTATACCCGGTATTATGATCACAAGGTCAAGGCTGCAACACGCATTGATGCATTCTACTGCGGAGCCCTGTTATCCTGGTCAGTCATCATGTCAAATTACTGCCATAAATGGGGTTCATGGACACCAAAAAGCACCTTGCTCAATAACACAATTTTCAACCTCGTACCGAATACGACCTTCCATATTCAGGCACATCAGGCAAACCCCTGGATCTCTGTCATGGAGATGCATTCCGGATCAACTGGATACGAACACGAGCTGCACCGCATGGTATCCGACGGCGAAGCGGGTCACAAGAGGCACCTGCTGCAGTATTCGGCTGTCACCTTGCAACGACCGTTGTCACGATGAAACCGGATACGATACCATAAGCTCAGGCTTGCCTCTGCCCATTTCGCTACAGGAAGCTTGCCCTGATATGCGACACAGCCCTGTCCAACCTAGTGGAAGATCGGGCTTGGCGGTTGCGGCTGGCAGGGCAGACAGCCTCGACGAGCTGCTCATGGCGGGGCGACAATCTATGCTTAAGGCTGGCTACATATCATCGTCCCATCACTAGGACTGCGCCCTACTTCAAAACCCTCCAAAGAATATGGGCACCGTCCCATACCATCATCACCTGGTCGGTATCCATTGTTGGGAGCTTGGGACAAGGATGATCTCTATTACGAAGGGGACAGCCGAGGAGGTTAATGTCTGCCAGAGGCAGGGGCAGTTCGCGCCTGACGACAATACGAGTGAACGAACACGACGAGCGTCCAAGCTCATAGCCGACAGTGGACGCGACATGGTCTGTACAGAGTACCGGCTCTAAGGTCGGCGAGGGGAGCCATGGACGGATGGACTGATAAAGTCGGAGCTCCCTTCACGAGCGACTGCACCTTCTCGTCAACTCGTCCACACTCTTTGATCCGTCTACGCTCTTTTTCACGAGACGTGTGCGCACCAATACACTCCCTCTCTTCTCCTCTCCCTCACGGTCCGACTTGACCATGTCTTCGTTCATGGCCACGGCCGTTGTCGCTCGCTTTCTCTTGGTCGTCGTTGCTCTGGTTGGGCTCTCCCAGGCCCAGAATGTCCCCCCTAAGAATGCGCCAATGGCGCTCCCGAAAAATCTGCCCGTGGCCGGCCCTGTGTACAAACCGACCTTCTTCAACCCTCTTCCACAATGTCCTGATGTGCCCTTAAACAAAGTCAAAGGTACGGGTTCTCCATCATATACTCGGAGCGATGTCCACTCTCCTGGATCTGCCTGCTGACTGATCTCCTCTAGGCCTTCCTCCCCCCTCCCTTGGTCTGGAGAAGTTGCGAGCACAGGTCGTCGGACGGGCATGGTATAGGTGCGGCGAGAACAATGACCTTCGCTATATGGGTCTCGCGAAGTCGAGGGTCTACGAGATTGGATCTCTGTATTACACCGATCGGCAAAAGTACGACTTGCTAGCGACACCGAAGCTCATGCAGGTCGCTGCGCATGAATATGAAGACCAGAAAAATCCTGAGACCGGGGAGATGGAATCGGTGCAGGTGATGAATTTGGATAGATTTCTTGGACAAGATCGCCTGGTGGCATGGATGAAGGGCGATCGATCCAGCGACGGAACGTCGGATGATCATATGATCAGGTGGGGAGGAGCGGTCAAGCGGGATGGGACGCTGATGAAGGCGGACGAGTATCAATTTGACCCCATTCAAGACCCCAGGGGTGTGCGGAAGTATGGGAGCGAAGTCGCGAACGAAGCCCCCGCTCAGTACAAGCCGATCCTGAAGCGCCAAGCTCCTCCGAGCAACAACAACAATCCTGCCGGCTCAAACCCGCAGCAAGTCCCCGCCGGGAATACCAACCCTCCTCCTGTCAATCGTCAGGTTCCAGGCAGTATTTCCAACAACCCAGCACAAGGCACCACTCCGAAACCCAACGCTGGCGTCAAGAATCCAGCACAAGGCACGGCCGCGAAGCCCAACGCTGGCGCTACCAATCCAGCCGGAAAGATGACCTTCAAGCCGATGACGCCGGGTCAATTGGGAGACATGGCAGTACAGCCACCACAGTCCTTACAGTTCTCTGATCCCAATGAAGGGCGTCTGTTCCCAAATCCGATGCCGCCAAAGCCTCAGGAGCCGCCAGCAGAGGGACAGCCCGGGCAGGCTAGTGGGCAGGCCATTGCCGCGGCAGCACCACCAGACCCCAACGCGCCCTCGTCCGACTACCATGGCATCTGGTCCGGTACCGCCGAGCAGACCGCCCTCGCGCCAATCCGAGATCCACACAGGCCCGATTTCCCATGGGCCCGCTACAACTCGGGTCCCAACGTGGAAGCCTACCGGTTCAACACCATCGGCGGCATTCCCCCCTCCTGCGAAACCAGCGGATTCAACGAACCAGGCAAAGAAGCCGGCAAACGCAATCGATTCTCCGTTCCCGTCGCCTTTCAGATCGTCATCTATCGGAAAGGTTGCGCCCCTGGAATCAACAATATGGATCATACCCCGCCCTTGGCCTGCGCGCCTCGGCACCCGCAGGTGCTCGCCCAGTGTGTCGCGCAGTTTCCTCAGATCTACGGTGGTGCGCTGGCTGCTGGTCAAGGAATCGCGGGTCGGATGAGAAACGTGAATCCCTTCCGTCAGAGACCATCGTGAAGAGGGGAGCACTCCTGGGTAAGGTCAGCCCACTGGGGATGGATTAAACCCATTATTCGATATGGCGTGACGGCGTTTCCTATCTGTCTTTCCTTAATTCAACTTGACTTTTCACATCAGCGTTTTCAGCCATGGGCATTACTGTACAGCCCGGCATGGAATACTTTTATATCCTTCGATTCTTCCATCATATTCATTGTTAAAGATATTATTTATTTCACTTCTTTCTCAAGATTTTTCGATATAGAGCCTTGACTACCTTTGAGCGCCCTATTACAGACAATCAAGATACAGTTCAACAACGAAGCTGTCCCGGCCATTGCAACCTCTCAACTCCTCGGTCCTACCAATGCTGTGAAACCTGATCCAAGCCCGTCCTTTCTTGGCTTGATACTGACATAAAAGAACGTAACAGAAAATGAACACACCTTCCCCTCCCTTCCCTTTAGCACCTACTACGCGCAACTGGAGATTGACGAACGATGCTGTCCGCATCATCATCATCATCATCACCCTCATGACAGATGAATCTTCGGCACACTCACGACGAAAATATCTACCCTGCGTTACATCACATTGATGATGAGATGATATAGCCTCCTTTATATCGGACTGAAGGTGAAGATTACTCAACCTTCATCACGCTGATGATCATGATGATCATGATGATCATCGTCATTGGTGATCGCATACGGTACTCCCCTCCATTAGCGGTCACCGCTGAGCTGCTCCATTCATTGGAAGGACATCAGTGTGCCTAGTTTATCCTTCCAATGAATGTGGATCACTGGGCAGAGAGACAGTTACATTTGTTCTCGTAGACTAATCAGTCATGACGACGAATCTGGCACGAAGAACCGGATAGGAGATCCATCCACCGACTAGACTAAATCACAAGAATCAGGTAATCTACACACGTACAACTCGATAGAGTAACAACGAAACGAAAAAATCTTTCCAAATTTTCCCCTATTTACTCCTCTAGAATCATTTCTTTCTTCCTTCCTTTCGTAGGGATTCAAGCACCTTCGTTAAGGAGGTGGCTAACCGGGCGAAACCATGCCTACTCCGGGGGAGGTACCGTAAGAGAGACAAGAGAGGAGGGGAGGGCGAGAATAGAAACAGTCAATCTAGGGCTCCAAATTGGACATTATGAACAGATTTCAAAAGAAAAAAGTATAAAGGCTTGAAGGGAAGATAATGAAAGACGGAATAAGCCCAAGGAGATGTGTATGGGATGTTACTCGTCCTCCATAGCTTTTGACCATTCTCAGAACCGACTCATACGACGGAATCGACTGAGGCCGGCAGCCGGAGAGGAACTCGTACCAGCCTGGAACATCGCCAGGGTCGAACAGAAATTATTCCGATTCTCGATCTGCGGAACGACCCTCCCCTCGCTCTCGACCATGTTGACGCTGGCTTTGGTGCTGAGACCAAAAATGCGTGTGTTTGTCGATCGTTCCACCTCGACCATATTCTCTTGACAATCTTCTCTTTCGACGCAGGATTGAGTCCAGTCTTCGTAGAAGCTGTACAGACCCGTTCCGTAGATCCAGACGTCCTTGGAGTCGATGACGCGGAGACCCCATGCTTTGCGACATTGATCTGTCGTGCAGTCCTCGAAAGTCGGGTCCGTGGGGAACGTACCTGGCTTGAAGGGTGCGAGCGCATTCGGATTCGATTGGAAATAGGGTGTCTCGGTTTGGAGGACGCCGCCGTAGATGTTGCTGGCTTTGCTGAATTGGAAGTTGTACAGCTGGTGGTGCTCCGATGCGACGCCGTACATCCAGACCGGTCCGGCGGATTCGACGAGCACGCCGCGGCCGTTGAAGACGTTGATCTGCCCGTGTCCTTCCGCGTCTAGCTCGTGATCCGCTACCCAGATCCAGTTGTTCTCCATGTATAACCCGCTGGCTGAGGAGGTGATGTGTAGCAGCATCGAGGTGGCCACACACTCGGGTTTGGCCGGCGTCGTTACGTTCGGGTTCTTAGCGCAGTTGTCCGGTCCGATCAAACTGCCCGCCGTACCACCGATGCGCATGTGCACGTCCCACATGCCGCTTGCACCAGCCTGGGACGTCGCCAGATTCCATTGCACCATGACGGCACCCGGCTGCGGACCGACCACGCCGAAAACAATGTCCGTCATTTCCACGGCGCCGACATCGCCAGGTCGACCCACCTGGAACACCGGCGTCGGCTGAGATGGATTGCTGAAGGCCTGGCCCGAGGCCAGGATCGTCGGGTGCACCTCACCCGTGATCTTGACGTCCGGCGGCACGTACACGGTCCGGCTGACGACATAGGCACCGTGGTCGAAGTAGACGATGTGCTGGCCCTGCTTGGCACAATGGTTGAGAGCGTTCTGGATGGCCTCGGTGTCATCCGTCTTGCCATCACCCTTGGCACCGAACTCCCGGACGCTGATGAAGGCCGACGCTGGGTATTGCTCGTACTGCGGTCGAGAACGCTCGAAGAAGGCACCGCGACCGTCCAGGAGGCTGCTGGGCTTGGGCAACTCTTGTAGCGGTCCTTGGAAGCGAGCAGATCGAAGGGGCTGGTTGGGAACCGATTGGTACTGTCGACCCTGGCCCCACAAGGCCACCTTGCCGTTGCCGGGCAGCAGTGTCGAGTTGGACGAACTGCTCACCGCGTCGCCGGAACCAGAAAACTCGGTGTTGTCCACGATCAGCGTCCCTCCCGTCACCGGATTGCTGCTGTTGCTGAACGAGGTCAAGACACCGATCCGCGTGTTGCTGATCTTGCTATCCTGAAGCATGATTGATCCCACCGTCTGGTCCGCCCCTCCCTGGGACATGTCGATGCCGACGTCACAGTTGTCGATCATGATGGACTTCAGCGACCAGACCCAGTTCCAGTTCATGTAGATGGCCGTGCGACAGTCATTGTACTTCATGTTGCGAACCGTGAACTGCTGGTTGCCGACCCACATGCCGAACCGGCCACCATTGAAGACCAAGTCGGCCATGAAGCCTCCAGAGCCTGGATTGATTTTGATTAGTGCTTCACTCATTTGACGTATAAGTATTACCAGCAAACTCACCATTCTCCATAAAGATACCCTGCTGCTTGTTGTTCTCACCTCCGCGATGCATCTCGAAGCGAATGTTCTGTAGACTCGTCGCCTGGGCCACCTGCCAGTGAATACCCGTTCCTGATTCTGGCGACTGTCCCCTCAGATCAATCACGAAGTTGCGGATCTGTCGGAAGAAGTTGTTCTGGTTGGTGTACCAGTTTTGCCCGGTATTGTCGTACGGGTTGGCATCAATCACCGCGATACCCGTGAAGTTGGCCGTCGACATCAGCGTCGGCGGCTCCAGCGCGTCGCCGATCAGCTGCGTGAAGTAGTACTGAATGATGGGCGCGTGGACCAGATAGCGTCCCGGAGGGAAGTAGACAATTGCTGGGGTGGTCGTCGTGGAATCACAGCCCCGGCCGCAGCGGTTGCCGGAAGAAATGGCCATGTTGATCGCCGCCGTATCATCCGTCACGCCATCACCTGTGACCCTCATTGTCAGTTATATTCGAGTCGAGCAAAGATGAGGACTTACCGATGGCACCATAGTCCCGGACGTTCCGGTAGATGGTGTAGTTGCCTCCATTGGGGTTGAAGGGGCTGATACCCTGGCGCTCGACGTGGGCCAACCAATAGCTGGAGTTGGAGTTGGCGCTACCGTTGCCGGCCAGCATGGTCCCATTGTTGATCGTGCCATTCCAGTGAGGAAGGGCCAGAGCAGAGAGCAGACCAGGGACGTTCAATAGAAGAATCAGTCGCCAGACGGCGACCAACGAAAGAGCGGAGAAGGCAGTCATCGCCAAGGAGAACCGGCCCTTGAAGATGAACTGCCAGAAAGAACGAATGTGACGACGACGACGCGACTGACGGACGGTTAGAGGATGTTAGCTACCAGCGCGAACAAAGAACTGGACCGCAGATGCGCGACGTTCAAGGAATGACTAGAGAGAGCGATGGGATTCGAAATCCGTCTGGGTAGAGGAGATGAAGTGGTAGAAGAACCACTTGAGCAAGGGGATAAATGAATGTCGTGCGCAAGGGCGCGAACAGGCAATGCAAGGGAGTGAATGCGGCAGAAAAGACCGACGCGTTTGACCGGATAGAACAATAGGGAATGGTTGCCGACTGACAGGCCATTGTCGCGGAGGGGTGCCCATATATGGATCCACTGGCCACAACTTCTTCTCGACATCATCCCCGATCAGCCCTGCCGGCCATGCCGGCGGCATGAAAGAAGCCGCGTCAGAGGGCCTTTCTGACGAGCGAAATGACAGGGAGGCTGGAAGCATGATCGTCCACTAGTCCGTGCGTCACAACGCGAGGTGTTGAGCCGTCGACAGCCACTTGATAAGGTTCCGGTCACGATGCGATGAGACACTGGCTCCATCATGCCCGGGACGTTGCTTGCTTTATACGGGGCAAACGAGATGAAAAGCCGCGACAGCATTTGCCTGCGTTCGTCCTCTATGGTAGAGTACGCGTCCGGGATCCATTGAGGAAAAGTGGCTTTCGTCTTCTCGCATGGCAATGGTGCGTCGGCCAATTTACCCGCCTTGGATGGGTCTGCGTCCGCACCAGTGGATGTTTTCGTTCATGTCCGGCAAGCCGACCAGATCATCAACTCCACCCGCTCGTCTCACAGCAGATGCGGACATGGTCGGTAGAGCCATCCAAGTCTTGAAAAGGAGCGCCTAGTCGGCAGCTCGACAAGAAAGGTCGTCTTTCTTGATTGATGCAAGACATGATCCAGACCGGCAAGAGATCGCTCCGCGGGTGTATCTCTTACTACACGATGCAGCATCCTTTTTGGATGCAGATGCATTTGCATAACGCCGATAGGGGTTGGGCCGGAGATCTCCCGTCGCGTCTCCTCCAACCTGATGCTCCCACGTGACGGAGTTTCAGACGCTGCCAAGATTCTGCGACTGAGATCTCAGACACGGAACCCGCGGAAGTGCTTTGGATTGGATAAGGCTGTTCCCGCCGGCTAGCAACATCCGCTGGGAGATGGTGTCGGGGTGATTCAACCACGAACCAGAAAGAGTGCGACCAACACTTTCTAAGAAGTCGGAACACTAGCTGGTGTCACACAGATTATTGGAAGTGCGACTAAGACTTGCCAGGAATGGAACAACTAAGAGTGGTGTCACACAAATTATTGGAGATCTCACTTACAGTAGTTCTATGCGGTCGAACGCGCCAATCCAAGAGCCCCGATCCGTACCTGTTGCTGGCTATACCGCCAAAGGTGTACGTGAGACTGTCATGTAGTGGTGGTCGAACCAAGGTGACGACACCTATCATGGGAACGCTCCTTTTCGGCATGGATCTTGTAAGACCTACTCCGTCAGTAGAACGATGCGGATAGGCAACCGTTGACATTGCAAGATGCAAAAGCAAGACGATGGCAATAGTAGAAGATGAGCAAAAAGCGTATAGCAATGTATTGTAGGTAGAATGGTATCATGATCCGTTAGCGGCTATTGTCGACGGACGTAAGGAAATTGGAAAGCGGCAACTCGAGTCATGACTCCAGATTTTCTCTGTTGAGCGGTAGTGGCGATGAGTTTGATGCTAAGCAGTCCATCTTGTCGGTTGTGAAGGTCGCCAGTTTGTCATAATGGCTTCGGAGCCACTGATGTTTCGTTATGGTCCTCAAAATGGAACACACGTCGAAGCACAGTGACTGGCGATAGCGTAATACTGCAGTAGCGGCCTGATCGAAGGGTAGTACCGTCCGTGTATGATTGATGCAGATGTTGGCCAAAGAAGCTATCGAGTCCATAATCATGCGGGCATCATGCCGATGCCACCACCACCACCACCACCACCGCCTCGTCGTCCACCCACACCTCGAGGCCGAGAGCCAGCTGACTGTTGTTCCGAAAAGGCTACGCCGCTACCGTTGCTGGTCCGTCCACTGGCCGTGCGTCGTTTGTTAACTCCCCGTGCAAAGCCGCCGCGGCCCCACCGGCCCGAACCGCGACGACCACCACCACGTCGAGGTTGGGCGGAGGTAGTCCCTCGCGATGCGTTGCTCCGGGCTCCGCCCCGGTTCCGACCTCGCTGCGCTGGGTAGGCAAAGTCTTGCAGACGGGAAACCGAATCACGAGCAGAAGTTGGAGCTGGACGGGATGGGGGTTGTGGATGAGCTGCGGAGATCATCAGTGAGTCAGCCAGTTGAGACGGCTGGAGTTGTGCGTACCCGGCACGTTTAGATCATCGAGCTCTGGAGCAGGCTGGAAGTAACCGCTTTTTTCGCCCAGAGGCAAATCCTCATCGTCAAAGGCGTTCTCGTACTCCTCCTCGTCGACTTGATTGTCATCATCGTCACTGCTAAGATTGATGACGACTTGATGGTTCGGGTCTGCTGGTTGATCGTCCTTGGACATCATACCTTCGTAGTTGGCATGCGCCGTGCTGATGAGCTTGCAGAATGACTTCCCAAACAGCCGCACCTTGTCGGCATCGATGCCTGGCAGCCGCAGCAACTCCTTTTGGTCTGATGACGGTCAGCGTGATTCGTGAGAAAGAATAGACGAACATACTTTTGGGGAAGTGGATAGCCATCTGTCGATAAATGCTGTCGGTGAATGGCTGAGCCCGAAGGTTCTTGGCACTACGAATCTACTGCCGTCAGCTCTCCAGATCACAGATTCGACATACAACTACTGACCTTCACAACCGACAAGAT
>QQTW01000223.1_pt1 | contig 34090 bp, 38 predicted proteins | sample 1904831 | NCBI WGS metagenome assembly QQTW01 (sample SAMN09435610, study PRJNA476489) | Subsurface metagenome, whole genome shotgun sequencing project.
AACTTCGTTGGGCTTACGGAGGCCCTGACCGAGATACGCGAGCACTTCGAGGCGGATACGTCGAGGGTGGACGCCGAGGCACAGTCGTTGGGGGACGCGCGGCAGACGGCTGGTATGGCGGAGGTCGCGGACAGCGAGGGCGAGGATGATGAGGATATGCTCTTGGATCCGGCGCCGCGGGAGAAAAACGACGCGCGGAAGAAGGGGATTGTGGATGGGGAGGATACGCCAGCGAGTGGGCAGCGATTGGGGTTGGTGCTTGTTGATAACATCACTCGGGTCATCAGTCCGCTTATGAAGAGCAACTATGTGCAAGGTATGTTCACTCACTTCGATACAAGTAGAACTCACTAATGGTCAACCGGAACAGGGCACAGTCTCCTCACGTCAACAATGCGGACGCTTACCCACCTCACGCGGTCCCACAGCGTCAGCGTCGTCTTGCTCAACGCTGCAGTCTCCTCCAAGCCCTTTGTGTCTCAACCGGCCCCAGCAAGTGACGAGGCAGCCGCGGCCGCTGGAAAGACCTTTCCCTATTTCCTGGACTTGCATCTGTTTGTCAGCACGTGGCCGGGTGGTCGAGATGAAGAGGAACTCGGGGGAGATGGGAGGGGAATGACTCAGAATAAGGGTTTTCCAGGGGTTTTGACGGTTGCAGAAACGGAAAATGTTCACGTTATTGAAGTGCTGGTGGATGTCTTTGACGGGAGATTGGGCCGGTGGGCTCCGTTTCTGGTTGAAGGAGGGTGTAAGATGAAAGAGTTGAAGCTTTAGAGTATCGCACGAGTGCACCATCCTGCGTGACATTTGTTGAGACTCATGCTGTTGGCCTTTTCATTTGTTTCCGCCCGTGACTCCGAACCAGCTCGTACTCCAAGCTCGAATTGACCCTAATGTAAGCGCATCTCCGCCGTCCATCTAGGATGCCGACTTAAACAGCGTCTTGTACAACAGTCACATAAAACATAGAAACAGCAATATTCCCTCTGGTTATCCCATGGAACCACTGCTCTCGCTCTCACGACTCCTCCCCGACCCCGATTCGACCCATCCCGTACGAACACCAACCGACCCTCGCCCTCTCACGCTATACTCGGGGGCTTAGGCGACAAGAACCTCGACGTCTTCAAGTCCTTCTCCTCCGGCGTCGCCTTCAGCAGCCCCAGACTCCGCACCTGCTCCGCGCTCATCATGTCCTCTCGTGAATGTCCCGCGATCGACTTCCGGTACGCCGCCTGCAGCGCGCGTGTCCTCGCAGCCTGGTGAAAAGTAATCCATAGCGTCAGCGGTACTCCTCCGGGGCCCACAAAGGCTGGGAACAGTTCGAGAAGTTGGTAGAGAGGATGGGGAGCAACAGCCCCAATGGGCAGGGCAAACAGACCTCTTTCCGGTGGTGCAGACACTCGTAGTAGTCCTCGAGCGCGGGCGCGCATTTGCGCTTGCCCGTGTCGTCGTCCGCGGAGGTGTTGACGACGTAGCAGGCGAGGACTTCTTGCCAGAAAGGAAAGCACCGGGAAGGGCCTGTGACGGTGAGAGGTAAGTTAGCGGAGCAATTGGCGATGGAGGAGAAGGACTTGAAGACGTCGAGGTTTTTGTCGCCTAAGCCCCCGAGTATAGCGTGAGAGGGCGAGGGTCGGTTGGTGTTCGTATGGGATAGGTCGAATTGGGGTCGGGGGAGGAGTGGTGAGAGCGAGAGCAGTGGTTTCATGGGATAACCAGAGGGAATATTGCTGTTTCTATGTTTTATGTGACTGTTGTACAAGACGCTGTTTGAGTCGGCATCCTAGATGGACGGCGGAGATGCGCTTACATTAGGGTCAATTCGAGCTTGGAGTACGAGCTGGTTCGGAGTCACGGGCGGAAACAAATGAAAAAAGCCAACAGCATGAGTCTCAACAAATGTCACGCAGGATGGTGCACTCGTGCGAAACTCTAAAGCTTCAGCTCTTTCATCTTACACCCTCCTTCAACCAAGAACGGAGCCCACCGGCCCAATCTCCCGTCAAAGACATCCACCAGCACTTCAATAACGTGAACATTTCCCGTATCTCCCCTGAGTTCCTCTTCATCTCGACCACCCGGCCACGTGCTGACAAACAGATGCAAGTCCAGGAAATAGGGAAAGGTCTTTCCCAGAGCAGGCCGTAAAGTCACGGAAGCAAAGATGGAAGACCTGTCATACGGTGCGGACAACGCAGCGGCCGCGGCTGCCTCGTCACTTGCTGGGGCCGGTTGAGACACAAAGGGCTTGGAGGAGACTGCAACGTTGAGCAAGACGACGCTGACGCTGTGGGACCGCGTGAGGTGGGTAAGCGTCCGCATTGTTGACGTGAGGAGACTGTGCCCTGTTCCGGTTGACCATTAGTGAGTTCTACTTGTATCGAAGTAAGTGAACATACCTTGCACATAGTTGCTCTTCATAAGCGGACTGATGACCCGAGTGATGTTATCAATAAGCACCAACCCCAATTGCCGCCCACTCGCTGGCGTATCCTCCCCATTCACAATCCCCTTCTCCCGCGCGTCGTTTTTCTCCCGCGGCGCCGGATCCAAGACCATATCCTCATCATCCTCGTCCTCGCTGTCCGCGACCTCCGCCATACCAGCCGTCTGCCGCGCGTCCCCCAACGACTGCGCCTCGGCGTCCACCCTCGACGTATCCGCCTCGAAGTGCTCGCGTATCTCGGTCAGGGCCTCCGTAAGCCCAACGAAGTTGAACACACGCATGATCTTGACGCGTTCGAGGGCGGTTTCGGCGCGTGCGCTGGCATCGTTGCCGTCGGCGTCCCTATTGATGCTGCTGGTTGCTGGCGATGCTTGTGCGGCGCCATGAAACGAGCGTAAGATCAAACGGGAGACGAGGAGGGTGTGCAGCGAGATGACGTCGAATGTGCCCGTGGTGTCGATGACGGCTGCGTGGGAGTCGGTGGAGTGGAGGAGATGGGTTGCTAGGAAAGAGAGGGAGAGCTAGGGTAGGACATCAGAGCAGGCAGGGTGGAGAAAGGTATAGACCTTTTATGCCTTGTGAGTGCAGGAATACAAAGACAATAACTCTTGATAACTGTGCATGAAGATGAAACGATAGCATCGGCATGAAGTAACAATGTCGAGCCACCAGCCTTCTCGTCACGGCATGTAGCAAGATAAATAAGAAAAGCTTCTATAGAAGCACCGTTCCCGATGCAAGCAACCAGATCGACTTGATGGAAGTCCAACTTACCGCTTTCTTCGCACTGTCGCTCTCTCCGCTGATGCAGCTCAGCCCTCCCATGCCATAGGACAGGCCACCACGCAAGGCATCATCCACGGCTCTGCAGCCCGACCCAATCCGTCTCTCGTCATTCGATTCGAAAGAGACCGAGCTACAGTTCTCATATATCGTGGAGGCAAGGACTGGCTGAGCAGGCTGCACCATTGGCGGCCGCACTCCACCTCTCCACTTCTCATGCGCTGGGCTCCGTCATGTTGATGTTGAGGCGAACACTCAGAACAGAGGTTGTGTTTTAACTACCGCGCTGTTGCGGCCTCCGAAAGCACCCGAGTCCAGCGGTCACACTCGTTTTCTTCAACAACTGACCCACATCTCTGCACATCCATTATGCGGCGGCCCAACTTCGATATGGCGGCGGACAGCCTCGAAACAGCCGCTCAGGAAATTAGAAAGTGTGCCGACTTCCCGCCTATCGTCCAGGCTCAGGACATACTCGCTGCAATTAACGCCCTTGAAGCTCGTATCAATACTAGATTTAATTACTTAGAAGTAAGGATCAGTCCATAGTGAGGGTTTCTTGTGACCTTCACATCATATTATCGAACATTATGTGTAGGTTTCATAACGCTCTTGCCATATCACTCAGAACCTCGTCATCAACCGCTGGAAACACGAAGCATGTAAGTTTTGCTCTAAGCCAGACGCTCTTAAGGCACGCTAAATGCAGCTACATATGAGAAAATTCATCGCAGTCTGAGTCTGAAGGAAAGAAGGAAATTCGGTGCAGCGCAAGACATCGGGTGATTGTTGAAGTGAAGAATACTAAATGACCTTGTCGAGGGCAAGGGTATGTCGAATGTGGACCTTCATCGTCTGCAAGTCTTCAACGTCCACGAGCTACCATCAAAGAGCACCTATTAACCATGAAGCATCTCCTTGCCCTCGATGCCGTAACCGAAATCAAGCATGATGGCCCGTCCGTCCTGGCTGGTACCGACGATGCGACGGTAGTCGCATTTGGCGGCGAGGATCCAGCTGGTGGTCCAGTTGGGATACTGGGCGACGAGCCTGCCCTCACGGTAGCTATAGACGCGGATGCTCTGGTCGTAGCTGCCGGAGACGACGCGGTTGTTCTGCGCGTCGAGGAAGAGGCTGCGGACGAGGCCCATGTGGCCCGTGTAGGTGTGCTCGAGCTTGCCCGTGGCGACGCTGAACTTGTACACGACGTTGTCGTTGCCGCCGGCCAGCACGTAGGTCGCGTCCGCGCTGAACTCGGCGGCCGCCAGGCCCCGGTCCTGGCTGACGAACTCCTTGACGCACTGGCCCGAGGCGAGGTTCCAGAGCTTCGCGACGCCGTCCCCCGAGGCCGAGACGAGCAGGTTGCCGCGCAGCTGCACGGCGTTGACGGGGCCCCTGTGGCCGTTGATGACTTTCTGGAGTTCGCCCGTCTCGCGGTCCCAGACGCATATGGTGTGGTCCTTGCTGCAAGTCACGACGTTTTGCTTGTCGAAGCAGACATCGAGGACGCCCATGGTGTGGTGTTGGAGCCGAAAGCGAGGTTCGAATGTCTCGAGGTCCCACACGATGCAGTCGTTGTCGGATGAACCAGTCGCCAGGATCTCCGTGTCAAACTGCAGGCACAGAATAGAAGCGTTGTGGTAATCGGAGGGCACGTGATAGATGGCGTCGCCCTCAGGGCGGCCGTTGAGACACGCGGGAGAAGGAATGTAGCTGGCATGGACGGGGAGTGAGTCCTGGTATTCCGAATACTGAGGTCGATAAGCAGGCCCGCCGATAACCTTGGTGCATTCGTATGTGTCGATATCCCAGACTCTGATGGTTCGGTCGCGAGAACCGGTGATGATCTTGTGCCTTGTTAAAGTCAGCGACACTGTCCTGCTCGGTATTTGCAGACGACTTACTCGTCGAACTGGACACAGTAGACGCTGTCCGTGTGCCCGGTGAAGTACACAGGTCGTGCCTTGCCCTCGTTCCAGTTCTTGTCGATCGTGGAGCGCACCTGGTGCATCTTCTTCCAATCTTGGTCCGGCAAAGCTTTCCCCACCCCAAGCCCACCCATGGGGATCGGAGTGCGCAGCGTGCCATGATGAGGCTTGTACTTTCCTAGGAAGACGTCCTTCCACAGAATGTTCGCCGAGGCGGCCGTGTGCCAGGCCTTGCAGACCCGCTCAGCTCGGGCGAGAGATCTTGCATCGAGATAGGAGAGGATGATGGCCGTGAGTTCAGCAGGAAGGTTGGCAACAGGATCTGCACGATGTTAGCTGCAAGCATCCGACGAGTCTGGCACGGCGTTCCCACAGGTTGGTCTACCTTTGCGAAGGACTAGAATCGCGGAGTCCATATCGCTCTCATCTTGAGAATCGACAAAAACTCCGCTTTCAGAGTCTTTGGGAAGCGATATAACCGACCTCATTGCGTCGTGCTTGCCCATCCTGAACCTGGAGAAGTGCAAGCGCTCGGTTTGGGCAGCCGCGGCCGCGGCCGCCCTTGCCGCCGCACCCTGGGACAGGTCGTCGGGAAAGATCGGTGGCTCGAGTCCATTGCCGGGAATGGGTGCGCCGAAGCTGTGCGAGCGGGCCTGGATGTCGCTCGTTCCTGGCCCAGAGATGGCGTTGCGGCGGTCGCGATGGAAGCTGAACATGCGTCTGACCAGCCGGGGCGAGACGTTGTGTGCAAAGGTCTCTGCAGCCGGAGACGCAAACCCTGACGCAACGGTGCTCTCCACGTAGAGAACCTCTTCTTCACTCTCGGTTTCCGGTATCTCGTACGAGACGGCGCGGCAACCGACACAGTTGCTGTTCTTGCGTGCAGCCCTTCTGGAACCGGGATGCAGCGCCGACCTCATGGAAATCGACGCTCTACGCACCATCGTCTTCACGCCGCTGGTCCACTCATTCAGTCCCGCCTTTCCTGACGTGGACTTTGTCCGCCGACGCAAACCACCCGCCGCATTGTTGTCCTCGGCCTCGTCGTCCGCGCTGGCGGCTTCCTCCACAAACTCGGTTCTGCAGTCGTCATCTCCAACGAGCGATCTGCTAAACAAGCTCGCCGAGGAGTGATTGGGTTGTGAAGTCATGATGGCTGTCTTCGGTCTGGAAGGGAAGCCCGAAAAGTGCAGCTCGTTGAAGCTGTAGGATCGCATCCTGGATACGCAAATCGGGATAACACGCCGACCAGCAGCGAATTGTACACACTTTGCACTGTAGAAGATACGAGAAGAGTTGGTTGAGTCGCGAAAGTACGCGGTAGTCGAGAGACCTGCGCTGAATGAAAAGGGACAAATTGTCAGCAGCGGACCGTGCCAGCAGGTTCGCCCTGAAGTAGCGGTCTGTCTTACGGACTACTGGCAGGAGGAATCGACTGAAGGCAGGGAGGGTGAGGTCGGGAACGACTGTCGGTGAAGGAGGAGGCCACGAAGGATCTCTAAATAGGAGAGGAAGGGTATTTGACTGAGGAGGCGTCGTGTCGGGAGAGGTTAGATGTTTGAGGTTTTGTTGTTTTCCGCCGTGAGGTTGCGAAGAGGGAGGAGGTACCCGATTCGGTTAGGCGGATCCAGCCAACTTCTTTGTACCAGGGCTGATCGCTTCATCAGCTGGCCTCATATGGGAGCTCCTTTTGAAAAGCAAAGGCGTCCTCCACGGTTGCCCATGCCTTATCACTGAAACTGGTGCTTTGTAACTCATCACGTTTTTACATTATCCAATCAGGTGTTGTTCTCTACGAAGGGTATCAAGTGGTCGGCTCCTCTTCTTGGTCTACTTTCATAAGTGAACTGTGGTATCACGCAGTCAATGTCGAAGAAGTCTTCAGCTGACTTTCCAATCAGCAAACTCAGCTCACGCAAACATGCATGGTGAGAAACAGCAAAAGGGAGAAACATGGCTCGACATTGCTTTGAGTGTGTCTTGCGGGATCATGACATTGGTTTCACTATCAACCCGATATCTAAGACCAGGTAATCTCAGAATCCCTAGATGCTTTGCATATCCCTTAACCATCTTTAGCTCAGGGATCGGGTGAGGCCGCCCTTGTCCCGCAGACATGCGAGACATAATGCATTACATACTCCCGTATATATCATATATACCTACATATGTAGTGGTGTCCTAGCCATCGCGTCACGCGCCGAGCTGGTGAAACGATTCACCCGTCCTGCATCAGGCTGCATGCAGCAGCGTGATCTGCGGCTCAGTGGGCTTGAGGCGGCTGTCTAAGCATGTGGAGTCTGCAGCGAGAGTGTGTAAAAAGGGGCGCCGTTGTTACCGCGACGCGCGTGATTGAGAGCTACCATGGGTGAAAGTCGATCGTTCAATTCGCCATCCTCTCTCCCATGGTACAACAGAGGCGATTGTCATTCCCGCAATCTTCGATCCACCCTAGTTGGGATGGTTTGCTGGCTAGTTTGCTGCGCTGTAGCACTCATCAAGTCGCTCGTTCTGCGTAATCGAGACGGGTTGACTACGACTTTCGAGCTTGTATTCGCCCATGGCTAGAGCTGCAACGAACCTGTCTAGCAGACTGGTATTAGTTGGAACGCGTCTGGAAGCGTGAAGCTGAACAGGAAACTTACCAAGGCAAACGCAGCATAACTCTCAGTATGCAACCGTGGCCCTTCCGAAGATTTCGGTCTGATCACATTCGAGTTTCCGCTCTGCAAACCTCACTATTTGAACGAGGCTCTTTGCCCCAATAGTCTTCACAGTCGTATTCTGCCAGTGGATGATCTACCTCCAAACCACCTCCCCATAGTCGCCGACGCAGAACCGGAACTTTCGCGGCTGGCACCTTCGGGTCCATCCATCCACCTCGGTCTCCGAATCCCATCTCCGAGCCCTAACAACCAAGCCGGCCGCTCCGCAGTCTCGAAGGTATTCCTCACACGGCTAGCAAAGTCCTGGAAGAAGCCTGGGTCCGCCGAGCCAAGATCGTCCTGGTCCTCCGGCACCACCAGCAGCGGCTGACGATCCCGCGAGGCGGGACCGCTGGATCGGGACGGCGCTGAATGGCTTGTTGCTGCAGCCGGCCGACGCTCGCCGAAGTCATCGCGCGTGGATAGGCCCACGTCGTTGTGGCCCGTCTGAAGCTCGCGGTCGATGAGCGCCTTGCCTTCTCGCCAGCCGCCCAGTCCAGATCCGGTCCTGGCGCCTTCGTCGTCGTCGTCCGCTATGAAGGCATCAAGACCGACGACCTTCTTGGCCTTGCCGTACAGTCCGAAGAGGGTCGCGCACACCGGCACCAGTATCAGCGTCGGGAAGAAGCTCGAGAAGCCTGCACCGAGCGGGGTGAGGTTGATGAGGCGGCCGAGGAACACGTAAAAAACGGTTTTCTTGTATATGTTGGGTGGTACGAACGTGATGAAGTTGTAAGCAAGCGGGATGGTCAGCTTGGCCACCTGATAAGAGTACCACGCTGCGCTCTCTTCGTAAGTCTGCCGCCGCACCAGGGCTCGGTTGCCCCAGACCTTGACCTCGGTCATGCTGGTGAGAGCTGCCGCGCACATGTAGAATAACCAGACGGCACTGATGGCTTGACCGGCTAAGCCGATCTCGCCCCTGCTGCTGCGCGGATGATGCACTACGGTCAACCCAACGATGGACAATTTGGGTTCGGCCGATTTGACGACCTCAGACCAGACGATGCATATTGAAGCTAGAGAGAAGAAGACACCCAAGGCTACTCGGGTAGCGGGAATAATGTGCACGTGGATCTGATAACGTAAGGATGGTGTTATCCTTAGTATCTTATCGATGGAGGAACTCTGCTGTCGGAAAGTGAGCCGTTTCGAAGTGGCTGCGTCGAGGATAGCCTGCAAATCTGCGGCTTGCTGCACCAGTCGATCCCACTCGTAAACAAAACGAGCCTTCTTGTGCTGTGCACGTTTGAGCTTTCTCGTCAGCTCCGCGAGGTAGCGCTCGGTAATGACAGTCGGGACGCCAGATCGTGCCGGTTGCAAGCCAGACGTGGCAAGAGTTCGTGACTCCGGCAACGAGGAAGACTCCACCAGCTCCTCAATCCAGTCTTCCAACTCGCGAGAGGTCGAGCTCTTGCGCCGGCGAAGCTGCATCACCTGCTCCTCGACACCACCCAAAATGTCGATGGCTTCGGTAAGCTTATCATGCACACGCGGCGCATGAGCCTGGAGGCGCCTCAACCTTCCGCTGGTGCTTGCGTTCCGGAAGAGGGTGCGTGGAATCGCGACGAGGCCGTGGCCCATCAGGTAGATGGCCAGTACCAGTCCCCAGGCGTATGCAAGCGCCATCACCAACGCCTTCATGCTTGTGAAGTGAAATCCGGTCTGGATGATGATGTACACCGCTCCGGCTATCGCGCAAGCCAGCATGATGAGCTGATACCGTCCGTTCGAGTGAAGAGCGTAGATAAGCCGGGCCTTGGGGTCCCGATAGCCGGCATCGCAGTATTCGCCGAGGATGGGCAGTATGACCCTATCATGCCCATTAGCGCTTCAGTCCGCATCTGAGAGACTCCGAAAGGGCATACCAAGTCAGCATGAAGGTCAGCCAGTAGCTGACCTTCCACGCGACCAGAAGAACAGTCTCCGACAGCCATATCCCCCTGGACGACCCGAGACTCGACGCAAGGTCTATAGGGACAAGGAGAATGATGCTCAAGGGCAGAGCCAGAGCCAGGAAGACAGGCGCCAAGAGATATCCCGGCGTCGTGCGCAGAGGCAAGTAATAGCGTAGCAAGACCAGGACCAACGAGGAGATGATCGAAACGGCTGTCGCGGAGAAGATGGCGGAACCGACAGCTGACGTGGCCATGGCCGCGAGGGCTGTGAACGAGTGTGAGTTTGTTTCGGCGAACTATGTGTTAAACGGCCATCTCCAGTGAAAGGTTGTGCAAACTGTCTTACAGCAGCTCATCTTGGTGGCACGATATCGTGATGAGCGATTACGTGAAGCACTCGGAGGTCCGGAGTCCAGCGGCGGAATGTCCGGGCGCCAAGCCTGCATAAAATAATCATCTGGAGTTTGAAGGCGTCATCGCCGTCCATGCGCTGAGCCCTCATCTTCAAGATTCCCATAACCATACATTCTCCTCCATATAAATCGGTGCACCAGCGATCCCCACAAACTCCTCATAATACACATACTACACCATCGTCTCCTTCAAACTCGCCCAACATTTCGTTCCTCAGCCGCTTCTTCCACCGCGCCGCCAGCCCAGGCACCATGTCGGCTGCTAAGACCAAGGCGCAGGGCATCATCGACGAGAACGCCGTCGGTAAGATATGATGACACCCAGAGACAACATCCCGCAAATTCATGGAGGATCTCTTCGTGCTGACACCGCGTAACCTCCCAGCTGTTTTCAGCAAGAGCTACTGCCCGTACTGCCGCGCGACCAAGGCTCTGCTCTCCGAGCTGGGCGCGAAGTACTACGCCATCGAGCTTGACCAAGTCGGTGAGTCTTCGACGCTTGATTTCTCCGTCAATATGCGCTCCCGTGCTTTGCGCTTCCCATCGTCTTCGGGTCTATACATGAAGTGGAGAGCCGCTGACGATTGATGCTGTAACCACAGATGACGGCGCCGCCATCCAAGACGCGCTGGAGGAGATGACGAACCAGCGCACTGTGCCCAACGTCTTCATCTCGCAGAAGCATATCGGGGGCAACTCCGATCTGCAGGCGAAGAAGTCCGAGCTACCGACCCTTCTGAAAGAGGCCGGTGCTGTCTGAGATGCTTTCCTAGATGGTCGACGACCGCTCCGATGGGGAGCACGTAAAGGCTGCCGTGTCCGGGCCGGTCTGGGTGTAGGACTCGTTGATCTTCATTGGCCTTTTACATCCTTTCAATCGGATGGTCGAAGTTGAATGGTACAGATACCTGCGATGTGCTTATGTGCACGAGCAGGGATGACATGAGAATAGCCTTGGAAAGGTTCCGAATGCCATTACCGTCACTACACATGCGCCTACTAACAAGCGGAGTCGAAGATGCAGTCGTTAGCAATATCACCGCCGTCAAGACCATTAGCTCCAACGCCAACCATGTGCTTTGCGTCCCAAAAGTGCTGCCCAATGCCTTCCGCGGAGTCATCCAGGACCAATCTCCCATGATCAGAACAGTGATTTTGCTTGCGTGCTCACACTCATGCGAAGCGTAAGTTGTGATGAGGTGTCTATGACTTCTCCGGCTCCGGAGCTTCGTCTTGCCAGTCCCAGACTTTCTGAAGGAAATGCGCCATGTTGACCTTCTTCCCCTTGATCTCAAGCATCCACGGGTGCTCGAGCATTCGCCAGGGCGTCGCGCGCCGTAAAGGATCTTTCTCCAGACTGTCAAGGCAACATGTGTTAGTTCTACCTAGGTGGGAATGGATTGGAGCAAGAAGTGACACGTACCAGCACTCGATGAAGTATTTGAAGTTCTCGCTCCATTTGATACCGTTATCCGGCTCGTCTTTCAGCTTCGGAATCTGCTGCGTTACGATGTATGTGAGCAGGTCGATGAGCCCGGCTCGCGGTTGCATCTCCGTCCCGTCCGCAGGAAACGGGAAGCGGTGTTGCGCCACCTCCAGAAGGGTGACACCCAAGCTCCAGACGTCGCTCGTGATGGTATATGACTGGCCGGTGATGCGTTCGGGCGCCATATAATAGCTGGTGCCGATGAACGTGTTTGCGTCGCCTTTGGTTCCGAATTCGCCGCTGACGCCAAAGTCGCAAAGCTTGACCTGGCCGGTTCGGCAGAGCAGGATGTTGGACGGCTTGATGTCGCGATGGATAATGCGGTGGCTGTGCAAGTATGTCAATCCGTTGAGGACGCCCTCTGCCACCTTGCCGAGGACTTTTTCGCCAGTGCGGCCACCGAGTTTCTTTACTTCCCGGTAGACGCTGTCGAGAGAGCCACCTTCACAAAACTCCATGGCGATGCTGATGGTGCCAGTGCTGTCATCCATGAAAGCACCGTAGTAGCGACAGATGTGATCCGAAGCGCAGTTCTTGTTGAAGCTGAGCTCCCGAACGATTTGCTTCTTCACGTCCGGGTTCGGATCGGTAGTGATGACCTGGAACGACCACGTCAGGGCACAGCAAACCAACCGCAAACAGAATCGCTCACCTTGAGAGCGAAGACCGTCTTGCCTCCCTTGAGGACACATCTTGTCACCGCGCCACCGGCTCCCTCTCCCAAGCTGCCTAGTTCCACAATCTTGCCGTCCTTGCTCGCCGCCCTCCAACCGGCGTCGTCCAGATCTTCGACGTCCAGAGCCCTTCCCTTTTCAAGACTGAGCTTTTCGAGATCCGGTAGTCCTCCCATACTGTTTTCTCTCTCCATCGCAGTCCCGCCTTCACTCCCACCCGTCGAATATACCGAGCCGACTGCCGACAACGGATCCGAGTTGGGTTGCGGCTGTCGCAGCATGCCGACAAAATTCAAGGCCGAGTAGGCAGACGAAGCTGCCGAATGCGAGCCGTTGGCATGTCCGTCTCCGAAGCTGCCGGACCTTGAATGAGAGCTTGTGTCGCTCGAGCCTCCAGCAGATATGCCTCCTATTTGCAATGGCGGCAGCCTGGCGGTGTGAGCTCTCCCTTCCTGTGGAGTCGTATTGCTCCCCATCGGCGTCGCCAGCCTCAGTTGCGGTGGCGCGGGCCTCTGCATCGGCTGGACTTCGGACACGGCTGAGGAGCCGTTCAACACCGGACGAGCATTAGCAGAAGTTGGGATCGCGAGGCCGAGACGCGGCATTCGGTTGCCGCTGTTGGTGCGGCCGCCAGGAATGGGCGGCCGGAGCAGTGGTGCTGGCGATGACATGGCGGAGGGAGGTTGAGGTTGCGGTTGCCGATCGTTTGACATGTATCTGTTCCAGCGCCTGAGATACGCAGTGGAGGTTTGTGCGTTGGGCCAGAGTATATGGCTAGAGTGTAGCCGGCGGTTGTTGAGCCGTCGACAGCAGCACGGATGCTGGATGCAGCCGCACTCCTGACGATTCGGCGTGTGGGGAAGGCTGCCGAATGTCTGTAGCGCTAGGTGAATGGAGACGGTTCCTCATCCAGTTGACGGTCGAGTTGAAGATTTGGTCAAGTGGAGGCCCGGTTCTTGTCCTGATGCGTCTTGAGATGCTAACTGGCGTTGCGACGCAGTGAGATGTCGTAGGGAAGATTGGACGTAATTTTGCTGAGCGGTAATCTCACCAAAAGCAAATCTGCGACGGTTCAAGTACGTCCAGCCGCTGCGGGAGTGGCCGCGAAGCGGTAGAATGATGAAGTACTACGACAGTGCGCACTGACAGGACAAACGATGACGCTTCACGGTCACACTGGTGACAGTGACACGGATGATAATCAAGGGTCGTTGACTTTGTCTTGAGCTGAAGAGTTGACGATGCTTGATATTGGAGAGGGAAAGAGCTCCCCGTTTCAAACAGCCGCCGGCTCCAGGTGGGTGTCCAGACACAAGCACCAAAGTGAGACACCAGTGACTGACGTGGGCGGGCGTCTAATTGGATGCTGCTCCAACTTTGTTGCTGGTTCGCCCTCGCCCCGTCTCGTCTCCCATCAGATGAAAGGGTGGAGCTGCGTCAGCCTTGCAGAGGATCGATACGTGTATATCGCTCAACCCGTCGAGTTGAGAGAAGTCTGAGAGGCGTAGCTCGCGACAACTTGTACCTTATCAGCTGCTGGCTTCTTGACTGGCTATATCTTTATCCATCCAAGATTGAACAGGTAGAGCTCCAAGGGTCTTTCGGGCGCTAATTCCTGAGTCTCGAACACTAATGCTGCTACACACGGCACCAACGCGCCGCTTCATGTTGGAAAGATTCTCCTCGCCTCATGCTTTTGATCTCCGCCTTAATAACGGCTTTTATGATGAGGTCTTTATGCTGAGCTTGCGGCTTGCGATATCGATTGTCCCATCAGACCGAGGAGACTCTTAAGCAAAAGTCCCTTCATGACTCTTTAGAGTGACCAGCGAACTAATAATGAAGCATAAGCTGGGTCGCGCCATGAAAATCTCTTCGCCGTCGTGGTAGAGGAAACGAGAGTTCTCATCAATCAATGCCTCTTTCATCTTATCAAAAGTCGCCGTTAAAGGACGACTGGCAAGATACGACCCGGTGTTTGTGATGTACATTGCTTCGACAGCAAAGATTCACCAGCCCAGTCGCGATCAACCGTAACTCCGATATAAACAGCTTGTGGCAGAAATCCGTCAATTGATGGTGGAGGTTTGAAATGGAAGGTTGAACCCTCTGGTGCCTGGCGGCAAGCTCTCACTGGGAAGCCGAGATTTAGCCGCATGACCTTTCTTACGAACTTTTCGTTCACCAGTCGCTTTGTGGAGAAAGTCAACCACCCGCGAGGCCGAGGAGATGGGGCGGCTTGCATGTCAAACACTCTGGCTGTCTCACGAGTCTTGTTCCGTGACTGTAAGATGAGACGAAAACCCCATCCGAGCGAAGACCTCGTGTCGCAGACGTCAACCAAGGCAGCTGTCACTGCCAGCGTCGATAAGTCCATGGAGCAAGAAGCTTTACCAATGCAGTTGCATTCACGAGTGAAGTCGCGTGTAATCAGGCCGTTGAAAGAAAATTCCCTCGTATCAGGACCTGATTCCACTGCGGTTGTGAGAGATGCACAGGTAAGAAATTTAACATTTGCGTCTCTAAACGTCGATCCATGGTTAGTGGCCTCTCTGTCGGCGCTGGCAATCACTCGGCCTACAGGCATCCAGAACGGTTGTATTCCAGAGATATTGAACGGCAGGGACTGCATCGGCGGCAGCAGGACAGGTTCCGGAAAGACAGTGGCGTTCGCAGTCCCCATTCTCCAAAAATGGGCGGCGGATCCTTTCGGCATCTTTGCGGTCGTCTTAACACCGACGAGGTGTGACATGCAGTGGCATCTTATCGTGGCCTTGTATTAACAGAAGTCAGGGAACTGGCGCTTCAAATCTTCGAACAGTTCAAGGCCATCTCGGCTCCTCAGTCCCTCAAACCAATCCTGGTCACCGGCGGTGCCGACATGCGCGAGCAGGCTTTGGCGCTCGCGACCCGTCCTCACATGGTGATCGCGACACCTGGACGACTGGCTGATCACATTCTAAACTCGGGTGAAGACACCATCTGCGGGCTCAGACGAACCAAAGTCGTCGTGCTCGATGAAGCCGATCGACTTCTGGCACCCGGCCATGGAAGCATGCTTCCGGATGTGGAGGTCTGCATTTCCGCTCTGCCGCCTGCCGCCGAGCGTCAGACGTGCCTGTTCACCGCTACCGTGACGCCGGAAGTGCGCGCGCTCAAGGAGCTCCCTAGACCACCTGGGAGGCCTCCTGTCTTTGTGTGCGAGGTGGACACCGAGGTGCTTGCTGTGCCCCCGACGCTTAGGCAGACCTATCTCCAGACGCCTGTGACCCACCGGGAGCATTATCTCCACATTCTTCTGCTGACGCCGGTCAACATATCAAGATCCGTCATTATCTTCTGTAACAGAACCAAGACCGCGACCATACTGGAGTTTATGCTGCGCCTTCTGGAGCACAAGGTCACCGCTCTACACTCCGGTCTCGGGCAACCACAGCGGATTGCAAATCTCGCCCGGTTTCGAGCCAGGGCTGCCCGAATACTTGTGGCCACAGACGTGGCCGCTCGCGGTCTCGACATACCAGAAGTTGCGCTCGTCATCAACTACGACGTCCCGCGCGACCCGAATGACTATATCCACCGGGTCGGGCGTACGGCCAGAGCGGGAAAGGAGGGCGACAGTGTGACGATCGTCGGCCAGCGAGACGTAGAGCTCATACTGGCGATCGAGCAACGCGTTGGAGCCAAGATGGTCAAGTACGAGGAAGAGGGTGTGAACCTCGAGGGCAGAGTCATCAAAGACGGTTTGAAGTTGGTGGGAGAAAAGAAACGAGAAGCCATGCTGCAGATCGATGAAGGAAGGGATGTCACAGGGAAGAGGAAGAGGGGTTTGACGAAACGGGCCAAGACGTGAGAGTCGTTGTGACCGATGGACGGTCTTATCAATGTCGATTGAGTGATCCAACAGCCTACGAGAACGCTCAGACGGGCGGTGGGAAGAGATCCGCATTGCGGACTTCGCAAAGACTTGGATCATCTCGTACGGCTTGCCGCTGCGCACCTGCTGCCGGAGGCCTGTTGGCAAGCTCATGAGTGTACGTTGTATACGTCTACAGGTGCGGGTATATAGAGGATAACAGCGGAGATGGCGGTATGCCGTAAGAGCACCACTTTTGTTATCATCCATGGATAGACTGGCTTGACAACGGCAGGCTTGATAGTTGATTCATTTCCAGGGTGAGAATGTCCCTAGGGTTCAACTATGCTCGTCAGACTTTCGACCGATGATGAGTGCGCTGCTTTTCCTTGCGATTGAGTTTTAAGGATTGAAAAAAGCATTCAGTCCTGCTGAGGAGATATGCGTATATCACGAACTCTCGGCATGAACCCCTTCCCTTCCCGCTGTGCTCTATGTATGCTCGATTCTGAAGCTATAGTTCCTCCATCCCAGGGCTCCTTCGTTGTCCCCGTCCTCTGAAGCTTTAGAGAATTCGTTCCGCTCTACTACATATCTGGCGGCCAGAACCCCATGGCACGCAGCCTCGAAGAGATGGCCTCATTGTGCAAGCTCAGCGGTTAATGCACCGAGTGAAGCTTTCCAGATCCCGTAGGGTCGACGACACGCGGGACTAATATTGTCTATGCTCCCTTGCCTCTTCTGGGTTCGAAATACGCAGGTAACCACGTTGTCTTCTCAGAATCGCTGCTCAAGGTTTATCGATTGAAAGCAGACATGCATCAGTATTGTTCACCCACATGTTTTGTATCCATAGGCGGCACAAACTGTGAAGCCAAGGTCAGGCCGTTGGACGTGGAGAAACGTTCAGATCGTAAGTTTGCCGCAAAGAACCACATCTTCTCCCAGAGGAAGCCAGCTGACGCCTTTAAGCCTTGCAGCTGATACAGGGTGCCCATTCTTATCGAACTGGCGAGGAGGTGATACTAGCACCCCACCCTGACCAAGCCAAGTGGGAGCGATAGTCACGATGACAGAGTCGACAAGAGCATGGTATGTGGTTTCGAGTAGAGAGTTGATTACTGCGCCTCCTCCTTCAATCATCACGCTGTCGAGTCCTTCTCCTTTAATTGACTTGAACAATTCGCCCCAATCTAGACGATGACTGCCAGAATCTGTCGTGGTGACGTTGAGAGTGATGTATTTTCCGCCATAACTCTCGAGAAGCTCCCTTTTCTTGGCCGGCGGGTCCTGGAGTCCGGTGACGATGTAGGGAGCACGCCCACGGCCTTGTTTGACCAGAACGAGAACCTTGCTATTCTCTGAAAAACCCCATCTGGCAGTCGGATCGATCACCACCGGCCTTGGCTGACCTTCCAATCCTTCGCCTCCATAACCACCGACGCCCTCGAGTCGACAATTCAGGCCCGGATCATCTGCCACAGCGGTTCCGACACCGATCAAGATCGCGTCGTGCCGGGACCGTAGATAGTGCGTCATGGCTTTCGATTGCGGTCCCGAAAGCTGCGTGCGTACTCCTGGCGACAAGGACAGTGACGAGTCGAGCGAGGTTGCAAAAGTAAGCGTCGCGAACGCCCGATCACACGTATCTGGAGGGCCATTTCTGGGTGGGAGATGCGGTTCCAACACTTTCCGATCCTCGCATCGAGGAAAAGTGAGGATATCCTTGGGTGAGTCCGCCGCCATCGTGTGAAACCGAGGGTTAGTGTATTGGCTTATCGTGGCCACCCTCAGAGGCGCAATTCAACAGGTTGAAGGACTTGACTGGTATCCGCAATTATGTACGGAGATCCTAGAGGTTTTTTGCGGTTGGCCTGATCATCTTCGGTGATATATAAAAGATGCGCGCAGAAAGAGGAAGGCAGCTTTCTTATCAATGAAGACGCCAGAAACCTCCCAGGATGCTATACCCACTCTCTTGCCAATGAGACAATTTGTTAGTGGGTCGATGCTTGAAGACACGAGTCGAAAAAATCAATATCGTGGACTTAACGCTACCCGAACATATACTCCGTACAGGCAGTATATTTGTACGCGCGGGCGCCGGGCGGGAGTTGCGGTACGCGTAATGATCTCTTGAGTCTTGCCTCAAGTTGGAGCTCTCCAGTTCGTGGCTCTCCAGTGTGAGTATGACATTAGTGGCAGCTCGACGATCGCCCTTGGGTCGTGAGATTGACTACCAGTCAGGATCCCGAATGCGAATTGCCGGGGAAACACTGTCTGCGTGCTGTGTAGAGCCTGTTATCAACAATCCTAAAATAGCCACATGATGATGCACATGAGAGACCATGCAGCATAAGGGGCGTCCCTAACCGGCAGTTGTCGTCGTTGTAGTTGTCGTCGTTGTCGTTGTCGTCGCTGCTTCATCTTGGTGCCCAAACCCCCGCAAGAGAAAGCGTGACAGTGCGCGGACTGGACCGGGCCTGGCCGCCAGGACGCCGAGCCTCCTGAGAGTCGTGGCCCTCTTTTGCTAAAGCTGCCTCCTCTTCCCAGTCGCAAGCAAAACCCACAAACTTTCAAAGCTTCATCCATCCGTCTTAGCAGCTGCTTTCTATTGCGTGTATCATATTCGAAGCAGCGCTACAGGCACAACACCCGGCAACGAAGCCGTCGCTGGCCCGACCCTTGCGACAATCCTTGCATCTTCCCCCTCTTGGCGCATTCCACACAGTCCAGCAAGAGGCGAAAGCCCTCCGGTGCTTGGGCCGATCCCTCCAACTGCCAACCCCCCTCTCCCAATCAGCCTGCGTCCGTCTATCCAGGTTTCTCTCCAAGTTGATTATTATCAAGGCCGGCCGACTTCAAACGTCACTGCTCCGAGGCCAGGATGTCGCTCGTCCAACCAACCGTCGCAGGTAAGCGTTTCCCTCTCCCGTCGCTCTCCCGGTTTCGAAATGTGGCGGACCTGCCGCCAGAGAGGAGACTCGTCCCTGTTTCTGCGTGCCGTCATGCTTCGGTTCCCGATATAGCTTCCCGGCTCGCTGCTACCTCTCAAGGAGAACCTGTCTCTAACAACCTCTGCCCATCATCTCATTAGAACGGAGAAGCAATCCTCCCCAGAACATCACTCTCTCCTCCAACAACCCATTTCGCAATCGAGCAGCGTCACCCGCAATGCCGTCTCCGAGCAGCACCACAAGCGCAACCGGCGCGCGGCCGGTCTCGAGGAACCCCTTTCTGACCGCATCTGAAGTTGACAACAACGCGACGGGACCGGCACACAACGCGTCTTTGTTGGACGGCGCAATTGCAGCGGGTCAGAAGCAGGGTGGACCGCCGAGCTACACAGGCGCAACGGAAGAGCTCTTTGTACGTTTGTGTTCGGATCGTTCACTTCACTGAATTCGGTGTAACCCAAAACTGCACCCTACCGTCACCAACACTCGACAGCTCTCTCCTCTCACCTTGCGCCACGTCTCAGGACCTCACCATGGAGGCTAAATTCCGACGCTTCGTGGAAATGTTTGCTAACTACCCGAAAACGCAGAAGAACCTCACGTTCGATGAGAACAAGACTTCAGATGGTGCGTATCTAGCTTCTCCATGTCTTCCACAGTGAACTAACATGTTCTGATCCTTAGACACCGGCTTGTTGCCACCCTTTCGATCTACGGAGAGGTCTTCTCGAGAAGTGAACCTTCAAGACGCGTCGCTGCGAAACGGACAGAACGGAGCGGCGAAAGTGAGAGCACCGGCACCGCATTCCGAACAGAGAAAGAGCGAGAATCGACGTCCGAGGCGCAACTCTGAATCGTCAGCCATGGACAAAAGACTCTCATCGGATGAGGAGCGCAAGCGTCGGGAGAGACATCAGAGGGAGCGGGAAGCACGGCACAAAGACGGCAAGCCACGGTCTTCGAGGCCGAGAAAACCTCACGGGCTCGATCTGATTGACAAACTGGACGTCACGGGCATCTACGGGCCGGGCTGTACGTGACCTCGATCATCCTTGGTCTGTTGACTCACTCACATCCTCACAGTGTTCCATCATGACGGGCCATTCGACGCCTGCAACCCGCATCGCAACCACAAGAGGGACAACCGCGCCCCCATGCAGGCCTTTCCCGCCAACTCGGCAAACAATGCGCTCGGCGGGAGCGGTCCCGTGAACAAGAGCATCGACTACAATCAATTCCACGGTCGCGGAGCCGAGGGCTTCACCGACTACGGCAGCGGCTACGACCGCCACGACTCATTCTCCAAACTACGTCCTTCTGCCGCACGCACCATGTCCTTCGACCCCAAAGACCGCATCGAGGTGCACGGCGAGGAGTCCGTCGGGCTCGGCACATCCACCTTCCTCGAGGGCGCGCCGGCTTCGCGCACTGCAATCCAGCGTCGCGAATCGGAGTCGGAAAACACGGGCGGCGGCGGACTGGGCCGCAAGAAATCACTCGCGCAACGCTTCCGCGGCCTGTCGCAACCGCGCCGTCCGGTCGTCGAGGGCGGCCGGATCATGTCGCCGGACGCGCGGTACGAGCTGCGCAGCCCCACGTCGCCGGAGAGAACGCCGCTAGCGGCGCAGGGCCCGCAGAGTGCTGGCGGCCGGCTCAGGATGTATGAGAAGAACCCTTTCTTCGGTGGAGACGAGGATGCGGGCGATAAGAAGGGTGCCAGCGTCAAGATTGCCGAGGCCGAGAACAAGGTGGACAGGGACTCGATCGGCCGCGACAGGGCGCTCAGCTCGCCACGCAAGACCCTCGAGAGGCAGGCCACGTCCGAGAGCATCGAGCCGGATCCAAAGCCCGTCAGCGGCTTCCTGAGCCGTGTCAAGTCTCTCAAGGGTGGGAAGCGCACCCGGCCGGAACGACCTGGATCTTAGGAAGGACATTTGCTCTGAGTGGGGGCTTCGGATCAGACCTCAAAATGCTTTTGGGTAAAGGATTGGAGAAAGCAAGCACACGGTGGAGAATGCTCTCTACAAGCTGGAAGATGAAGGCTGCATGCGGGCTTACGGTATGTCCGCGAGACCGTCACTGGCCATGGAGTGTCAGATGTGGAAAAGGGGTTTCAGCCAAGGTGCGACTCTTTCAGTCTACTACTCTGAGCAGTGAGGAGCTGGCGACAGGCGCGACCACGTCTCGAGAGCGATGGTCTTGGCTATCAGTCGCATAATGATCGGATGCTTCAATGGTTCCACAATGTATGGCCCGTAGGAGGCATAGTCAAGCTTTACACGAGCCTACCTATGTAGCGATGTTTCCATAGTCCTTGCCGAGTGGGGAGAAACTAGCGCTATTGGCTCGGTTATTTAGGTCCCCTCTTACTGTACACAGTAGAATGCTTTCAGCCGCCTTTCACTCTCTCCATCACAACCCTCGGCATTCACACCTGCAGTTCGGCTGTCTTACCTGCATATCAGCGATCGCCTTGCAGCCCGAAAGTGACACCGTCAAGAAGTCAGTTGCTCGCTTCCTCTTCTCTTCAATAACTGACCCACATCTCAGATGGAGCAGCCAGACTTTCATGTGGTGGCGAACAGCCTGGAAGAGGATTTCCCTCCGATCGTCCAAGGTCATGACATCCTTACTGCAATTCACAACGGATTCAATGGGGTCAATACCCGACTTGATTCTATTCAAGCAAAAATAGATGCACAGTAAGGGTTTCTTATAACCTTTACATATCATATTGTCTACCATCATGTGCAGTTCACACAACGCACTCGCCATAACTCGAAACAGCCATGCCAACACGCCTGCATCACGCCTGTCCGCCTTCAGAACGGATGACAACGCTGTCATCCCGAACTTCCCGCCCACCATCCACGCACTGCACCGCCTAACCCATGAAGCTCTCGATCAACTCCTGAACAGCTTGGGTGTTGTGCCTGCAGGAACCCTTGTGGAGAAACAAACCATTCTGAAATACCATATTGGTGTTACTGTAATGTCCACTCACGTACCACAGCCAGCTGAATGATCCACATCACACGACGACACAAGGAGCTGTCAAGTGTGGGGTTGAGTTGGGCTACAGCGTCGGAGTGCTTTCTTATCACATATGGTTCAACTGGCTTGATAGTCTCATATCGATTACCCATTCTGCTTGCAAATGCACTCTTCCTTCCTCTGCGCTAGACAGTCGATTGCTTGCTTTGCATCTGGATAGATAGCTGATGTCTTCTGCTTATCTGCAGCTCATCAAATGTGTGATCTCAAAACCTAGCCAAGGAGCGTTCAAATGTTCATCTGATAGTTGTGACGTCGTGACATTGCATTGCCCATTCAAACAAACAGACTCCATGTCGGCAGAGCACCTCAGACCTTGAATGCCTTCGACCCAAGCACAAGTCCATCATCCAGCTTGCTCACAGTAGCCCACACAGGGATGAACCGCCACACCTCCTCCAAGGCCGGGATGGCGCCGGCCTGATTCGCATCGCTCCACAGACACACCACCTTCCCATCGAGCCCTGGCCCACGCTCATCATCCCCCTCCCCATCCCACCGCACCGTCACATCCCAGCTGCCATCCCAATCCCTGCTCCACAGCCTGATCTCGCGGGTCCCTTCCTCCCCGACACGTGCAAACCGTTCGTCGTCGGCCGCGCCCGCGACGCGGAAGTCGGCGATCGGCGCGTCGAACAGCAGCCGGCACGCGCGGGTGTTGGCGCCGCGGATGCGGAACACGGCCTCGCGCTTCTCGCCCGCGGTGCGGGCGACGGTGTAGTGCAGCCAGTCGGCGTAGCGCGTCTCCGGCGGCACGCCCGGCGGCATGTTGGTCGGCACGACGTGCGGGGCCAGCCCGGGCCAGGCGCACGTCGTCAGGCCGTTTCTGGTCGGCTGGTGCGGCGCGTTGCAGACGAGGGGCTGGCCTGCTGCGCTGGGCAGCGAGGCGACGATCGGGCGGATGTACTCGTCCAGGCCGACGAGGTTGACGTGGTTTCGGCCGCTGTCGAGGTCGACGGTCTGGACGAAGAAGACCTTTAGGGGGGCGTCGGAGGAAAAGGGGAAGGCGGTGAGGCTGTACAGGAGTGTGCCGAGAAAGCATAGGAGGAGGATGGCGGGGATGTGGATTGTGAAGCGGTGAATGAAAGGTCCAATTGGGGCGAGGATGAGGATGGAAAGGATAGCGATGAATAGATAGATCGGAAGGACTGCACTGCCATCTGCGGGAGTCTGATACAATGCCGAAGTCAACAACAGCCCGATCTGGCCCACAAGTATGACGACTATCGGTGCCAGAAGGAGAAATTGGATGATCCAAAGCGATGAGGGGAGACTGGTGCTCCAGTGTTGCTCGTCCGCGTACATTTCCGGCTTCCGCTCGTCGATCGGATCGCCCTCCCCCTCATCTTGCGTTCGTTGTGTGCCGCCGTATCGAGCAAAAGTTCTCCGTCTGTCGTCGCCGTGAAGCAAAGACGTTGCCTCGGATGCCTCGGGCTCCGTAGGGCTTGCTTCTTCCGCCTCAATGTGAGCCTCGTCATCCGGAGACCTGGGAGGTGCGCTGCCAGCAAACTCTTGGGCGTAAGTGGAGAGTTTGGGGAGAGCAAACAGCTCAAGATAGGAAACTAGCAGCGCTGAGAAAACGGCTGCGAGATATATCACAATGAAGTATCCTCCGGCAATGTCGTATCTGTGCTCTGCAATCGTGGTGAGAACGAGTGCTAAGTATGCTCCGATGTAAAGCCATATCAACGAGTAAATGCGTGAAAATGCCGTAGGCCTCATGGAAGCCGCCCCTCTCAGGATGAACCATGCTACAAGAAACCAGGCGCTGAGCATCATGCTGTACGAAATAGTCAGCCAGCGAATCCAATGTCTATCGTACTCTGAGAGCAAATGGACTCAGGGTTAATCTCCGACCAAGAAGATACTCAGCCTGTCCGGGGGATGGACATAGACGCAGTTCTTATCGTTCATGGTCGTCCAGGTCTCAATAGAAATGTCTAGGCACCCGAGTACCGATAAAGTTGGGTAGAAAAGGTAGGAAAGAGCGCTCTCACCTCCAAAGGCAATAGGGGCTGCTATACGTTATGTAAGGGTTGATCTTCCGCACCAAAAATGCGAGACCTACAACTGCCGCTGCACTAAAGACGAATGCGATGGGGAATCTTGTCAGACCCCTCCAGCCGTTGATAGCCACGGCCTCGTCGTCGTCAGAAGAGTGAGCGTATTTCCTTCCGACGAAAAGGTACCACTTATCAGTCCGATGCAGAATGATAGTAAGGAGTATCAAAACAAGTGGAGTAACGACCAGAAGAGTGACGGATATCGCGAAGAGTACTTCCAAGCGCAGAACTCCCAAAGCGCGTCCGAACATGTCAAACCATACAGCGCTTGAACCTGCGCTGCGATAATCGATCTTGTGATTCTTCAAAAACCCGTCGAATGCCGAACTCGTGTCTCGAGACATCGCTTCCACGGTATCCACCGTTGTCGATAGCATATGCCACAACGAATCGACGGACGTTTCGCGGGCGCTGTCTTGCCTCGTATGGTATTTCGATCGGGGCCCGATGAAAGCGACGTCAAGGCCTCGCATGTTCATTTGGCCATTGAAGACCACATAGTCCGTTTGGCTCCTAACAAGCCCCCTCTTGAATCCGTCTCCGCTGACGGATGTCCCAAACGGATAGCTGCTGCTTTGGTAGAATTTTACCACAGCAGAATCGGAAGCCCGAAACAGGGTAGCCCTGCCGCCTGCTCCGGTGCCTTCTAGGTTCATGAACATGCGGGGAAACTGAGAGATGGGGTGTCGCAAAAAGGCATATGCTCCGTGCAGGTAATCCTCTTCTCCATTGTTGAGGAGGGCTACGATCCCTCGTTTGGGTGTCTGCCCTTCGGAGGTGAAGTGGGAGATCAACTGGAGGATAGTGACAACTCCCACACCATCATCTGTGGTCCCGAAGCCAGAGGACACACTGTCATAGTGTGCGTTCACAAGAACTCCTCCTTTGCGTTCATGGCTCTCGTGGTTGCGTTGCCACCAATCGTCTTTTCCGGGGTCCTCCGTTCCTCGGATATACACAATGATATTCGTCCCTTCGAAATAGGTGCTCTGGTTGAAAGACGTTTGATAGGTGATATTAGATCCCAGGTCATTGAAAATGACCACAGGAGCTGGTGTTGATGCATTCCACGAGTGAGGGCGTTTGTATGACGACACCAAGCTCTCAGTCCTAGAGGTTACGTTGTTTTCGCGCAATGTATGTTCGATGCGATGCAGGAGCCAGTCGCGGACTTTGTCGTTTCTTCTACTATTGTAAGGGTGAAAGCCGTCAGACAGCCACTGGAGATCTCTCCATGCTTGCGTGACGTTCAATCCAGCGGCTGGGGAGGCCTTGGGCGCATCCGGAAGAGAAAGATGAACAGTAAGTAAAGCGGTAAATAAAGCGCAGTAAACCAGAAGAACCACCACCTGAACGACTACGGACTTGAATGCAAATGGATTACCCAACCTCAGAAAAGCCATTTGAGAGCTGAGAAGATCCGGAGACCTTCATTAGCCAAAGAGAGTTGACCCAGGGCGACTGTTATTGGCGACAATAGGCCATTCTGTCGAAGCTCGGCGAATGACGTTGAGATGGAGATGCGCCAACCGCGTTTCCCCACGCCGCATATGCAGGCGCTTCTGCTCCACAAGTCGCTAGCCCGAAGGGGCATAATAACTACACTCCAGTTGAGACAAACGATCAACATTGTTGTAGCATTTGAATCTGTACATATTTGAGAAGCATATTTGCTGATATCGTGTGGGCTCCAAGGAAAGCAAGACAAGATCCAATCCTACTTAGATCTCCTCGTATTTCGAAAAGTTCGACGCGATTGCGCCGTGCGTGCAGTTCCGCCGCCAGGTGAGCACTATTTATACACATAGTAATACAACCACCCAGCGACTTCGGGAGGGAAGGGTTCCCTAATTTCCAAATCACAGGATTCTAATCAGACCATCGTAATGGCCTCACCAGCATCCAGAGCGTCCTGTGCTCGGCGGCAACTTCCACAATACTCCCCGTACCACTTCTCGATACGCTCGTAGTCTCTTTCAGGACCTACAGACTCATCTGACTGATTCGTCCTAGTTTCAGCGAGCATTTTGCGCAGACGTCGACATTGCATGTTCTCGCTGAACAACCAGTTCTGCCACTCTGCGTCCAGGATTTCATGGTCTATCCTGTTCACGAGCCGCATTGCAACCATCAAGTTGTGCCTGTAGGAAGCGATATTCTGACGACTTTGTTGAAGTCTTCGAGCAACAGACTTGGTCGATGCAGCAGTCGAAAGAGGCTGAGCACGCGTGCTGTATCCGGTGTCAACTTTCGCATTGTCTAACAAGTCTCGGAACGTGGCTAGGCTGCGACATTTTAGTCCGGGAGTCATATGCCGCGATTCAGAGTTCACTTACCACATGTTTGTAGGTTCAACAGAGAAAGCGGTCTCGTTGACCCACAGTTCCTCTATATCGCGGAGGTAAACCGTCTTGCTCATCAGCGTGTTGTGATAGCCGCTGAAGGTCGATACAATTCTCAACGCATTTCGCTCTGCTAACCAGCCAGATGCCGTCGTCGAGAAGTAGACAAAGTTAAAGGCAGCACTCGTGACAAGTATTATAACGAGAATAGAATGCGCGGTAAGCAAAGTGAAGATGGTATTGACAGCGGAATAGATGCCCGCCAACACGGCCAAGAAAGCGCGGGCGGCGTAGGAACGGAGTGCCCCGATGATGAGTAGCGGCAGCGTCCATCGTTTCATTGGACGTCCGCGTTGCTTCACAGACTCGAAGGCGTGGACTGTCGATATCTGTGAAGCTTGACTCTGCTGGCCTACAGAGCCAAATATTTGCACTGCTCGTCTGGTACCGTTGCCGTCGCCCAACTTGGCAACCTCACTTTTTAGTACCTCATTAATGTCAAAGGCGTTCAAATCAAGATCATGAAGCGCAGCACGCTCAATCAAGCCTTCATTTCATTAGATGGGGCCAATCAATCTGAGGGTCTCTTACCTTTCAATATGGGTGCTTGCTCGCGCCAGTCGAGACTGCTGAAAATCGCAAGCTTACAATGGGATTTTGAAACATGAGTAATGACGTATTTCGTAACAGTCGTAAGGTGATCAGCGAAGGGAAGGTTGCATGGCGTCGCGCTTTCACCGACCATGTAGCAGAGGTGATCATTTCTCACTTCCACTACCTGTTGGATCTGAGCCGTTACCTGGTGACTTCGAGCTGTGGAACGTTAGTGACGAAGCACACTCCAAGCAGAGTGCTGAGAGCGAATATAGAGAAAGAAGCGAGTGTACATCCTAAATAAGTCGCTGACAAGATGATGAACGGGCGAGGGAGGCGGGAAACTCGCAGCTATTGTTACATACCAAAAATATCTCTGTAAATCATGGTGTAGTCGAACAGTCTCTGAAGTTTCCCTCGGTCTTTCTGTAACCATGGGCCCTGAACAACATCTGTAAAACGTCAGCATGCCCGAAGAAAGGCAATGGATGATTACCCTACTTTTCAGCTCGCGGTCACGATACAGAATCTGAAAGATGGCGCTCTTGTCCCCGAAAAGAACGTGAAATAGAGCCTTCGCACTCAGGTGGTATACCTCCTCCAGAGAGAGCTTAATCATGTCTCTGGGTGCGTATATGACTGGCTGAGATGGCAGTTTGAACTTTGCTGCAGCCTTCCGTGTCCTACTTCCAGCCGAGTCTCCATGCAAACTGCTGTCTATCCTCAGATTTGCCTTGACGTCGTTGCTTCGTCCCAGTGGTTGGCCGTCGATTGGTGTGCTAAGAGGAACGTCCTCCCAGCTCAGCACGCTCGGACTGTGTGCGGGGTCGTCTGCCTCCATGTGTATGAATGCTTTCAATATCTCGTCAAGGTCCGGGACTTTGCCCGCGGCCGCATGCTGTACAAGATAATTGAGTCTTCTTTGGAGCAATCGAAGTGGTTCGAGAAAGGTCTTGATGATTATACGCGGCCGGCTCTCCTGCTCCGGAGCCTGATTTAGGTGTAAAAATAAGAAGTCGCATTCTCTGCCAGGCGCAGCAGTTACTTCGGCGATTGCTGCTATGCTCACAGCGGAGATGAGGACAAGTCCGAGATGATGGCTATAAAAATATATTTCGCTCGCGGTGACATATACCCGGCCCGGAAACTCTTGTTGGGCGCTGGGGTTCAGTGTCGCTTGAAAGACAAGCACAAGCTTTTGGGAGCGCGGAACACTCGGGAAAAGAATGTGAAACTGTGCGTCCTGAGCTTTGAGTGCTACAGGATATGAACGAGGGAATTCGGCTTGGGCCATAGTATGCTTATGGATTCTCGATACACCAGCATCAGCGCTAGCTGACCGTTGATGATGAGCTTGACTCGCCAACTCCGGTTGTGTCGGCCGTGACTCATCCTGGCTCACATGGATAGTTGGATTCTCTTTGGTTGAGGAAGGCGAACCGCTTGCACCACTGGCAGGAGCTGGGGTACTGCCTTCCCTTGGAAATCTTCCCACTCCACCATCGAGACGATTGACGTAACCCCAGTTTTTCGAGCCCCAGAGATTGGCCATAAGACCATACGTGATACCTCCCGACGCGGATCCAAGACCAGCTCCGCGCTCGCCGCTTACAATGACTGCCGCTTTGCTGAGACTTGTGGGGGCTGGAGGATTCGCCAGTGTTGATGGAGCTAAAGTACTCGTTGGCATGCCGCCATTACTTCCCGATCTAAGATCTGATGTGAGAGCTAGCTGCAGCTCGTTCTGGCCGGCCGGTAGGATAAATCCACTTGGTGACACCAGGCTCGGAATGCCTATAGATGGAGTCATGGAAGGATTCGGGCTCCCGGCCAGCTGGGGAGCGGCAGTAGATTTCCGGTGAAGATCCAGCTTCTGGATAATTCGAGCCGCATGATCGCGACTACCATCGCCCTCCTTCTCAAGAGTACCCGTACGACGATGAGTGACAACATCAAAACTGCCGCGAGCGGCGAGGCTGAGACTCCTCTCGGCATCGGGAACAGCAAGCGTAGCTGCGCGATCCAAGCCGGGGGCCGCATCTCCTTCCGCGTGCACTGTGGCTTCTTCCGATTGAGGATTCGCAGGGTCTGACAGAAGCTGTGCATTCAATGACCCTGTTGTCTCGCCTACGTTGACTGCAGCGTCTGAGAGCCAGTCGGTGTTTGCAGGGTCCTCGAGTGCTTCCCTCTTGGCGATATCAAAGGCAGAGGTCCATTCAGCTAGGTCGCGCTGGGATTCAGCTTGCAGTGAAATCGTCGAATCCTTGGTCTTGATCTCGAAGCAAAATCGGCGGTCCTCCTGAGCACCTGGTCGAACACTGCAAAGGAGTACACTTATTTTCTCGGATTCCTCAACGCCTCCTGGCCGTGACCCTTGAATCAAGCACCCAAAGACGCCGCTCTTAACGAAGAACCACCTTCTCAACCATATGGAGCGGGCCGGTTTGCCAGTGACAGTCTTTTGAAAGAGCCAGCCTTGCTTTTCTGATTTCTCGTGAGCACTGGATTCAGAATCTGGCGGGGCAGTCGTTGAAGAAGCTGCAACGCCTGCGGAAGGGAAGGCTTTAACAGCATAATCATCGAGTTCTCTGGACGGCCGTGCTGCATACTCGGCAGTTTCCTCGACTTGCTTTCTTGCAATGAAAAGCTCCCGTTTGAACACGAGTTCGCACTCTTCAATTTCCCGGCTCCAGCTCTGAATCCTTTCCATTTCTGCTCCCATCTTTCCCGCCATAACTCCACCGGTGTCAAGAAGCTTCAGGTCCTTCCATTGGTCCGAGGCTATCCTGACCAACATTTTATCGAGCGAGTTCTTGACTTGCGGAGCGCAGGTGCAGAAGTCCATTGCGGCCCTCAGATAGGCCTTGCGCGCCTCGTGCAGCTGGAACGCGTCTTCTCGCAGAGCTGACGGCTCTTTGTTTTTCGACTGACTTGAGAACCGAAGTACAAGGCCATCGAAGTATCTCTGCGCCTGATCTAGATTTCTTCGAGTTTCCTAGCATGAAACTAAGCAAGCAATACCAATGGCGGACCGTTCTTTAATCACCTTCAGATTGCGCAAGTCATTCGAGAGGAATACTCGAATGGGTTCCAAAATTCCTGTCTCCAGCCGCTTCATGGAGGAAATAGTATGCGTCCAGAAGTTGCGCGCCGCTTCGCCATAAATTCTGAAAGCTGCGAGTGGATAATCGTGATCAAATGCCGCTTCCGAGATCTGGCCGGGAGGGTATATGGATGATAGGAAGGGAGACAGGACATTCTCCAGCGCGGAAGTCTCATGCGCGAGTCTGCTTGTATTTTTGGCAAAGTTGTCTAGCCACCTCTCCACCAGATCTAGTTGCTCCGCGAAATGCACCACTGTCGCACGGAACGTTGGGCTGTCGAGAGCGGCCTCTTTGAGCCCCACCGGACTGCGACCATGATAAGCTATTGTTCTTGTGCTCCTTGGGGTTGAAACGCTCGTACATGAGACTGAAAGCCCGCCCTGTCGACGCAGGCTGCCGTGGGTGCAACATAACCGTCCCCATGATCTGTAGACTTTCGGTAGGCTTTATTCAGCTATTCAGCCTGACTTGCGAGCAGTGAGATCCATAGTGCGATCAGATCGCTACTACAAGGACATCTATAAGTCCGTCGGCGTTGCAACAGAGGTGTGTTGGAAAGTGTCGTATGCAGAGAGCTTTCGAAGACGAATCCAAAACATTTCAGGGTCCCACTCGCCATTGGACGGATTCCCCGGACTTGGCAACCGCTATCTCCGACTTTCGGGTACGGGCTCTCCATTATTCTAGCATCGAATTTTTCACCTCACAAATTTCGACGGAGTTTTCCTCACTCTCATTCTCAAAAAGTGCTGATTAATTACTTCCAGCGGTTATCTACATGTGTTATAGTGTCTTCACAGTCACCTAGTCCGGTCTGAAGATCAGACTTAAGATTCCCAACGACATGCCTTCCAAACGGCCGCTCATTGAGGAAGAATCCGACCACCTTGCCAGTGCCAATCTCGACGGAGCGCCGACTAAAAAGGCGAGGTTGCTAGACTCCGACGACTCCAGTGACAGTGAACCGGATGCAGCAAAGTCTAAGCAGTCCTCCTCGACCCATGCGCTGGGAAGCGCACTCACGGTAAACAAGGAATATGCGAGTCGTTTCGAGTACAATAAGAAAAGAGAAGAGAAGCAGAGACGTAAGTCTTCCCTATCAATTCCATGCACTTCAAAAACTAACCTGTGGTAGTTGAAGAAAAGTTCGGCAAAGAGTCAGCCCTCGAGAATGGGGAAGGCGGTGAAAACGATCCAGATGCTCTCACGTCGTCGTCCGAGGCCGAGTCTGAAGATGACGAGGCTGAGTTGGCCACCGAAAACCTGGATGTTGAGATATCAGCAACTCTGCAGGCAATTCGGTCCAAAGAGCCGCGGCTGTATGACAAAAATGCCGTTTTCTACTCCGAATTTGATGCAGACGTGGGCACAAATGGCGGTACGAATAAAGAGGAGAAACCAATGTTCCTGCGGGACTATCACCGCGAGACCCTTCTGAAGGCGGGACCGGTGGACGAGAACACTCTCGAAGTCCCTCAAACCTACGTTGAAGAGCAAGAAGCATTGAAGAGCAATATTCTGAACGAGATAAGCGCAGCAGAGAGAGACAAAGAGGGAACTGATACCGGCAGAGAGGATGATGAAGGGTTCTTGATGCGCAAGGAGTTGCCCTCTGACACAAAGGGTCGTGTCGCTCCCAGCAAAAATGGCACTCAAGCCTTGGCACTTGATGTCGAAACGGCCGATAAAGATCCTGAAGCATTTCTGTCTAATTTTCTAACATCGCGCGCCTGGGTTGGTGCAGAGACGAAACGCTTTCAACCTTTTGAGTCTGACGACGACGAGGAAGAGGCTCGAGCCGATGCATTCGAAGAGGCCTACAATCTCCGATTCGAGGACCCGGAACGGGTGAATGAGAAAATCATCTCGCATGCACGAGATGCGGCCGCGAAGCACTCCGTACGCAGAGAAGACGTTAGCGGTAGACGAAAAGCTCGCGACGCCCAGAGGGATAAGAAAGAAACGGAAAAGGCAGAGAGGGCAGAAGAGAAGCGGCGTTTACGGAAATTGAAGATTGAGGAGATGGAGCAGAAGTTGAAGAAGATCAAAGAAGCTGCAGGATTGCATGGCAGGTCGTTACCCCTGGAAGAGTGGTCCAATATCCTCGAGCAGGACTGGGATGACGATCAGTGGGACAGGGAGATGAGTCAGAAATTCGGGGGGACATATTACGCTGAAAACGATCTTGGCGATTCCGATGCTGAAGCTAAACCGGCTAAGAAACAAAAAGTGAAGAAGCCAAAGTGGAACGATGATATTGATATCACGGACATAGTCCCAGAATTTCAGGACGTCGACGCGGTTGATCCAGACCTACTCGTCTCTGATGACGATGGGGGTGTTCCCATCACAGAAGACGACAGCAGAACCTCGACAACAAAACAAAAACTGCGGCAAGCACGTGCAGACGACAAAAGAACAGCTAGGTTGGAACGCCGCCGCATCGAAGAGCTTGTCGATGCTTCCTTGGATCTTGACCTTTCCCCGGCTTCTAAAGGCGCCTCGACTGCCGAAAGAGCCCAGACCCAATTCCGCTATCGTGAGACCTCGCCCTCGACGTTCGGGTTGACTGCGCATGACATACTCATGGCGGAAGATGCGCAGCTCAATCAATACGCAGGTCTGAAGAAATTGGCCGCTTTCCGTGATCCTGACAAGAAGCGCAAGGACAAGCAAAAACTTGGGAAGAAAGCCAGGTTGCGACAGTGGCGTTTGGAAAGTTTTGGGAACGCCGAGGGGCCAACCAAGAGCTACAAAGAGTACGTTGCTGAAAAAGCTGGGGTGGACAATGAAAGCTTCAAGAGGAAACCTACAGCAGAGGCTTTACCAACACGACATGTGAAGCATAAGAAAGGCTCTAAACAGAAAAAGCACCGCGAAGCCTAAGGCTGGCTACCCAGCCATCTGACAGCAGAGAATTCACGACAGCTTCAGGGGTGTTTCTCAAACATGTTCTTGAGTTTCTATTCTATGCTAGCCGGCGAACTTATACATTATTGTCCAGGACTGTACAATGCATGATCATACAAGGTCTAGCCGATGTTACCCCCCTGATGACCCTAATGCTTCTCTGAACTGGGGTAATAAGAGTCTCACAATTAAATCTGGGTCTGGAGGCTTGGGCAAATCATCTTCCTCGTCAAGGATTATCTGCTTTGGAGGTCCCTTGACTTCTCCGTCAATATCCATCTGGCCAGCTTCCAAAACATCCTTACTGCTTCCATGTCTGACGGGTCCGTGTGCTTTTGCAGGTGTGATGGGCGTTGAACTTAGCAAAGCATGCCACTGCGCCAAGTACATGCCTGGAGCATGGCTAGTCTTTTCCGACGCATCATAGATGGAGCGCAGGCGTGCGGTGGACGAGCGTGACAGTGCGGACAAATACTTCGCGTGGGCATCCAGTGTGTGCAAGATGGGTTTGCGTTCGTCCTCCTGAAGCGCCGAGATAAGCTTGTTGAGGGAAGCGCTCATTGCACCGGCTCCCCCAGGACCTCGAACATCCTCAGGCGTGCGCAACTCACGTGCAACGTCGTGCGCATAATCGCGAAACCACGCTGCCACATCTTTGCAATTCTTCGCAACCTGGTGCATGAAGCGATGGGATGCGCCTTGATGCTTCCTGAAGAGGGAGACGTAATCCTCTACGGACGGAAAGCTTGGTCCAGAGCCGTTGCTGTGGTTCTGACCACCTTCTACCTCGGAAACTTTGAGCAAGTCGTTCAGAAAGTTCTCTAAATCAAGCAGAGTGGCGCTGAGATCGACGGCGCTGTGTATTGATCGGATAATG
>QQTW01000224.1_pt1 | contig 34077 bp, 35 predicted proteins | sample 1904831 | NCBI WGS metagenome assembly QQTW01 (sample SAMN09435610, study PRJNA476489) | Subsurface metagenome, whole genome shotgun sequencing project.
GCCGCAATTCTGTGCACCGCACATATTTCTGGGCTTTGTCGGATGGCGCCCAGCAGGTCTCTTTCGTTTTGTGGCGTAATATCTGTCTTTTGCCCAGGAGGACAGGAGAGGCACGGCGAAGCCTCTCGTCCAATACTCGCTGGAGGGATCAAGGGCGATGTTCTTGTGTATGAAGTCCACGTTAGAAGTAGCAAATCGCTTCACATCGCTGATGACAGCGTCGATAGGTGATCTGCTGTCGAAATTACGACGACGGAAACCTTTTGTCGGAATAACGGCGACCGTACTTCCTCTATTATATTGACGATGGCGCAACGTCTTTTCTTCACCAAACCGATGGCAACCGAAGCTGCTTCATCGGAATAGTGACGAAGGCAGACGCTTTTCTCTGTCGAGATGACGGCGACGAAAGCCCCTTCATCAAACTGATGATGAAAGTATCCATTCCATCGGGCTGACGACGATACTGCGTCTCCTCGTCGGACTGACGATGGTGCAACTATCTTCATGGATAGACAAATTGCTTGGCCTGCCATGGAGATTGGGAATATTGTAGCATAAATGCATCCACTTGACCCAATTAGCACCCATAGTTCCCCATATATAGAAATTTGCGGAGAGCTGAGCAGTCCATGCCAATGGGTGGCGTATCGTCTACTCAGCACTCCGGTAGAAAGAGAAAGAAAATCCATACAGACATCAAGTCGATTGTACGGACGGCCCAGAATTTAGAGAATTCAAGAAACGTAAGCAGATGACAATTGATGACAGCTGCTCCGGTTTGGACCAATCGTGCGAAATGACAGCAGTTACCTGCTGTTTACCTTGCTCCGATGTCCGAGGATGTGGATATCTAGGAGGTTCCATCTCTCAAGACCGCACACGGATGCCCACCTTGCGACGAGGAGGGAAGTTATTGACCTCTGGAATACTCGCCTTCGGTTTTCGGTTCTCGACAACAGGCATGGCTGAATCGATCAATCGAGCTATATCAAAAAGGCAATCTTCACCGTCATGATGGTGCAGGACGGAAGCAGGTCTCAGCTACTCTCTTCTTCTTGACCCCGCAAATGTCGAATTCAAAGCTCCTCCACAGCTGACTTGCACCCGTCCCGCAGCGCCATCCCACGCCAAATCTCTACCGAAGGTCAACGCCCAGCTGAACGCTTCAAAGAGGTTCTGCACATCCGGAAGACATCATCGGATGCAAGCGCCAAGGATTCGGCAGTGGAGAACGAATCTCAAGCTCCTCTCTTGAACGGCTGATATCTTCAGAGGAGTCGAGCAATGGTAAGAAAACCGAATCTCCAGATGGGGCCAGGGCCACGACTGCGATCTTGAAGATCTGCTGATGGTATGGTTCTCCGTCTGTTTTTCTAGATCACACCATTTGCAGACCCTTGTCAGCGCGGGACGGAATGGCACTCACCCACGGACTGAGCTCGCCGAATGAGGACCTGGCCGACGCCAAGCAATTGCACAGCCTCGTTGCTCGGTGTCACACCGTTGCCTCTTCCAACCTCATCCTGACGCGTCCGCGTGCTACACTTCAAAACTCCGTTCAAACTCCGAGTGGAATGCCGATGGCTTGCTATGGACTCTGGAGCAGCCGCAGAAACCGATGCTGATAAATCGACATTAAAGATCCGTCGCGCGGAGACGCGTCACCACCGCGCGCGCCAAGCGTTCATTGTTCGTCACTCGGCTTTCTCATGATCAATTCACCGTCGTTATGGTCACAATCAGCTCCTTTGGGATGGGGCGCTGATCGCGGCAGTTGCAGACCACCGCCTCAATGCTGGAAATCCGGTCCGAATTGCCCTGGACATCCGCAACATAACGGCGGTCAGAAAGGCAGTCCGACCATAACAATCCTACAGAATATCAAATACTTCCGAAGCTGTTTCACGTCGCACAAGCCACAACTTACTCCTTCCAAGGAGAACCGTTTGACGTCTCACACTTCATCGAGCAACAAATTGCGAGACAGTTGCCGTGTCCTTTGGCCGCGGCATGTTGGTTCTTTGAAACGCAGCAGGAAGCCGTCTCCTATGAGGATCTCTCTCCGTGTTTCTCGCCGCTCCAAGAAGGCATCGGAACTCAGCCCAGAAGACCAAGAATATCAACGGGATAACCGTCCTCAAGCGACCTCTGGCACGTCCCATGTCTGACCGAATATCGGGCACTGGGGAGGCGCCGAGCTCGGCGACTGGACAAAGTGTGACCAGATCGTTGCCGGCGCAACGACCGCCTCCAAACACAACAAAAGGAATAAAGATCTCACTCTCAGGATTGCTTAAGTAATCCATTCATCATTCATCCCTTGTTGCCGCGCCGAATCAGGATCATTTCCTTTGATGAGCGCCATGGGAATAACGTCCAGCCTCATGGGCCATCGCACGCCACTTCCTGTCCTGCTGAGCTGAGGCGGCTCCAGGAGGAACCATAATTTACTTTGATTCTGGATATCATCATCATCGTTTATCCTTCATCCAAATCATCACCTCCCACTGGCCACTGCGCTCTTGCTCGACCGACGCCGAGACGGGGAGCGGGACTCGCCGGCCGCTACGCCGCGTCACCACCATCACCACACACACATCTGTCTGCGCCTCCTCGTTGGCCACACCGAGGTTCTTCCTTCTCGTCCAATCCAATATTCAAGTAGACGTTTGCATCGATCGCTCAGCTCCATGACGGCTGCGACATCTTCACGACATCATGCTTGCCGGTTTGCGACGACTGGCCGTGCTGGCGTTGGCATGCTATTTTGCTGCTGAGCATGCTCAGGGTGAGTGGTGAAGCGCTGATGATAGACTGAGCTGACGAGATGTAGCGCACTCGGAGGGCCGATTCCCCATCAACTATCTTACCTTGGTCGACGACCCGCAAATACATACCGCCTCCCGACGAGTGCATGCTCACTCAAGTTTCGACCTCACCTTTTTGTTACATGCGAAACAACAGCGAGTCCAGTTACGACTGGAACCGAATCACGACATCATCGGCGAGGGCGCGTTGGTGGAGTACTTGGATGCGGACGGACGAGTCGCGAGAACAGAACCTATTGAGCGAGCGGCGCATAAGGTCTACAAGGGCCTCACTTGGTTGGAGGATAGCGAGGGGTCGTGGAAGAATGTCGGGTGGGCGCGCATCGTCGTTCGAAGAGATGGCGTGCATCCGCTGTTCGAGGGTGGATTTACCATCGGCCACGACGACCACCACATCAAGCTTCGATCCAACTACCAAGTCACAAAACATGAGCTGGACCCGCACGCGGAGGAGGCCGATGACGAGTATATGGTTGTCTATCGCAACTCGGACATCGAGCGCGACCCGGATCAACCATCGGAGTTGCGAAGACGCTCGCTGGGAACGGCTTGTCCAGCCGATGAGCTCCACTTCAACGCGCAACTCGAACCCCAACCGATCTTCAAGCGAGACTTGGGATTCTGGGGCATGATGCCGTCAGGATCACTGCTCTCGAAACGCCAGCAGGACAATGTGCCGGGTGGGAACGGAGCGGGTGTCAACTTAAGATCGACTATCGGCCAGACGGCCGGCTGCCCCAACACGCGCAAGGTGGCCCTGATCGGTGTTGCGACCGACTGCACCTTTACGGGCACGTACAACTCGAGCGAGAGTGCGCGCCAGGATGTCATTACGCAGATGAACCTGGCCTCGAACTTGTACGAGTTGACGTTCAACATCACCCTCGGATTGAGCAACTTGACCGTCAGCGAGAGCAACTGCCCTGGCTCGCCACCGGCACTGGCGCCCTGGAATATTCCCTGCTCGCAAAATACCAATATTCAGGATCGGTTGAACATTTTCTCGCGCTGGCGGGGCGAGCGCGGTGACACGGGCGTCTCGCACTGGACGTTGCTGTCGACGTGCAACTCGGGGTCGGCGGTCGGACTGGCCTGGTTAGGACAAGCTTGCGTCTCGCGCGCGCAAACCACCTCGCAGGGCCCCGACGGCAACGAGACGGTCTCGGGCGCCAACGTCGTCATCAAGACCAGAGGTTCGCAGCTCTGGCAGGTGCTGGCCCACGAGACGGGTCATACGTTCGGCGCCGTCCACGACTGCACCGCCGACTCCTGCCGCGACGGCAACACGGTCAGCGCACAACGATGCTGTCCGCTCAGCGGCGATACGTGCGATGCGCGAGAGCAGTTCATCATGAGCCCGTCCACGGGCCGGGAGATCACCCAGTTCAGCGCCTGCTCGATCGGTAACATCTGCTCGGCCATGGGTCGGAACATGGTCAACACCAACTGCTTCTCCAACAACCGGGGCGTCATCACCGTCACCGGGAACCAGTGTGGGAACGGCATCGTCGAAGCCGGCGAGGATTGCGATTGTGGGGGGGACGCGAACTGCGGCAACAATCGGTGCTGCGACCCGCGAACGTGCCGGTTCCGTAACAACGCGGTCTGTGACGACTCCAACGAGGACTGCTGTCGAGATTGTCAGTTCGCGCCATCCACGCAGGTCTGTCGGGCAAGCACGGGCGAATGTGATCCGGAGGAGCGCTGTACGGGCGGCAACTCGACGTGTCCGATAGACACCACCTCGGAGGATGGTAAGTTTTATCTAGGCCCTCAAAAGACGAGCTTGTACTAATATATGATAGGCTCGTCCTGCGGCGAAAACGGTCAGGGTTTGAGTTGCTCTAGCGGCCAATGCACCTCGCGGGATCTGCAGTGTCGGACGTTGATGGGTTCGTTTACGCCCAATAACGACACCTACGCGTGCGATGCCAATAATTGCCAATTATCGTGTGCGAGCCCCGCATTTGGATCGGGCGTGTGTTATTCGATGCAACAAAACTTCCTCGACGGGACTTCGTGCGGTAGTGGTGGCCGGTGTGAAAATGTACGTTACACAGTCTATATTCCATGTCGTCGCTAACTCGATTCGAACAGGGACAATGTCGGGGTTCGAACCCAGTCAATGAAATCCGCTCCTGGATCAGCCAAAATCGGAATGTGGTCATTGGCGTGGCTTCTGGTCTCGGTGCTCTGCTTCTCTTCGCGTTCGCCTGCTGCGTCTGGGGATGCCTTCGGCGGCGGAAATCACGGAATCGATACCGAAATCGCAAGGTGCCCACTCCTCCAGGGTGGGCGGGGGCGCCGCCAGCGAATCGAGGAGGGCCACAGATGACGGGAACGGCACCAACGGGAGCTGCTCCGAATCTCCCTCCTCGACGGTCTAGAGGGCCATCAGCTCCCTCGACCCCGCAGTGGGAAGGTCCATTACCACCACAACCTCGAGCGGCGGCACGGTATGCCTGATGAGAACATTGACGAGCATTCTTTTGGCGTTGGTATGGAGAGGGACATCTTTGCATCACAGCATGTGGTCGATGATCAAACGAGCGAGGCGCTTGCGGGGCCATCTGGGAGATTTCGGTCATTCGGAAAAGACGGTTTCGATTGATATCCTGTCGGGAGCATGGACATTGGATATGTATGTAGTTCAGCAATGAAGAGATGAGGCTGTTCTTACGAGAGAGTCAAACTGGGTGCATTGAATCGAGCTACTTTTCGTCACAAGCGGCATGGACGATATTTGTTTCGTCACGTTTTCAATTAATCGCCCTCAATTACCGTCGCCTTTTCCATCCCTGGCAGCTCAGATCACGCTATATTGAAAATGCAAGCTTAGATAAGCAAGTTGGATCATATTCAAACTGCCGTCGGTGAACTTGACTCACCGCCCTCCCCGCAATCCAAATTCCGCCCCCATAAATCCCCACAATCCAACATCGGGGTCCCTTTTTCTCGACTCACAGTCATTCAACATGGAGAACGGCACTACCAACGGTGCCAATGGGCACACCAACGGTGAAAATCGTATGTATGATCACCGTGGCATTGATAGCGATACTAACGATGACAGCATCACATGAGGGAATGACAGCCACCGACACCAAAGCACCCCCGCGGACCTATCGTCGGAACCCCTATCAGCCGGTGGGCGACTTCCTGAGCAATATCTCGAACTTCAAGATCATCGAGAGTACCCTTCGAGAGGGCGAGCAGTTTGCCAATGCCTTTTTCGATACCGAGAAGAAGATTGAGATTGCCAAGGCGTTGGATGAGTTTGGGGTCGACTATGTCAGTTTAGATTCTGATTATCCCCGAGGAACTCATATTGACAGTCTCAGATTGAGCTCACTAGTCCGGCGGCGTCAGAGCAATCGCGGCTGGACTGCGAGGCGATCTGCAAACTAGGGCTGAAAGCCAAGGTAAGACTGTCCTCATCTATTATATTGCGTAGCTAATGACTTCAGATCCTAACGCACATCCGATGCCACATGGACGATGCGAGAATCGCAGTGGAGACCGGCGTGGACGGCGTGTATGTCACTTCCTTGTAATTTCAATTCACTGCTGATATCCCCAGTGACGTCGTTATTGGCACCTCGTCTTACCTCCGCGAACATTCGCACGGCAAAGATATGACGTACATCACCAACACGGCGATCGAAGTCATCAACTTTGTGAAATCCAAGGGGATTGAGATCCGGTTCTCGAGCGAGGACTCGTTCCGATCAGACCTGGTCGATCTACTATCAATCTACTCGGTTGTCGATCGCATCGGAGTCAACCGGGTTGGTATCGCCGACACCGTCGGCTGCGCGTCTCCTCGGCAAGTCTACGATCTGGTCCGGACTCTCCGTGGCGTGGTGAGCTGTGACATTGAAACGCACTTCCACAACGACACCGGATGCGCGATTGCCAACGCCTACTGTGCTCTCGAAGCGGGGGCTACGCACGTCGACACCTCGGTGATTGGCATCGGGGAGCGCAACGGGATCACGCCTCTAGGCGGACTCATGGCGCGCATGATCGCGGCCGACCGGGACTATGTCAAGTCGAAATACCGTCTCGAGAAACTCAAAGACATTGAAGATCTCGTCGCGAACGCCGTCGAAGTTAACATCCCGTTCAACAACTACATCACGGGTTTCTGCGCATTCACGCATAAAGCCGGGATCCACGCCAAAGCGATCCTAAACAACCCGTCGACGTACGAGATCATCAACCCGGCCGATTTCGGACTCAATCGCTACGTGCATTTCGCGTCACGACTTACGGGCTGGAACGCCATCAAGTCGCGGGCCACTCAGCTGAACATCGAAATGACGGATGATCAATGTAAATCCTGCACCGCCAAAATCAAGGCCTTGGCGGACGTGAGACCCCTCGCGGTCGACGACGCGGATAGCATCATCCGGTCTTTCCATCATAATCTGGTCCACGCCGAGGAGAAACCGTTGTTGCAGGGGTTGACGGCCGAGGAGAAGAAGAAGTTTGAACAGAAGGAGCGAGAGCTCATTGGGGAGAAGGCGAAAAGGGAATTGGATGTGAAAGCCAAGGAGGATGCGCTAGTTGAGCCGGCAAGGAAAAGGGCGAGGGAGGAGTTGGCTGCTGTGGCGTGATTTGTTATAGCAGAAGGAAAAAGAAGAGTCTTCTCTTCGGCTAGACGATTGCTATCTATAGAGAAAATCTCTTGGTTGTCGAAAGATAAAAACTATTGTCAATGCAGAAAAGACTGTTTATTGTGAGCAGGGCGAGGAGGGAAGAAAATGGGCAAAACAGAGACTTTAGGGCTATGGGCATCATTCTTGTCTTTTGAACAACAGGCAGTGACGTGGTGTGGCTTGGGGTTGTTTAGCATGCGAAGGGAAGCCGTCAACCCACCCAAAACGGTGTCCAAAAGTGTCATTTGTCATTTGGAATTAAAAAAAGTTTGAAAGAAAAGGAAAGGATTCCTGGTTAGCTATAGTACTATGTATGATATAGGCGTTTTGGTCTATCTGGATTAGTTCTTTGTTCATTCATTCATTCATTGTGAAGTTCAAGGTTCTTCACAGCTTAGAGAGTAGCACGCGGTCAATCAAACATATCGAGCAGCAATACCGGGGGGTGCCACGGGAAATTTGACGCACAGTAACCGGCTACCACGCAAATGGTCGACAAATTTATACAGCGCCGGTTACTGTGCGTCAACTTTTCCGTGTCACCCCCCCCCGGTGCCCACCCGTTCGCATTCCCTCCTTGCATCATCCCTACGGACGAGGAACATTCAATCCGCAGCATCATCCTGACGAAGGAAGAATCTCCATATAATCCTCGCCATCTTAACGGTGATGGCATAGTCTCTCTTCGTTCGTTGCTCTTACGATGAAGATGAAGTTTACCTGGATGTTCGTCACAACGGAGATGGGAATGACTGGCACCTGTTGATAACTATAACTCATATTTTATGTCAACGGCGCGGGACGGTAATTCAAATGAGCTAGTCTAATAGCTCTGCCATGAATGTGTCTGAAACGGGCACTGTAGCTAGAGTAGAGTAGAGCCAATGTGACCGATCTATCATATAAAGAGTGGAGATGAGACATGGGATTGATATGTACCGTGGCTAATTTTCTAGAGATGTCATCTCAACAGTTTAGTGATGACACATGCGAGTTGAATTGACTAGCGTGCAGTTGAACAACGTCCTTCCTTGAGCATGCTTGACTGATCAACCTCCATCCAGACTTGATTCGTGTCTATTCCTCCTCCCTTTCATCGTAGAATCTCCTACTTTGGAATGAAGGATGAGGAGTAGAAAAAAGATGTTCATCGATCTAAATCCGCGGGAAAGTTCCCATTGGCTAGATTCAAACCCGTGATTAGTATAGGAATACATGGTTCGTGGTATGGTCGGTATGCTCGTGATTGGACGGCGTCATACTTCATGTATGTAGTAGAGAAAAGAGAAAGAGAAGGAACAAAGGAACAGAGAAGCACAGGGTAAGAGGAATGGAGGGGAAGGGGAAGGAAGGAAAGACGAGGGAAAGACAGAATTGTAGGAATATACCTCGTTGGTCATCCCAGCGTTCAATCCATCCGCTTGGACAGAGGGAGCGGAAAGCGTGATAGAACTGTTGAAGTTATTCAGTGTCAATATCGCCTCAAATGCAGCCATAATGATGATAATGGTAGAAAATATCGAAGTAGTCATAACAGTTGTAGAAATAGTAACAGTGGTCGTAGCAGCAGCACCGACTGTGGCAGCAGCAGCAGTCGTAATATCAATAGTAACGATGGATAAGTAGTAGCATTGAAAAATGATAGCATTGGCAGTAGCAGCCATAGCATGAGGAATAGAAAAGAACACACACCTGACGGCACGGCTTGAAGTCCTCGCCCTTGAAGTTGACGCATTTATGATAATCAACGTAGTTCTGCCAACAATGTTTCGTTCTAGTTATACGTCAGTTTGAGGCTGGTCGAGCAGCTTGAGCATGAGAAGGGTAAAACAAGGGGATGGTAGGAAGACTGGGATGAAAGGGGACGAAGCATGAATAAGATAAAAAGGGGTAGACGTACTGGTTCTGGTTTGGGAAGCGGGCGTCGTAACCTATTCTCAGTACCGCACCGTAAGTATGACTGGCAGGGCATTGCGTTGTGGCTGCCATTTGCAACTGCCACTTGCAGTAGGGCGTATAATGAACAACATACCAGCTACAACAATAAAAGGAATCAGCTATCAGCTCTAGAAAGGTAGGCTACAAAGACTGGACGTGTACTTAGAAGACAAGGAAACATACCAGTTACGAACTTGAAAGGCTTGGTCACGAGTTCATCATCGTCGGCCATCTTTATTACTATCCTGTACTCGCGTGAAGAAGCTCGACTGTTGTTCAGACTTTGGGTATCTTGTCGTAGTGTTGGTCGTTCTAGCAAGTCGAATGAACGAGGTGAAGTCCATGGAGAGCTCGGATGAAGTCGAAATGTGGCTGATGAATCGCCAAGCCTCAGTTGCACCAGCCACAAATGACAACGTGGCTGGTGCTGTCACCAAACTGAGCTTTAAACGACGTCAAGCTTCCATCACCAAACGTCTTGCAAGCTCTGTTAGCTCTGCAGTTCAACTCATTTGCGAGTAACGCGAGGGTGCGTAAAACAACTGTCAGAATGTTTCCGACAAGACCATTGATGCGGCCTGTGCCTGTGAGTTCGATAGCGTTCTAACATGAGTGCTACTTGACTGACTGCATGGTCAATAGAGAGATCCTCATGCTGGTTAGCATATACCCAATCCTACATGTTTTGCGGCTGCTCTAAACATTGAGATGGGATGCTTGAACGACCTGAATTCGAAGCTGATACGCTGGACATTGTTGTAGCTCATACCATCTCGCAGCGGATACGTTCGCTGAAGCGAATTCCTCCGGAATTACTCCCTCTTGGTACATAGCTTTCCATGCTTCAATAATGAAAGGCTTATGCTAATTTATATACAGGGGTCGTGCTTGGGTAAGACTCAGACGTGAAAAATGGAGCTATGAAAAGTTGAGTTGAAGGAGAAACACTAATAACAATCGTAGTGTCGCCCTTGGAGCCGCTGGATATTCCATTGTCCGGAAATTCTACACGGACAAGACGCTTCGACTGCATCGCTCGAACCGAAGTCATGCCGAGAAAGGACCTGATCGTTGAGGTGCTCAGTTCGTCGGTGGAAGCACTAAAGTGACACTGGAATCTGCACACGTCGCTGGGCTCGTTTTCTTTTGCAGGAGTTCTGAACCTGAAAATTGCGATCGACCTGGGTGATGGTATCCTGGTGTTATCCTGTATTGTATTGTACTTCGTACAAGGTGCTGATTCGATTCAACTGGCCATATTGACGTTTCTGGGGGTTCAGATGCCCATACTGTTTCCGGGGTCAGGTTATCAAGAGATTTTTATGCAGGCTTTGGTCCAGCAACATCCAGTCCCTCCAGTCCCTGCATGGGATCCTCTGCCCTCTCCTCTGTACCATTTTCTGTCTGTTGAGTAGCCAATTTATCTTCCTCGCTAACTGCATTCTTGGCCAACCAGCCTTCCTATAATACCATTAGCATTACCAGCTTTAGATCACATGCATTTAACATACCTGTTCCCATATCGCAGTTTTGCTGCCCAAGCCCTCATTAGCCTCCCTCTGCGGCTTCGCTGCTGCTACCTTAATCACTCTGCCAAACAGCTCGCTCTGATCCATGTTATCAATCGCTTCGTGCGCATCTTCAGGCTGCTCAAACTCGACATATCCAAATCCTCGATGCGGATCAGTTGAGGATGGGAGTTCCGGTTTTGGGAGAGAAACATCGACAACTTCTCCGAATGGAATAAATGCGGCGTGGAGCACCGCAGCCGTTACTGCATTGTCTAGACCACCAACGTAGAGAGTCGCCTTCAGACGAGCGGCGTCCGTCATGATGGGCGTGCCTGATGTGTGATCAGTTGGTGAAGCTTAAGATGGATGATGTATATATCACGTGATCCACTGGCATCCTCCGAGGCCACATTCCATCACCAGAACTGACAGCAACACCGAGCTTCACCTTCGCTACAATACACCAATTGTCAGAGTTCACCTTTATTCCTTCATTCAATTCTTAGTAGCTCCCTGACTGCCAGCAATATAGCCGCAATGGTGCGCCTGCGAGAGGTGCCCCGCACGGCGGCCTTTGCATGGTCGCCCGGCACCGAGCTGCCCTGGATCGCGACGGGGACCAAAGCAGGTGCTGTCGACGCGGATTTTTCGACCGAGACAACACTGGAATTATGGGATCTGGACTTGGGAAGTCAGCAGCAGGCGCCGGAGCTGAAGCCGGCCTCGAGCATTGCAACCGACTCGAGGTGTGTGCAGTGTTAATAGATGTATAAAACAGGCTAACGAAATGCTAGGTTCTATGATATTGCATGGGGACGAGTCAAGGATCAGCATGGAATCATTGCTGGTGCACTGGAGAATGGCTCGTTGGACCTGTGGGATGCGGATAAGCTCATGGGCAATGAGGAGTAAGTGTTGCTACAGCTGTATGAATTCTTAATGCTGACGGTCGATAGGGATGCGTTCATGTCCAGGACCTCGAAGCATAGCGGGGCCATCAAGTCGCTGCAGTTCAACCCTTTTCGATCTGAATTACTCGCAACGGCGGGTGCAAAGGGAGAGGTCAGCTCGAATTCACTGGCTGTTAACTCATGCTAAACCGTATAGCTCTTCATATCGGACCTTAACAACGTCGCCAATCCATTTCGACTGGGAACTTCCGCTGCTCGGGCAGACGACTTCGAGTCCCTCGACTGGAATAAAAAGGTCCCTCATATTCTAGTCACCGGCAGCGGAGGAGGCTTTGTTACTGTCTGGGACGTCAAGGCCAAGAAGGAGAGCTTGACTCTCAACAACCTTGGTCGAAAAGCCGTCAGCGCCGTAGCCTGGGATCCAGCTCAAGTATGTTATTGCAGTAGCTATACAGACGCAACACTGACGGCATTCTAGTCTACCAAGCTGGCCACCGCCATCCCGGACGAGACCAATCCATTGATCTTAGTCTGGGACTTGCGGAATTCCAATGCTCCTGAGCGGGTATGTCATTCGCACCTCAAGAATTTACGTCGCTGACAATTATAGACACTTCGAGCACATGATCAAGGTGTGCTCTCGCTCTCCTGGTGCCAACAGGACCCAGATCTGTTGCTGTCATGCGGCAAGGACAATCGCACCATCTGCTGGAACCCCCAGACTGGAGACATGTATGGAGAGTTTCCCATCGTTACCAACTGGACATTCGAAACAAGATGGAATCCGCACTATCCCAGCATTCTGGCGACAGCATCCTTTGATGGCAAGATCACAGTCCAAACAATTCAAAACACCAAAGCGACACCCGGACAGACGACCGCCTCGCGGGCTCAGGCTCTCGATGGAGAAGACTTTTTCAACAGCGCCCAAACGGAACCCCAAACGGCAGCCTTTTCGCTGCCCAAACCACCAAAATGGCTGGAACGACCAGCGGGTGCCTCGTTCGGATTCGGCGGTAAAGTCGTTAGTTTTGGAGCTGATGCCGCGTCGAGAAAATCAACGATTCGGATCACGAAATTCGCAGTCGATGGCGGGATTGGAAATGCCACGGCAGAGTTCGAAAAGGCTTTGGCGAAGGGTGACCTGGCCAGCATCTGCAAGTCTCGCATCGAAGAAGCCAAAACCGACGAAGAAAGATCGGATTGGGAGGTGCTACAGACGCTGATTGCGGACAATCCCCGTCGAAAGCTGGTCGAGTTCTTGGGCTTCTCGGATAAGCCTGACAGTGCCGCACCAAAGCTGACTGTCGATGAGGATGAGGTCAAAGATCTTCCGTCGGAGCCGACTCACAAAGCATCTCGATCCACTGCGGCCAAGAACAATCGATTGTCCGCTTTCTTCGACAGCAGCGGAGATGGCGACAACTTCCTGGCAGATCTGTCTGCCACGAAAGGAGCCAAGACCAACAATCCCTTCCAGATCTACAGCGGCTCCGAGTCGGAACCGGACCGACAGATCACCAGATCCCTGATCCTCGGACAGTTCGAATCGGCCATGAATATTTGTCTTCGCGAGGATCGAATGTCGGACGCCTTCATAATTGCAATCTGCGGAGGATCGAAATGCATCGAACAGGCGCAGGCGGCGTATTTTTCCAAAAAGGGGAAAGGGCCAAACTACGTGCGACTACTGGCGTCGGTGGTCGGCAAGAATCTGTGGGATGTCGTCTACAACGCAGATCTGTCCAACTGGAAGGAAGTCATGGCGACGCTGTGCACTTTTGCTGGCGAGGACGAGTTCCCTGACCTATGTGAAGGATTAGGTGACCGGTTGGACGAAGAACTAAAAGCCGGTGGCGACAAGGCTCAACTCCGTAAAGACGCCTCATTCTGCTATCTGGCAGGCTCGAAGCTCGACAAAGTTATCAGCATCTGGATCGAAGAGACCCAAGAAGAGGAGGCAGCCGGATTCCAGCAAGGTGAAGCCGACTCGAGCTTCTCGCTGCATGCAAGATCTCTTCAGACGCTCATCGAAAAGGTGACGGTCTTCCGGGAGGTCACCAAGTTCGAGGACAATGACCGCGATCGAACATCTGGCTGGAAGTTGTCGGCGCTTTATGACAAGTATACCGAGTATGCCGATGTGGTTGCCGCTCATGGGTTCCTTGACATCGCGGAGAAATACCTCGATCTGCTGCCGCCTCGGTATGCAGCGGCGGAAGTGGCGCGAAACCGCGTCAAGCAAGCTACTCGAAAAGCAGCACCAGCGGCGACGAACAAACAGCTACCAAGCCGTCCTGCTGGCGCCAATATGTACGGTCCGACGGCACCCCGAGCACAACCTCAAGCCGCCGTCCGTGCAGGAGCGGCCAGTCCGTATGCCCCTGCTGCCACTCCTCAGGCTCCAGCTCAACCCGGGCCAGCAGGTGGCAGCTACATGCCAGCGGGCTTTCAACCGCCACAGCAGCAACAGCCTTATATGGGTGGAAATTATTATCCAGGACAGGGTCCCACTGGGCCTCCGAGGAACATCAACGCATCACCTTCCGTTCCTCCCCCACCTCGAAATGCTGACGGCAACTGGAACGACACACCCATGGTGACGAAACCGGCGATTGCTCGTCGTAGCACTCCAGGAGCTGGTGGACCGGGTCAGCCGCAATATCCATTCAATGCTCCTGCACCTAGTCCACTTGGTCCACGCCAGCGAGCTACGCCACCACTGCCTCCCCCGCCCAAGGGGTCTGCCCCTCCGCCGAGGATGATCTCCCCGCCAACCGTGGGTCCACCGCAACAGCCAGAGCGACCCCCCTCTGTTACGAGGAACCAGTATGCGCCGCCGTCGTACGGTCAGCCAGGTCCAGGCATGGCGCCGCCCGCGGTTCCACGGGGTCCATCGCCGTATAATCCGCCGCCGCAAGGTGCTCCTCCGACGAACCGCTATGCACCAGCTGCACCGGCGCAAGGAATGCATCCGCCGGACCAAGGGAGATCGATGCCACCTCCGCCTCCCGGCGGCCGGCCTGGATCTCAGCCGAATCCATACGCACCGCAGCAGAGTCCATACGCGCCACAGCAGGCCCCATATGGGCAGCAGCCACCAATGCAGAGTCAGGGGTATGGTGGAGGGCAGTCGCCTCAGTTTAGCCAGCCTCCACCGCAGGGCCCACCGCCAGCGGCTCAGCGTGGTCCAAGTCCAGCAACTGCTCCACCACCACGACAGCAGCAGCAATCCCCGGCGCCTTCTAAATATCGTAGGTGATGTAATTCAGATTTTGGCGTATCATGTGCTGACAATATTCAGCCCCCGGTGACCGCTCCCACCTCTCGGACGCTGCCCGACCTGTGTTCGAAATCCTCAATGGGGATATGCAGCGGGTGAAAGCGAAGGCACCGGTACAAACGCTTTTCTCTTCGCTCAAGTGAAATTGCTAATAAAAATGCACAGGCCTCCTTCAAACCTCAAGTCCTCGACACCGAAAAGCGTCTCAACATTTTATTCGATCATCTCAACAATGAGACCTTACTTCAGCCGGACACTGTAATGACCATGCAAGAGCTAGCTATGGCGCTAAGAGATAGGGACTACGAGACAGCTCAGGCGATTCAATTGGACCTGCATACCAACAAGCTGGACCAGTGCGGGCAATGGATGGTAAGCAGCATTGTGTTTTTGCGAGTTCGTAACGATTTATTAAACGATTGGTATGTAGGTCGGAGTCAAGCGCTTGATCAGCATGAGTCGCGCCACGCCTTAGGTGAACTGGACGATAGATGAAAATGGGATGAAGTTATTCTTATTACGCGGTAGTTGAGCATGTGTATGGTAGACACGTATCATGAATCGATATTGAGCAGTCATCAGGCCTTCGGCTCGTTCCTCGTAGCAACAGTACTCCTTACCAGCAGTATTCGTAGTCCCGAAGTAAACCCTTGATAAAATTCAGGAGGGAGATTGAGTTTGGCTTTGAAAGATAGTTCTAGCCTGCTGGCATTTTACAAGGCTGACTAGATCTGCTGGTAACTCCCGGCCCGCAGCGGAACTGCCGGCGCAATGTCACCCACAGCTCCGTAGGCGTTCGAAGTGCGACCAACCAACGTCCAACATCAACGTCAACATCAATCCTTTTAGTACAACCCCACCCAAAATCACTTCTACCTTCTCCTTCGTTCTCGGATCAGTAACATCAGTAGTCTCAAACAACCACAACTCAAGCTCAAGCTCAAGCTCAAGCCCAAACCCGCGCTAGAAAGTCAAGATGGCAGACCCCTCATCCCCTCCCAGCGCAACTACTCCAGCTGCAAACAACAAACTTGAAGAGGCGCCAACGTCAGCATCGACATCCGGAGCAGCAAGTCCCGCAAGCCCAAGCAATGCAGCTGAACAAGCGCGGTTAAGAAGGGAGAGACGAGAAGCGAAGATCAGGGCTGGTGGTTCAGCGAGGTTGGGGAAGATTACGTCTATGGGTGGACGGCCTTCTGAGGCTACTTCGTCGACTCCTGTTGAGGGTGGTGGTGATGCTAGTAGCGCCATCGGTAAGCTTTGTTTACTTGATGTTCATATTTCGAAATGATGATTGGTGAGAATTGCTGGAATAGAGGATTGGGTGTGAATGCGAGGGACTTATGGATGGGGAGAAGAGCTGGTGCAAGGGGGAGATGTAAAGAACGAAATGGAGATGTAATAAAAAGGGGATGAGGATTGTCCTTTGATGTTTCCTTTCTCGAAAGTCGCTCTCAGAAGGATACATGAATTTCAATGGCATGATCTGATGCTGATCTTGGCTCCTTATGTGTCGTCAGGAACAACAGGTGGTTCATCAACTACGCCTTCCATAGTGCGGACACCCTCAGGCACCCTGCCTACTTCGTCACCTGGCCCCGGTCAGGCCTCTGGTCCCAGCAAAGCAGCAGCTGGAAGTCCCGCAGCTCAGGGTGGAGATACCCACGATGATCCAGCGGAGGTGGATATCTCGCAACACTTCCCGTCTATTTCTAGCAATTCTTCTAGAATGGATGAGCCAAGACAAGATTTCATGGGACTACTACAGCAACAAATGATGGGAAACCGCTCGCAGTCCCAAAATCAAGCTCGGTCAGGCCAAGGGCAAGAACAGCCTCAGGATCCAATGACGCAGTTACTTTCCCAACTTATGGGATCCCAGACGGGCGAAGATGGTCAGGAAGGACCAATGCCAGGTTTGCCGCCTGCTTTGGCGCAATTATTGGGTGGACAGTCTCCTTCGTCAACTGGTACCCAGGCCGCACCTTCGAATGGGACGAGTTCTATCCGAGCAGAAAGAGACAGTACGTCCATCTGGCGAATCGTTCACGCCATCAGTGCTTTCGCTTTGGGGATCTACGTCATTCTCCTCTCCTCCTCGACGTCTTTTACGGGATCGAAAGCATCTCGACTCAGTTCCGCTGCTGGTCCTGCGGATTTCGCACAAGGAGGAATGGGGATGCAGCCACCGAGGTTACTCTGGATGTTTGCGACGTTGGAGTTGATTCTGCAGAGTACACGCTTTTTCATGGAACGGGGGCGGTTACCGGGTTCTAGCGGGGGCGGGGCTGGCTCCGGAGCACGAGGAGTGGGGATGGTGTTATCGACTGTGGCGCAGTTCTTGCCTCCTCCCTATGGAGAGTATGTTCGGGTGGCGATTCGATATGGGATCATGGCTTCGACGGTCGTGGCGGATGCGTTGGTGGTGGTGTTTGTTTTGGGGTGCGTGGCTTGGTGGAGGGGTGGTGCGGAGGGTGTTGGAATGCGGTCTGGTGCTGGGAAAGGAGCATGATGTTGTTGTAGATTGGATAGATGGGCACGCGGATGAGGAAATAAATGGAAGAGCTTAGCAGTAACCGCCAATGCTCATCTTGTCATTACTGTGGGAAGTAGGCAAGTTTTCATTGTAAGTACAACGGAAGCTAAGTTGATCACCATCGTCATTGCGACGAAGGCGGAGTTATTTTGACATGAAAGGGAAGCTGAACCATAATGATCAGCGTGATGATGGTTGGATCATCTTCATCGGAAGGCTAACGGGACAAGTAGGGAGCAAAATAAACGGAACAGCTCAGCAATACCCGCTTCTTCGCCCTTACGAGCAAGGTATCATTATCGTTATCATCATCATCATCTTCTTTTTCTTCAGCTTCAGCTTCATGAGTATGATGAAGGCTAAGCAATCTTCATCATGAGTCCGATGAAAGGGAGGATGTATCACCATCATCCGTGCAACGAAGGTTAGGTCATTCGTCATAAGCGTGACGAAGATGACTTCTTCATAAGGATGAAGCTCCCTTTCGTCGTAATGATAATGCGGATCCTTTTCTTCGTACTGATGATGATACCCTTCGTCATAGAGTTGGTGAAGCTCTCTTTCGTCGTAAGGATGACGAAGCGGTTACTGCTGAACTGGTGCGATTATTCTATCACCAGCCTGCCACTATATGTCAGGTGTTCGTCCCGGCCATGAACGTAAAATGATGGAAAGGATATTTCAGCCAATGTAGATCGGCATCTTCGAGCCGTAATAGACACTTGGGATGGTCGGTCCTGGCACCAAGTCGTGTAATCGATGCCAACAGAAAGCTCGAAACATCAACGTGAACCAAGCTTCGACCACCAAATCGCCATCGTCGACGCCACGACCTCGCATATACTCCACCATTCTCGGAAGCTGATCAAAGTAAATATGCATCCCTTCGGCGATCCACTTGATCACATCAAAGTACTCCCGACGCTCCGTCGTGTTCTTTCGAGGAAGACCAATCCAGCCCGCCGTGTGCTCAATATGGCATGTCAATAGCGTGACATATGCGGCCTTTGTCCGATTTTGCCATTCTTGAAAGTATCGCGTGGTCTCGTCCCAACAGTCGTGCACCTGCTCCAAAAACTCCAAGCTCTGGAAATTCATCCACCCCCTGGCCGCTGTCTCATCCTCCCACTCGACGAATTGATTGCGCAGTTGCTCATACTGTTGAAGCACCCAATGCGTTTGAGACGAGACGACTCCCGTGTTGAGAATATATTGTTGGAGTCGATGATGAAAGATCTTCAATCCTTCTCGCTCATATGTCAGGCCATGATGGTAGATGGCGGGCGCGGGCAACTGGGTAAACTGCGAACTTCGAAAACGTATGGCTGGTGCGGCCATAGCAATCAAGTCTACCATACAGAGTGAGTTGAACGAACGAACAGAGTCCTGGTCAACACTTACCAGAGAACCCCGGCGTCCAGTGGTCATTCTCCTTTGCAACTTTTTTCAAACGTTCCTGAGCGCCGATGGAGCATTTGAGAAGTCGCATAGTAGTCAAAGCGTCGTCCTCGTTGGCAACATATAGATCTGGCACACCCAAAAAGGTGCAACCTGGAAGAATTCCAAAAGCCATCTTATCGGCCGCGGGTCGCGGGATATAGAGCTTTTGAAGGGAATCGTCCGTATGCAAGGGTGGGCTCAAGGTCGGATTGCTGCCCAAAAGGTATTGCTCGCCGGAATAAAGATAATGCAAGATCGTGCCGACCGACCTGATATATGTCGAAGTAAAGACGTGTCCTCCTCCTTCGGCTTTCATGATGCCATCCGAGGGCCGAAATTCAATCCACTTCATGCCCAAGCGGCGGGCGAGGATGCCAATATCGCCGACGTTTGTGATAGCCAGAGGACGAATCACATCCGCCGGCATAAAATCCCATGACCGCTCACGAGGCGTAACCTGAACGGCGGAACAGCTCTTGGGTAAGAGATTAGAGTGAATACTCTCTGTGGAATTGACTTTGCCGTCCCAATTTGATGTGGTAGGCAGCTCCTGAATCTTGCGATTGCGATGTAATAACCAGTTCAAAAATGTGTTCTTCATCTTCTCCTTGGACGGGGTACCCATGTCTTGCTTCGTCTCAAATCCAAGCTCCGTTGTAGCCGGAAATTCTTGACTTTTAGGTCTGATGAGGATAACAGTCATGATCGTGGAAACCTCCAAAGCTTTTAAGAAAAGCAGCCAGCTCGCCGTCTCTTCAGAAATCGCCAAAGAGCTATAGATTAACCGTAATGAGGGTCGCGGCGGCAGTGCTGTGTCCCACACTTCTTTTGGCCATATATCCTTTGCACTCCTTTTTTCTTGGATGGTGATGGCTGGTACAGTGTATCGAGTCTCGAATCGAAATTCCTGGAACCGCCATCGGCGACGAGTGAACTTAGCCCAAGGGCCCAAGACTGATGGTTGACAACGGCGAAAACCTTCGGCGGTGGTGAACGACTGCTGGAGCAACTGAGTGAGCGTCGTTACCAACGCAACAAGAGCAATGGCCAGGGCGGCGCCGGCAAGGTTGGTTTGAGCATCCGACATGACAGTGTTGCATGTATAATAGTCCTCCAAGAGAGGGCAGCAGAACTCTGGAGGTTTAAGGTCTTCTTTTGAGGATCTTTGCAAGGCTGCGCAAGGTCTTGGGGGGCCCGAAGGGGATGGCGCAGTTCATGTTGGGCTGACGACCTGATATGCAGGGCGGTGGTACGGTATATGCCAGCCATCCAATGAGACACTATCAATGTTTGTGACTCTTCGGCTCTCTTTTCCTGCCTCTTAGGATAACTTACACCTCAATTTGCGTCTCCTTCATGACAGGATTGAGATTCCACCCTCATTGCATTGATGTTGATGGTAATCTTCACCCCGCCGTCGGGTTGGCGTGGATTCGGGATTGACAAGGGATCGGACCAGCGGTGACGGCAACTCTACCTTCGTCGTCCTTATGGCAACAATTGAGCTCTCCACGCCATCAAATTGATGAAGCGAAAATGTGTCCGTCATCCGTCAATATTCACTCTCATCACCGTAGTGATGAGGGTACTTTGACTGTGGCCCTTGGTACGGTGATTCGAAGTTCACCGTCATCATCCTGGTGATGATCGCAGCCCTAACACCGTCTTCGGTACAGCGAGGGCTCACTTGCTCCAATCCATACAGCAAGTTATGAGAACAGATTACTTCCCACACATATGCAGGAAACATCCTTTCAAGATATGCGTTTGAGGGAGAGGCAGGCACCAGCTGCCTGCAGCCGCCCGACTAGCAGAAACAAAACCTCGAAGTGGTAACAGTGAGGCTGTGTTCTCGGCTTGGGGAACCGCGCGCGCTGCTGCATGCATGTGTGCAACCATTCGGCCACCAACCACGCAGCAAGAAGGCTTGACGCGACGATTCTTATAGCCCAAGGCTGAGAAAATGGTTCCACCAGGCGCCGAGGCTGGGATGACCATGTGGAGACCGGGAGAAAGACTTATAATGTCGGAAGGGTCCGCTCGACGGGCATCGCTGTCTGGCACGTAGACTTCTGCATTTCTCTTTGGAAACTTCCTTCAGACCTTTCCTTCCTAGCTTTTCCCTCAAAACTTTCAGTGCCGTTCACAGAAAGAATGGCTGAGTTCATCTTCGTTGCCATCGTATCCGTTGCCTTCCTGCCAGCTGTCAAGGCCGACGGCTGGTCGGATTTCACCAACAACCTGGCAACTGATCTGGTACTGTTTCTCAAGCTGATCCTTCCTTTATAGCCTTGCCGCTAGAAGCATAAGCTAACGGTCAATCTTTGAAGGCCCCTCTTCTCACGCTTTTTGGCGAACAAGTTACGAAACAATGGCTGAGCGAATCAACAAGTTGGCTGGACAACGTGATCTTTGCCCTAGGTCCTTTGGGTATCTTGACTGCTGTCGTCTCCGCCATCCGAGTTCGGGGCAGCCCGTCCTTGCGTGCCTTCATTGGACGGGCGCACGAGGCCCCTGGTAATGTGGAAATTGAACTGCTATCCTGCACGTCTGCAACCACCTCCGAGCTTGGGAACGACGGTGGCATATCGCGTGTATTTGGGAAGCCCCAGATTATGGAAATCGTGTCCTGGAAACCGACAGATGAAGATTATAAGTTTCCAGAGCTGCATGGATATTTTGCCAGACGTAACGCGGGCATTGGCAGGATGGAAGATGCGGTCCGTCTATCGCGCTGGCAGCGTCCCGTTCAACGTAACTGGAGTGATGAAGCTATTGAAAAGCTCAGTGTCGGCAGTCCAAATCTTTCGCTCAACGTCGGTATCAGACAACGACCCTGGCAATGGTTCTGTGCGGCGGCAGTGTTGGGACTAGGCTTAAAGACTGGTACTCACCCCTACATCCTTCATGTCGGTACGCAAGCTGGTACTTTCACAATAGGTGTTTTGATTTTCGCCTTTCTCGCATCTTCAAAGTTTCGCTCGTCTTTCAAGCCCGACGGGAAAATTCTCACCATCGTATGCGCTGCCATTGGTGGTCGCGGGCACCATCATGGTGTCGCTCGGGATGTTTCTCTGCGCTCACCTGATCGAGACGTCGACCGGTGAAATCTACTATCATCGGAAGCAAGATGGTAAGATATACTGGCTACAGCCTGGGGAGCAGAAGGTAGGTGATCAGGTCTTTAACGCCTTCCTTGGTAAGAGCAATGAGAAGATGTTCGTTAGATCATATAAGCTGCTTGGCAAAACATCCGGCCTGCCGCTCTGGATTGCCGTGGGTCTCGCGGTGGTTGGATTTGTTCTACAGTTTGTTGGCCTGAGGGGATCCCATCCCTCAATCACCTTGGCTCAACTTGGCGTCAGTTTCTTGATGGCCATCGGTCGAGCACTGCTTCGAAGTTAGCGACCGTCCCAGACCGATAATCTGCTGGATAAACTCGGTCAGAAGGCCCACGGCCACGAGTTAGACTTATCTTACGATGGAGCTTGAAGGCGCCGAACGTGTATGTGCTCGTGATTGGGACCATGAAACTAAACGAGGGAAGCCAGTACTGTGCGGTTCTTCGGGCCTCTAGGACGAAGTCAGACCCCAGAGCCCTTTCTCATCGTCCGATGGTCACCCAACACCTGCAACTATATACTGGTCAGTCCTGGAATCATCGCCTCGGGATCAGTGCGAACTCAAGGGGTTTCGGATTCACTTGGAAAAGGCTGCTCATCACCACTACCAAGCTAAGTACGAGCAGCTAGCCGATACGGCAGCTCCAACGTCGAGAAGCCCGCAGCTGCATACTCCTCCTTTGAGACGTTTGGTGTCGACAAGGGCCCGGCTTGCTCGACTCACCGATGGTCAACACGGTGCTTCTTGGACGGGTTTGCCATCCCGCCGCGTTGCTCGTCAACTGCAACTGTGCATGGAGCGTACAATGGACCTTCTCTCCGACGAGCTGGACAAAGCTTATCAGCCCCCAGCCTCATTCTATTACTGGCCAGTTTTTACGCTCTCTGGAAAAGGAGACAATGCAGCAGCATCGGAAAGAACCTATCTTCGGCTACGTCGAATGTTTCCAGGAACCTATGGACAGCCGATGAGTCAGAAATCGAGGCCTTATTAGGATTGATGACCTGGTCCTGTCAGGAAAACGAACACCCAGATCCGTCATTTCAGCTTCGTAACAATCGAGTTCTCGCAGTGGGGAAAACGAGGGGCAATTTGCAAGAAGTAACAAGGGCATACGATATGTGGGCGCCAACTCCACACCAATAATGTTTACAGAGCGCTTCACCCTGGATGAAGCTGGGACGACAACACGGCGTAATGACCATCGCTTTAGAGATCCGACTTTCGAGTACCGTTACTTTGGATGGGGCCTATCGTCCACCAGTAAAGAAATGAACGAAAGACGGTCATCGGCTGAGCAAGTAACTTCGCTCACTTCGGACACTGAAAAGATCAAAGAGATCCAGGCAACCTGCGTGGAAGTTCAGAGCTCGCTAGGGGTACTTTGTGCTCAGGACATCTACCTTTCCTTCCTCTCCATCCTGGTCCGGAGAATCGACGGCATTGGGGGTGAAACAATAGTATCCCACCTGGCCCCTTGGAAGACCGCCTTTTTGAAGAATTTTCGACTCGAAGAGGTGGTCAGAGCTTTCGCTGAGAATGGCCTGGGCACGTCCAGTGATGCCTTTTGTTGCATTATTCCTTTGTTGATGACACAATCCAAACTGCCGAAGAAATACTTGAACATGGTAAGCGTGGAACGGCAGTTATCGGAGAAGCCGTCCGACATCGATGGCTGGTTACTAGTGGCTGAAACAGTGGGGCAGGTACGGGATAGTGCTAGAGGAGAAGATTTTGTTCGATGGACCATCAATCTTGGGGAGCTATACCATGCGGCGATGCGATCTACAAATCGCTGGATCAAGGGTCATGGCTTCCATGGTGTGTCACAGATGATCGTCTCGGGAGAGGGTGCCTCTCAAGAGATCCAAGACATTCAGCACCAGTTTGGTTGGATCGCAATGCGCATTGCGGAAGAGTACAAGGAGGAGGGCATGATCAGCAAACTACGAAAATCAGGTGTGAATGGTGACTCACTCAACTACGATGAGAGTCAACCCATTGAGTATTGGGTGGCAAGAGGGGCGACGGCTACCACGCGGTATCTCATCAGGAAACACGACCTCCAACTACCCGAATTCCAGACACTCCTGGGTTTTGCTGCGGAGAGCGGACAAGACGCAACGGTGCGCCTCTTCTTGGAGAAAGAAGTCGATGTCAACCAAGTCGACACCTCAGGGATGACCCCATTACTTCGAGCGCTAGAAAACCAGCACGCCACGACTGCACACCTTCTCATTGAGTACGGAGCCGATTACGAGGGCAAGAATCCGAGTACATGGGCGGAACTAGACTGGGCTAGTCGACACGATCATCAGTGCCTTGTGGAGTTGCTGGTGGAGAAACTATTGGAGGTTGGAGCACAAGATTCACAGAGTTGCTCAATATTGACGTGGGCTATCGGGCACAGTCACGTGGCCGTCGTACAACTGCTCTTGGACAAGGGAGTAGACCTGACCGCCACGGAAGACTGCGGCAGGCCAGCACTGCATCTTGCGGCTCAACAGGGGGTGCGGAACATCGTGGGACTCTTACTGGACCATCCCGCTAACATCCATGCTACGGACGAGGAGGGCCGGACAGCACTGCATATCGCGGTTAAAAATGGGCGGAAGAACGTTATGAAACTCTTACTGAACCGTAACGCTGACATTCATGCTACGAACGAAGATGGCCGGACAGCACTGCATTTTGCAGCCGAGTATGATGGAGTGGATATGGTTCGAATGCTGCGGAAGTTGGGAGACGATCCCAAGACGAGAGACAATCATGGTAAAAGGGCGATAGATCTACTGCGCAGTTTGGAGCATACGGAGCTGGTGGATCTATTCATTCACCCCCCTTCTGAAGACGATTGAGGCCTCTCTTACAATCCCTTCTACTTTCGGTAATTCAGGTCCTATTTTCGGATTTCTTCACACTGCTCTTCAATCATCGAAATAAATCTGGGGACCAACGACTACCCAGGTCGTCAACGTCCAATGCAGCCTGTCCAGCTATTGAAGAGTGGTTTCACGTTCAGCAGCTTGAAACTGCTGAATCATGGACCCTTTTTTAGTTCCATCGCCCCAGCGAGAATGACATTAGCTGGAACGTATACACTGGACAAATCTTGGATTGAACAAGGGTTGCTTGGATGAGATCAAGATTCCTATTAATTCTGGGCCTATTACAATTCAGCAGCACGAGCATTCTGCCACCCGCAACTGGAGGTTGAGGGACTAGACCTGGTTCGACCGGACTGACGACGAAGGCAGACACTTTCCTACGTTGAAATGATGGCGATGGGAATTCCTAACTATATCTTCCTGATACCATCCCGGTTACCAGTCACGTGATTTACATCGTGGCTGGTCGTGGCATTGATCATGTGATCTGTGGGTTGCTTTGATCCCGTGATCGGCGATGTGAGGCCGTGCCTCGATAATTGATCCGAATTCACGTTGTTGGGAACAGACATTCCTATGTTCGGAGCCCGCTGGAGTGGTTTGCCTTAGCTGTCATACCACGCCACTGGAAACAACTTCTCCAGCTGCTCCCAGTAAGCACGCTACTTGCGCACTTCGATGCCGCTGCAGCCTTCTCTTCAAACCTACCTACGCCGCTTGCAGTGTCATGGGATCAACCGAGCGTCACCTAGAAGATGATGTTGATAATGGCGCATGCGGCGCCTACTGTACTGGTACCATCCCTTCACACGGCATTTAGTCTCAGCCTTGCTTACATCGCAACTAGGTCGTACAGTACGGCAATTCGTGGCACGCTCGCCTCTCAACGGACGCATGGTCTCCGGAAGGGGAATCTCGAGATCCAATTGCAGGAGGACCCCACACCACCCCCACCATTGACGGAGGGCATCATGGGAGTGAGTGTAGCTCTGGCCATGGTTGGTTCTCCATGGTTGGAGAGGGTCTTGTCAGGCCCGTCCTTCTCTTCTCCGGTTCTCCCCGAGCTTCTCGAAAGGGCAGAGCGGTGCGGCGTCTCCTGCAACCGGCTGAACTCATGACCATGATGTCTGTTGGACCGTTCTGATTTCCAATCGGTTTCCTCGATGGAGGGAAATCAGGTCTGACCAACAACCGTTACTTACTTGAATTCAGCCCTCGGATCTATTTTTGCCGTGTTCGAATACAGCGGTTGGTTCCCTCTACGGGTGAAGAGCCAATGAAAGCCTTGTCAAAATGAATGCCTCGTCGACTTCGGTATGTCCGGTGTGTATATAAACCGAGTGAGTGATCCGTCCGAGTCTTCAGCATCATTATCTTCAGCATCATTCGAGTATCTCAAAGCTCCCAATCATCTCATCTGGACCGTAGCTATATCAATACCAATACTCTCTACTATGTGCCTCCTCACCTTCTCGCCCAAGAGACTGGTCGTGGTGCTTATCTATCTCTCAACTATTGCGACTTCCCGCCGCCTCCTGAACCCTACCGGGGACGATGACTGTTCTTGGGACGTGAACGCTTACGACGATGGCCCAACGGCTGATCGGGAGGCGGGTATCGGCGTGGAATTCGAAAGCAAGGGCTGCAGCCAAGAACACACCGATCAAGCCAAGGGCAAGCTGGTTGATGACCGAGAAGGGAAAGATCGGAAGCTTACCGCGGACACGACTTTGGAGGCGAAGGGCCGGCTGGACGCCGAATACATACTCGATGGGACCAAGATCAAGCTCGACAACGGGCGGGCCGGAGCGGCCGCGGCCGAACTGGCGGCCGACTTGGTAAGGACCTCGAGAGGCCCAATTTCTCCCCTTTCCTCCGCTGTTGTTATAGCTCTCCTTAGCGTCTACCTACGTGCTCTCTCTTTCCTTTTACTCCTCCAGTCGCTCCCTATTGTTTACCGCCCGCTATCCATACCCACAATCATTCAAAGCCATTGAGCTTGTCCTCGGTGGTGTCAACAGCTTTTCGGGCTAACATGTGTTCTCCTCTTAGGCCAAATGGGATCCCGGTGCCGATCGCCCCGCCGACGAGAAGAAGGTCAACATTGAGGACAACAAGTGCAATCCGTGGACCATCATCAAGCCAGCGAGACACGGTGGGTCCGGCAACATCGGGTGGGCCCGACAGATTACGGCGCCGTTGCCGCTCGAGGCCGTCAATGATCTCATCTCGAAGACGAAGACGAGCCCGGTACTCAATCACCCGCTCCTCCCCTTGCTCCGGAGCCGCACCTCGAAAATGGTCTGGGTGAAGTCGGAGTTCTTCCAGTCGAAGCCCAATGGCATCGCCTCGTCCACGATCAAGAGCGACGGCCTAGGTTTCTTCTCGCTCGTGCTCTCGTACGCCAAATCTGCCGATCAGGTCAGGAAGGGAAGCAGCCCCAAGTTGCTGACGAGCATCATGCCGCGCACCGATTTCGGCACCATGCTCAAATTAATCCTTCCTCAAGTGAAGAGTGGTCTCACCGGGGGGCCCACCTCGCTCTACGACCTAGTGAAGATACTTGCCTGTTACAAGAACGAAGAAGACGAGGTCATGTAAGCAGAGACAGAAACCCTCACGGGTCCGGTATCTCGAAGAGGTAATGAATGAACATGCAAGCTGATGATGATTCGAACGACAGTCTTGATACCAAGTTCTGCACGGGAGATGTCGAGAAGCCACAGCCCACCAACGAGCTCGACAAGATGGAATTCCGCATCTCGTTCGGCTCCAAGTCCAAGACCCTGTCGATCAAGGACTGGATGGGCGGGGTGCAAGCGGGCAACGACCCTCTCGCCAAGGCGGACAAGATCATCGACGGACAGATCGGTGGATTGGGCAAGGCCACCGAGAAGATTCTCAACGGGGACCGGGCGCTTCCGCTCCTCGAATTCCGTGACTTGGGTTCGTCCAAGTCATCGGCGTTCAAGAGCGATGTGGAAAAGGCCGAGAAGGCACTGGTGGACTATCACAAGAAGTTTGCCGCTGCTCCCAAGGCCCGGCTGCTCCGCCGGACGGGAGATCTAGATTCGAAGACGGGGCGCGCTCACCTGAAGTCGCGGCGGGGCATTGTACGGCCTTGCGTGCGGCCCGACGGCCCTTCCGAACCAACGACGAATTCTCCTCCTCCTTCTCCTCCTCCTCCGAGCACTCCGCCGACCGATCCGCCATCGCAGCCGAGCTGTGTGCCCAACCCGAAGGACAAGGTCAAGGACTCGCACGAGCACGACGTACGCCTCGCCGTCGACTTCTTCTGTGCTGACTACGCCAAGGACACAAACGCGAAGTCGCCCGTCAAGGTTGAGCAGACCGTCATGGCCGGTACACGGTTCTTTGGCGTTCGAGGTAGGGGCGCCGTGGAGATGGCATACCTCTACAAACCCAAGATGGGCGATCAAGACGACGTCTATGATCTGTCCATCACTTCCGTGCCTGACTGTAAGCCCTTGCACGGTAACAATCTGTCCTCGCCCCTGGCCGGTACCCAGTGCAAGGATCTACTGTTTGATTCTTGGAAGAAATGTGAGTTGTTTTCTTCGTTTGTTTCTCTCATATCATCTTTGCTCACTGAATGTTCCTTTATCAGGCAACAACAAGGGTCGTGGTGGCAAGATCACGGCGGGCTGTCTCGTCTACAGCATCAGGACCAAGTACTAGAATTTGGACCGACTGCCCAGGTTTGATCAAATATTATCTCTGGTCGATGAACTCCACTCACACATGCGTACATAGAGAGACAGACAAGGGGAAAGGGAAAGGCGCAGAGTGCGTTAAGGCAATTCAAAGTTGATTTGAATTCTCGTTTTTTGGTCTCATGGTTATCGAATCGAGGTTCGAAAGTTGTGTTGTTTGTTATCTACTGCGTTGCTTCTTGAATCCAGTCAATCTTTATGGTGTCCGCTCATCTCGGGCCCGAATTGGTTCGATTGTGGATGAGAATCAAATGAATACTCACTTCGTTTCTCTTCGTGATCCTGATTATCGTCGTCTTCTCGAAGATGAAGGAATGTCAACTCATTCAGACGTTAGCTCTGTTTTTCCTCCCCAGAAACAACAGGCTCGGCTGGGAGCGCACTAGAAAGTAAACTAACGCTGCTGAATGATGACAGCAGAATGTGGAACAGGAGGAGATGCATCTGTAACGAGTTGGACGAAAAAGGGGGGCCGTCCCTGTTTCTTGTTATCACCAAGGAGAGCGAGTGAGCGACAGAGAAGACACTTATGGAGGATAATGGAGGAGCGCACTCGTATGTAGGCCTCAAGACAAGAAATAATCAAACAGACCCCATGCTCGACCCACGAATCAAAGAATCACATAGACGTATCCTTTCTCTCCTATAATGAATCCTCATCCGAGCTGCTATCCCACACTCGTTCCCGGATCCGTGCGTCGTCGATCGGCGTTGAGTAATTACACACGATAAGTTTCAACCAGGGCAGGTAATGATCGAAGAACACGGCATGACCAAGATATCCGCCTGCTTCCTGACAGTTGGCGGTGACGGAATAAAACGGTCGATTATGGATGTCCTTCCAGATGCTTTCCATTTGCTGCCCGATCTCTTCCTCGAGCGTGGCCCGTTCATCAGATACCACGCTTCCATGAGGACCGGGATGCTCGTCACCGACGGGTTGTCGCAAAAAGCTGATCTCGTAGAGCATGTACAGCTGTTTGAGGGTCATGCTTTCGATGCGGGCGTGGCGCGTAGCGGCGTCGTGGATCTTCATGAGGCTCCAGACACGATAGTAGCTACGAATGAAGCGTCGTCGTTCGCGGCGCGTCATGGTCGACGGATGACCCTCCTGGTTGTAGAATCGAATGCTGTCATCTCGGAAGACGGCTGTTCATCTCCCTCTCTCGCTCTCGCTCTCTCCTCGGTCAGCAGAACCGAAACCATTCCACGCTGTCTCCAACCGACCAAGTAAAACAAATCGGATGGGTTCGGACTGGGGGCTTCTCACGTTGAACTTTGCAGACGATCTCGCGGTTGAACTGGTCGATGGATCTCTCCACGATATGAGCATTTCGTATCAGCTGAAGGACGTCCGTCACCGAGCTTGGCGCGGTGGACGACTTTATCGCACCCTGATCGACGAGTAGTTGAAGCGCGTCGCTCTGGCACTCGATGCATCCCGGCGCCACCTGCCTGTAGATGAACGCTAGTTGTTGAACCCAAATGTCTCGTAGGCGACGGCACGTGGCCGCCAGCGAAACGACATCGACAAGGGAAGGCAGCGCGCAGAAGATTTTCGTAATCAGTTCGGGTGGAAGGCGTTGCATTGGTGCGATGGACTCCATGGTTCGGAAATTTAGTCCTAACAAAAGCCTAATATCATCGAGAGGTGAATGATTAGGATTGTGTCGGGAGTCGATGTCCTTAGCGTCAATTATTCCCCGTGGGTGGAGGTCGGTAACCGGGATCTCGGGAACTCCCGTTTATCGATAACTCTAACTCTAAATCCGCTCCAACGTCGACCCAAAGGTGACGGAAGCTCCTCCTTCACACTGACGACGATGCGAGAACCTGTTCCTCCGTCACAATGATGGCAACAGAAATCCCCGCATCAGACTCATGACGATTGGAATTCTCCATCGGACTGGTGATGTAGAGAAACACTTCCCTCTGTCGAAGTGACGGTGATGAAAGCTCCTCCGTTGAACTGACGACGATACCACCGTCTCTTCTTCGTCGGACAGATGGTGATGAGATTTCCTCTATCGGGCTGACGACAACGTCAATATCTTCTCTCGGCTGTGTTGATAGTGATGAAACCTTCTTCGTCAGACTCCTGGCGGTGGAAGCATCATCCGACTGATGATGATGACCGTTTCTTCGTTGGCCCGATGACGAAGGTACATATCTCCCTCCGTCGAGCTGAGGGCGACGCAAGCTCCTCCATCGAACTCACGATGATGGGAATACCTTCATCGAGCTGATGATGCCATCGTCTCCGCCATGAATTTTGAGGCCCTCGAGAGAATGCTTGGCCTCTGAAATTGAGTTTACCGCTTGGCGCAGCATGGTATGCCTTCTATTAGTCTCTAAGGAATAGAAATTTCAATTTGTATTCAGTTTAGACGAGCGATACTTAGCTACAAACCATCCTCAACAATAGCGATATCGAGATCTTCGTTGACAAATTTGAAAATGGAACAGGCTTAAATTCTGCCATTTACCCAACCAACTTGAAATACATAGTATGAAAACCTCTTGGCCAGGACTAAAGAGAAACATCCCATGAAACCGTCAATTTGCAAGCCCGGCGTGCCCGTTGCTTCATCAATGGCAACGTTGTCCTGTTTCTCAACAAGCTCAGCATTCGTAGTCAAAGATTCTCTAATGCGTTGAAGGAACATACCCCGTCAATGTTTCAGTGCGTCGTCTGTAAGGCGCTCAGGAAGCGTTGTGAAGTCGCCCTGAAGAAGCTCAGGAAGTGTCATTGAGCCAGATATGAAGGATGCGACGAATTCGTCCATTTCCTCAGTGAAGGAGCGTACTGGAGGCTCAAACTCAACCGAGAAGTCGAGTTGGATATCCTGGTCGCCTTCGAATATCTCGAGAGCGTCCTCCCAGTCGCAATCCATAAGATCCATCCGAGCGGGTTCGTTTATATTGGGCAAGTGGTCGTAGCAGATGTAACGAAGGACCAGTGTCTGGAGCTTGACTCCCAGAGGTGCAAAACTCAGCTGAGTGCGAATCTTGTATGCCCACTCGAGGGCTGAGCAGCGACGGGGATCCGGCAACTGAATCCTATCGGCCTGCGGATAGTGCACCCCACACTCTTCAGCTCGGCTTTTCAGGAGGGGCAGAATGTTCTGAAAGTCCAGCCATGTTGCTTCGAAGACCCTGTCCGGCAAGGGCTGATCAAGTGGAGACACGTACTCCGGCCGATCTTCGTCTTCTGAGAGCTGTAAAGGCGGCACCGGCGCGTGACTCATCCAGAAAGGCACAGCGCTCAATGGGACCTTCCTCGTGTTGCTGTGGTATCGTTCCCAGAAACGTTTGTACTGGGTTGTCGTCAAAGTGTATCCAGCAAATTGGAGCATAACCCATGCCCGATTGAGTCTTTCGGCGAAGGATTCATTGACGAGATCATCGCGAACGAAGTGTGGCGTGGCTTTATTGGGCTGTTGAGCATAGGGAACCACTCCCCGTTGCTGGTTGTATGAAGATCGAGCACGATGCTGATTTGCGACATCCCTAGCATACTCGAGCTTTTCCGGGGTAGAGAGATCGCCAGTAAGAGTCTGACGGATCTCGGTCTCGGTGAGAGCTTTCATGGAAGCTGACGTAGAAGTGGCAAGAGTCCCAAGTTGTATAATTCGCCACAGAAGACTCGCCACCGACTTCATCTGCTTGATTTCGTCGGTATCCCAATCATCGTCCGAGTCCTCCTCTTCAACAACCTCTTCGCTCGTTCCGGGTTTCTTTCCCGTGCCAGCCTTCACATTCAAATCCATGGGGAGCGCGCGTCGTCCCAATTGCCACACGGTGACGTTGTACTTGAATCCTAACATCCCGAGAAGCTCCTTCATCTTGAACTGCTGCGGGAGCGACCCATTTGCGACCCATTGACGATATACATGGAAAAAGACCCTGAATCGATCGCTCGCGAGGTAGGTACGGAAATCACGAATCGTTGTAAATCCGCAATACGCGGCGCACAGTGTCTCGCTGTGGTTGACAACTAGGAAAGGTCGGCGATTTTGCTCAGTAGGAACCCCGGGTCTTTCGGGGATAGGCTTGCGCTTTCCCATTGTGAAGGAACTGTGGCAGCAAGAAGTTAGCAAAAGTAGTCGCTAAGGTGAACAAGCAATATACTCACTTGAGGAGCCTCCTGGGTTGCTCCAGGAAGGCGCTCGCCCGGCAAAAAAAAGATGGAGATGGACGGCAATACAGTAGTAAATGGGAAAGAAGGAAGAGGCTGGTTGGGGTGTTCCAACAAGGCGCTTTTGTCTCCGTTATTTCTGCACACCAAATTGTATGGAGTAGAGAGGTGTAGGAGGAAAGAAGAAGAAGGTGAGATTTGAGATGCAAAGCGGATATATCTACCCGGGAGTCCACCGTCGCGGTTGCGACGAGAATACACTAGTAAATGGGAAAGAAGGAAGAGGTTGGTTGGGGTGTTCCAACAAGGCGCCTTTGTCCCCGTTATTTTTGCACACCAAATTGTATGGAGTAGAGAGGTGTAGGAGGAAAGAAGAAGAAGGTGAGATTTGAGATGCAAAGCGGATATATCTACCTGGAGTCCACCGTCGCGGTCGCGACGAAGGTTGACATTCACTGCCGCGGTTGCGACGAGGATGGATCTTCACCATTGTTTAGATGACGAAGATTGCCAACTCATCACGACGATGACGACGGTGACCATCTTACCCACCATACTGATGACGATGGTCTGCTCACCAACTCAGCGTCGCTATGATGACGGTGACCATCTCACCCGCCGCGCTGGTGATGACGGTGCTTATCTCCATCCCCCGACTGATGATGACGGTGATCATCTCCATCCGCGCCGCTCATGAGGATGGCAACCAGCTCCACTCGCCGCGCTGATGAGGATGGTGACGAACTCCACCGCGCTGATGACGATGGTAACCAGCTCCATCCGCCGCACTGATGACGACGGCCATCAGCTCCATCCGTCGCACTGGTGATGACGATGACCAGTTCCACCCGCCGCACTGATAACAATGGTAACCAGTCCCACCGCGCTGACGACGACGGTGACTCTCTCTACCCGCTGCGCTGATGATGACGGCGACCATCTCCATGCGCCGCGCTGATAACGAAGGCGATCAGCTCCACTTACCGCGCTGGTGACGACGGTGATTAACTTACCCACCGCGCTGATAACGATGCTGACCACTTCCACCACACTTATAACGACGGTGACCAGTTCGTCCCACCG
>QQTW01000225.1_pt1 | contig 33998 bp, 29 predicted proteins | sample 1904831 | NCBI WGS metagenome assembly QQTW01 (sample SAMN09435610, study PRJNA476489) | Subsurface metagenome, whole genome shotgun sequencing project.
GAAGCTCGTAGCGACGGATGAATGATTGGGGCAACAATACTCGACGAGGTGGAATCCTGTGGTCGAGGGGTGATGCAGGGAACCTAAGGGGTTAGTTAACCTGGCTTCTGCGCTGTGAGAATCTACAAATTATAGTGTTCATCTTTCAACGTTCTACCCGAATCGAGATGCAACTTCTGTATGGACCTTTTTGCTCTATTGTCCTTCTCCGCTTTATCCTGTCACAGATCCTTTGAAGAGGTGACACTATGAGGTACGCGGGAGTGCTCTTCAACCATTTTGGGCGGGGGGTCCCGGTAATCGATGGCTTTACTAGAGGAACAAATTCCGTATTTCAACGTCGAACTTCGTTCCCTTCTGGACGTCAACCACGAGCAGTCTATCACCCGCTCGAGTGCAATCGACCGTGGCTCTCATATGTGAATCCGGCTCCATCAAATTGACGCCGATGACATGACAAGTCTGTCACCGTACTGACAACGTCAACTTGTGTTAATCCCACTGGTGGCCATGAAAAACTCCTTCATTAGACTAGTCCCCAAGACAGTAATTTTCCTACATCGAAGTAATGGCGATGGAAGCTCCACTGATCAGGTTGATCAAATTGAGAGGTCTTGGTGTCTTTGTCAGTTGGATAGCGGAGAATACTTTACTATCATTCATGGCGCGATGGAAGATGACTCCTATCTTTGCCGCAGTGGCGATGGTAGCTCTACAAGCTGTGCTCTTCAATTTCATTCATCTTTGCTTCCTTGTGGCGTCCTGAATGAGAGCGCTTCTGGCGAAGATTTCTGCAGTTCTAGAAGTTGGGGGGGCATCAAGAGCTGGTTTGAAACATATCAAGATGCACCGCTAATGAAGTGATTGATTTACGTCTGCACCATCTTAGCTATGGGGCAAGCTTCACGCATCACTTCAAGCTCAAGAGCCTGGTACTTGGGGGAAACCATGAGGTGGATGAGCGTGATAGTAACCGTTGATAATCATCGTCGTCATGATGATTATGATGATTGCCCAACCCTCGTCGCCCTCATGAAGGAGGATTCCTCAACATCCACCGAGGGTGGTCACTGGCGGTTGCTGCTGAGCATATCTGTCAGCCGTGTGCCTGGTTTGACTGAGCCTCAATAGGCAACTCGGGGTCTCTCACCTGCCTCTTCCTGCCCAATTTATATGACGGAACAAAGGAACCGATGGGGTTTCTTGCTATTCCAAGACAGTGACGGTTCCTGGATCCGATTCATTTCCATCATCATCCATATCATCATTCCTGATGATGTTTGTTCCTCATGGAGATCCTCCAACTGGCAAGACGAGTAGCCTCTCTACTCGGATCAATCTTCCATCCTTGCTGATTCCGTTGATGCTATATTCCCCAATCAGTCACACTCAATGACCTGTCTTCACCGAAGGCAACTCTGTACGAAGTACACCCAAAAGACCTCGCGATGGAGTCCTTTACGGATCCAAGACTACGGAGTAGATCGTCGGTCGTCTCGTGTTAGATGCACGAGGCCCACGTCGTCGGCCAGACACAATGACTTTCACGTTCCTGCCACGAACGTCATTGTCAGGGATACCGCATGCTCGCCAGAAGGCCCATCCTCGGATTTATGATTTCTGGACTGAGAGATATAAAGACAAGATCGTGTCTGGGAGAGGTAGGTTGCTGCGTCTTTAAATAAGCTTCGTACTCGTACCGCGCCGTACGAGTATCTCTTTTCTTTCAATCCGGGGCAGTTCCGAGGCGATGGATCGATCGACAGGTCAAGACTCTGACTGGGTTTCCTTCCGTATGGAGAGCGGTGCAGGGTGGCCCCAACTGAGGAACAACCTTAAGTGGACGTGACACCAAATTGCCGCAGTCCATGCACGACACGAGACGAGTGAGCAGTTGTTGACTTCAACTGGTTCAGCTCGCTGCCTTTCTTGGGTTACTCTATTCAGAAGGACTTCTCTCGTGATGGTGTCGGATGTCCATTCATACGGACAGCCCGAGCATGATATCCTCCGAACTCGAAGTGGACCGCGTGGGGCGATCGGCACGTCCAATCCGTGACGGACCCGGCATGATATTCCGTTAAGAGGCGTTGCCTGGCTCAAGGCATGCAGGGACGAGACTTTCATTACTCCACTCTACATATCCCGTTCAATCACTCAACGGTCCTAGTCCCACTGCTTTCCTCGAGGGAACCCCAGACGAGTCATGCTCATGCGGGCGTTGACAGCCCTTGGGCTGTGGGCAGCTCTGGCGATGTCAACTCCTTTGACGAGTCACGACCAACAAGAAGAACCACACACTGCACTGCAGACGGTGTTGGGAACGGCGGTGGAGAGGTCAGAGGGCCAACTTACGCTACAACGACGGGCGACGCCCGGAGATGGCAATTTCAGGGACGGACTCGTTCGTGGCGACATGCCAGCCCCGATCCTTGAGACGGCCGGATACTGGGCTGGACAATTCATGGGTCGATGTCTATGCAGCAAGCGGAGGGCGGTAAGAGATTCATCCAGTCTTATGATGTTTCGATTCATCTCCTTACCCATCCTTGTCCGTTACAAGATCATCCAATCGATGGACACCATGTTTATATGCAACTTCACTGACTGAATCGTAATCGTCCCCTTTTCACCAGGCCCACGCTTCAAGAGACCCAAAAGTCGTTCACACCGCCGAGCAAGAATCGATCGAGATGACCCGGCTGCGACTGATATGTCGAGAGGAAATGTACGAGGGGCCTATGCGCCGTCACCCTGTGGACTTGGTCGATAGTATACTCCTACAGCCGACATATACCTTTGGTTGGGACGTTGCATTGTGTATCTGTTTAGAGCAGGACAATGTGAGCTTTTTTGTATCTTCCAACTCACCCTTCTTTATCCCAATCCCCTTCTTTGTGCCCATTATCGATACCGACCACCAATGACCCAATCACCACCGGCGATCAAACCAGCCTCTCAACAAACAAACCATCACTCTCGAACAGTACTGATATATACAAATCACATAGTACATCACCTCCCGACGCAAAGAAAAGAAACCCATCTCGAAAGCCAACATCAGACAAAACGATGCCACCTGGGATAGAAACTGTCAGGGCCAAATCTGGAGCAACTTCATGACATTAACCGAAGGGGCGTGGTACAAGGCTCCATCCCACGTGAACCCGAATCCATTTCCCCAACGTGGGAATCCGAGTGTGAACCCTCAACCTCAAACGGATGGTATCGGCGGGGCTAATAATCCTCCCAACGGTGGTAATGACAACAGAGGCGGAGGTGGAGGAGGAGGAGGAGGAGGAGGAGGGGGGAGTAACAATAACCCTGGTCCAAGAAAGAATCCATGGGACCGAGATAGTGATGGAATTGAGGATTCCTGGGATGATCACGACGATGATGGAGGCTGGAATTGGTTCATGCCGATGTCGAATTCGATGGTGAAGGGGAAGAAAGACGAGTTGGTGCAGGGGTTGAAAAGCGCTGTTCAGAAACTTCCTAGCGCCGGGATGAACTTTGTACAGAATTTGCCTGCGAACATGGGCATGGCGTTGTCGAGTCTGCCGAAGGTGAGGATGCAGATGAAGATGCCGAAACCACCAATACCGGTGCGTGTTCTTCGTTGAGATATATGATGGATTGTGCTACTACCTGTTTATGTATACTCACAATACGTATATATATTTTTCTCTCACTCTTTTATCTGGCAACTGGTACATTTTACGACTGTGCCCGACTTCGCTATCACCCTCCGTGTGGAAGAGCGAGAGGGGTGGCAAGGCCGTAGATCCTAATCTTCGTCTTGAGCGTGATGGAAGTGAGGAAAGTCCTTGAATGAATCATCGTCGGCGGAGCGTTGACAGGAACACGCTCCAATACTGCCCAGCAGCGTCAAATTCATGGAAGTAAGTTTTCAATGCTATTAGTCTGATAAAGGAACTATCGATCATCATTTTTACTCTGAAAGAAGAACCTTTACTTTGTCACCGTCCGCTCGGCTCGACGGAGTAGGAAAATAGCTGCCTTCCTTCAACGTAACCTTGACAGAGAAGCCTTCACCTCCACCTGTCAATAACAAAAGCAGGTGAGAATAATTAAGTCCGTTTACCAGGCTGGTGCCAGGTTCCACCAACATCAAGCTGCTCCTCGCCAGATATCCTTCTCTGCTTTCGTTGGCTTCATATACCTCCTCATCCGCTGGTCTGCATCTAGTTCCGCTCGAGTGATCTAAATAGCAACACGTCTGTCTGTGTCTGAAAATTCCCAGCCCTCCCTCCTTCCGCACAGACAAGACGAAACTTTGATAGGGTCGAGTCTACCAAACTAGGATCAGGATCGATACTGGTGTTTCGTCACATTAATAATGCATCAAATTTCAGAGGGGAAGCCAAGAAGATAATCTTGACTTCATTAAAACTGACAACGATGGTGGAAGCGTCCGTCACCGCATAGATGACCTTACTTACAGTAACCTCCTTCTTCTTTCTTTTGTCCAATGGACGGTGATTGAAACTTCTGATAAACGCAGCCAGCGATTGTCATCGTCGGTCGAACCGACGATGACGAAACCAAAGCCCATCATCATCAGAGTGATGATCGTCACGGACGGTTCCCTAACATCAAATCGATGGTAGTGAACTTTCCTTATAGTAGTAATGATAAGTGAGGGTAGCGGGGGGGTGGAGTTTCCTGTCATCGCTCTGCCGACGATTGTTCAGTCATTCATCTTGATTTCATCACCGTGCGAGCGAGAAATGAGTGAGATGAATCTGAATGAATGAATCTCAATACTTGTATTGTACCGTACCCCGAGGGACTAGAAGTAGTACCGTATATGATTCAATTCAATTCATAGAAGTTTTACTGGAAAAGGGAAAGAGAAGGAGGATATGAATAGAATAAGAAAGGAGAAAACATCAATCAGAGGTGTAATTTCTCTCGAATCCATTCTTCAGCTTTTTGAACCGCTTCGTCAACCCTCTCCACTTCTCGTCCGAGGCCCTGGCTGCTAGATCCTTTCCCGCCTGCTTTTCCTCCGACAATGGACGCTACCAAATTCGCCCATTCGGATGCTTCTACCTTTTCGGTATTCTTCTTTTGGTCTTGATTGTCGTTTGATTTAGAGGAGGAGGGAGTGATGCCGATGTAGCATCCATGCGCCACTTTCTTCTCTTCCTCTTTATTATTATTTGCGGCTCGGGACGGCTGATCTTGTCCTTCTTTACTGGCAGAAGCAGTAGAAGGAGTAATTGCATCCGCCGCAAAGACATACACCGCCTTATCCTTCTCTTTCGTTTTCACATGATTCAACACATCGCTGATGACTTTCGCGTTGGCCGATTCCACCGGTAACTTCAGGACCAGATGCTTTTTGTCTTTATTTTCTTCGTCGGTGAAATATTTGGTCACGGCCTCCAACGCCGCTTTCGAGTCAGCTTTCTGTTTCGCTTTCTGGGCTTCGAGTACATCTTTGTGAATCTTGGCGAAGCGGGTGCGTAGTTCGGATTTCGTGATGGCCGAGATGTTCAACTCGTTGAGGTCCGTCTGGGTCTGTTTCACGCTCTGTTCTTTCTCGGGCCCAAATGGCATTTTCTCGAGTGTGCTCAAATGGTCTGAAAATGAACTGGCGACTCGTTGCGCTTCATGCGCCACTTCGCCTGTCACGGCGACGATGCGACGAATGCCCTTGGCGATCCCATTCTCTTCGAGAATCACGAGGTCTTTGATGTCCCCTGTTTTCTGAACGTGCGTGCCGCCGCAGAATTCGATGCTGACTTTTTGCCATCGCTCGTCGCCGACATTTTCGAGGATCTCGGAAAGAGGGACGCCAACCGAGACTACACGCACGGGGTCCGGGTACGTCTCGCCGAAAACGGCACGCACACCGTGAATCTGTCGTGCGGTGGGCAAGGGCACGTCCTGCGAAAAGACGGGACAGTTCTGTCGGATGTAGCTGGTGGAGATGTCTTCGATTTTGACGAGGTCAGAATCGCTGATGCTGGATTTGTGGGAGAAGTCGAAACGGAGCTTCTCGGCTGCGACTAAGGACCCGCGCTGGTCGATCCCTTCGCCGAGAACCTCACGTAGAGCATAATTGAGGATATGTGTGCCTGTGTGGTTGTTTCGAATCGGCCATCGTCGGAGCTGTCATGTTGCGTTAGATGATTGAGTGGGGAAGTAGGATGGGAATTGCTCACCTCATCATATTCGCAGATGACGTTGTCACCGACCGACAACGTCCCGTACTTGATGAAACCGGTATGTAGGACATACCCGGCATACACCTGCACGTTCTGCACGTCCAGCTCGGCCACGCCGTCAATCAGGATCTTGCCCGTGTCATACTCCTGTCCACCTTGCTCGGCGTAGAAGTTGGTTCGATCGAGGATCAAGCCCAGCTGGTCACCTTCAGGAATTTCCTTTGTATCTTGCAGAAAGCTCTTGGCGTGGTAGATGGCCTTGACGCGGGACGTGATGTTGCCACGGGCTGTTTCCAACATCAGCGGTATGCATGAGCAATTGCAGTCCGGGCAGTTCTCACCAAATTTCGCCTCATCGTCCGTCTTGGGCACGTCATTCATCCGTTCCAACTTCCCCAGATCATGCACGTCCAGCTTGATCAGATCCGCCACCGTCTTCTTCGTCTGCTTGCTTGCTTCTCTCGCTTTCGCCTGAGCCTCCTCGAATTCCTTCTCGTCAATCTCCAGTCCCCTCTCTTCCGCCATCAACCGCGTGAGATCGACGGGAAATCCAAACGTATCGTACAACCTCCACACGTCGGCCCCACCGAGCTTCTTCGAGTCATGCAGCTTCGACTCCTGCGCGTAATGCTCAAACATCTTCTCCCCTCGATCCAGCGTTCGTGAGAACGACTCCTCCTCTTCATCCAGAATCTCCTTGATATCTGCCTCTTTCCTGCCGATCTCGGGAAACATCTCGCCCATCTGCTCGGTCAGGGTCGGGACGATCTGCGAGAAGAACCGGCCAATCTCGACGTTGAGATATTTGCGAGCGTACCGACAGCCGCGTCTCAGAACTCTTCGCATCACATATCCTCGACCTTCATTGTTCGGCACCGCACCGTCCGCGATGGCGAAGGTCAGCAGTCGAACGTGGTCGGCCACCACTCGATAGGCGGTATCGATGCCATCCGGATCGTCGGCGCCAAACTTTCCCCGATATGGCCGTGCTCCTGTAATCTCTTGGATCTTGTCGAACAGCGGCGAGAAGACGTCCGTATCGTAGTTGGACATCCGATCTTGTAGAACCGACACCAACCGCTCGAAGCCCAGCCCGGTGTCAACATGTCGATTGGGTAGATGCCGTAGTGATCGGTCTGGCTCTCGATTGTATTGAATAAACACGTTGTTCCAGATTTCGAGCACGTTGGGATCATCCTGGTTGACCAGATCGGCGGCGTTTCTGCCACCAATCCGGTCGTAGTGCACCTCGCTGCATGGACCACATGGACCTTGATCGCCCATTTCCCAGAAGTTGTCCTTCATGTTCCCCGGCAGGATATGATCTTCGGGAACGCCTACAGACTTCCATAATTCTTTTGCTTCTAGGTCCGGCTCCAGACCACCTTCCTTGTTGCCTTCAAAGTACGTGACGTAGAGCTGGTCCGGCTTCAGTCCATAGACCTTGGTCATGAGCTCCCAGGAATAATTAATGGCCTCTTTCTTGAAGTAATCTCCAAAGCTCCAATTGCCCAGCATCTCAAAGAAGGTCTTTCATTAAAATTCAGCAATCACTCAAGAGGCATCATCTCGACCAACTCACGTGATGATAACTGTCCTTGCCCACATCGTCGAGATCCTGAATGCGTTAATTTGAGTACCATCATTGGTAAATATATGTCTTACATTGTGCTTTCCACCAGCACGAATACACTGTCATTGTCAGCGAAGCCCCAAACTTGATATTACGATGTTCTCCTCACCTTTTGTGAATTGACCGCACGCTTCAATTGACCAAAATCGGAGTTAGGATCGACAGTGCCCAGAAAGATGGATTTATATTGATTCATGCCCGCATTGGCGAACAGCAGGGTGGGGTCCGCAAGAGGCACCACCGACGACGAAGGCACTGTTCCATCGGTCGTGAGATGTGTGACATCCAGGCATGACCGGCACCCGCACTCACCAAAGACATGTCCGTTATCTTCAAAGTATTTGATGAATGTTCTTCGCACCGTGGGCGCATCCCAGCTCCGTTGATCTGAACCCATCTTGCATGTATAGTGAAGATGTCGTTGTTGCTGCTGCTGCGTGAAGCTAATCCCTGCAGATGCTCGGCGAGGCCAAAATGGTGCTGGTGACTGGTTGCGCCGAACTACTGCAGACAGCGCATTCCGCGGACCTCGTCCGCAGATTCTAGAAGATGCGAGACTTCGCATCCATTCGCTGACTGTGATGTCGGAGATCGCCCCCCTTCCAAGATAGTTCAAAAAGAGAGGCTGATTCCACACTCGTCGAAATCACTCCCCCTCAAACTAGATTTCCTGAAAAGATGAGCTTCAGTGAGTGAGTCAATAGATGCGACGGGTGACGTTGGAAGTGAACTGAAGCTCTCCAAATGGCGGCGGTTCAACGTCCGATGGTGCCCCGCGGCCTCAAGCGACGCGCTGAAGACAACCTCGAGAAGGACCGTCTGACGAAGCGCTTCCGTCAATTGAGTTTAGGTGGGTCGCGATTTATCGATGAAGAAGATGAATATCAATCTAAATGGTGTTTGTGTACAGAGCCTCCCAAGCCGCCTTCGTCCGAGCGACTGCGGGCTCGCAATGACGTCGGCAACAACATCCCCAGGGAGGACTCGGTGGCGCCGATGCAGGTCGACGAGACGCGGGATCGCGTCTACATCGCAGACCTCGACGCCGAGCTCTCGAGCGACGATGCTTCCGACGACAAGATCATCTTCCTGCCGGAGGTAGAGAAGCGGTTGACTAAAGTTCCCGAGTCGCTGCTGGCGAGCCGCAATCCACCACCAAACACCCATACCGAGTTGGTCCTCTACACCGTCCCATCGTCCCTCTCGGTGCCGGTCGAGCAAGACAATGTGCGCAAGGCCATCATCGAGACGAGAGCGCGCGTACGAGAGGAGCAGCAGCGCGAACAGCGGTTAGCACGGGAACAGGAGGCGGATGCAAGAATGGTCAGGGCGGCCTCGGAGAGCGAGTACGCTCTTCTCAAACCGATGGAGGTGGATGAACGACAAGCGATGCAAGAGCTGGAAGAGCTGGAAACGATGCGAGACATAGAAGAGATAGAAGATCCTGATGCAATGGACATTGGATAATAATATGAACTTGTTCCGTCCTCGGTGGGGAAGTACTCGGCTTCGTGGATGGGACAGCCACTTCGTGAAGCAGTCATCACATTTCGCGAAGGGAACGACTTTCTGAAATTACTGTTCCAGTGGCGAAGTAGCTGGGGGAAAGACTGTGTTTTTGTCGTTGTCGACAATCAACATCTGCTATCAAGCGGACAAGAGTCGACGAAGTGGATTGAATGGTTATTCAAACCGTGGTAGATGGACAAGCTCAAAGAACATTCACCCAAATTGAAGGGTGCGAAAGGAAAAATGGTATTTCCAACTGGAACAGTAGTTTCGGAAAGCCGTCCACTTCGCGAACAGAACAGGAAGTTCACGAAGCTGAGCACTTCATGACTGGGATGGAACACATACATATCGAACCCAACGCGCGGGTGAAGAGATGAATGGAACAGCTCAGCCTTAACAGCCAGCGAGGAGACGATCGCAAACCGCCAAATTCGTTCAATATCCTCGTCATCCATCATCATCATCAATCTGGCAAAAAGAAAGAAACCTTCATCATCATAACCATCATTAGTGTGACGAAGATGAGCTAAACTTGGTCATGAGGCCGATGAGAGGTAGACTGTGTCACCATCATCACTGTGATGAGGATGATGCCATTTCATCGTAAGGGTGGTGAAGATGTCTTTGTCATCAGGTTGATGAAGGTGTTGCTACCATCAACATGATGAAGCCGCCCTTTGTCATAAGAGCGATGAAAGATACTGTGCCTTCGTCATAAGGGCGATGAGAATGCTGGGGAAGTATCAAGCGCTCACTGCTGAGCTATTCCATTTATTCCTTCACCCGCGTGCCCCACCGTCTACCATCCTTAGTCTATTTCGAATTCGCGGACAAATCACACCCATCATATCTCATCAGCCCGAGAATATGCTACCGAAAATACCAAAGGAACAACAATGCAGGTCATGTGGAACGGACGAGATAACACCGGATAATAATGCAATGATAAAGGCACTAGACGAGCGATGAGCTGATGAAGCAGCGCCGCGAGTAGTTCAACGCATGGGGGTCAGGTCAGACACGGCTTGAGGCAGCCGGCGTGGGCATGGGCCCTGCAGTGGCAGCCGGTGTCTCCGTTTGCTGCAACGGATCGACCTTCGACGCTCCCGCTGGAGGCTGATAGACCGGCGGCGGGGCCAGATTCGGATTATACGCTGCGATACGTCAGAGTCTGGCAGTGGAGTGACCGTCCCAAGATAGAGCTTACCTGGAGGAGGCACCGGATGCATGCCGTATCCACCGTCCTGCGCTTGGTAGAAGGAGAATTGATTCTGGGGCTCGAATCGAGCACGTTCTCGGCGCGGAATGAACCACTTGACTCCCATCAGCTCTATACTCTCTACTCTCCTTCAGAGCAAGGAGCTCTCACTCGATGATATGCCAGTGGCGGCAAGCCCTTCTTCATCCGTCGTCGCGCATGCACATAGCCCCCGATGAAGAAGCCAAAGATGAACAGCAAGAGGCCTACGAGAACCGCCCACTTCACCGCCATCGCCGCCTGGATCCAACGTCAGCTAGATCAAGATGACCGTCATCATCACGGCGAAGGGCTTACCGGCGAGTAGTACCAGCGGCCATCGTCAGTGACCATGATCCCATCGTGTCGTTTCTCCATGACGAACGAAGTCTCGATGATAGCCCTTGACAGTAATAGTGACTAGATCGAGTACGGCGGCTGAGATCAAGAGTGAGTTGACGTTGAGATCAAAAGAGAGATGGCGGTGGTGAGGGTGGTCGTTGTGAAGGAGGAGGGGTGGGTGGGTTGACGTGAGCAACGTTTCGCCTCGGCCTCAGAAGTGCCGCACCGGATGGATGACTAAGCCGCGTAATTGCCGCAAGCCGCACTATATCTGGTAGAGCTATATCTCCGAAGCCGTTGATGGGCCTCGCTGGTGAATAATATCCATGGAGCAGCATCGTCATTACGATGAAGGTCAAGCAGATCTTCACCCTAAGGGCGACGAAAGCTAAGCTCATCATCGTCATTTTGATGGGAGTTGCCTGAATCTTCACCGTCAGGGCGATGGAAGCTAAGCTCATCATGGTCATGCTGATGAAGATGCCGGCCATCGTCGTCGTGAGGGCGTCGAGGACTATTGCTCAGCAGTGGCGGCTACTCTTGAGCTGCTCCATTTCTTTTGGTTACCCGTATGTGAGCATGGCATCTATGTGAGTATGTATGGAATCCATCACGGCGATGTTCTGGCAATCGATCCTTGGATATCGTTCGTTGATTTACTGGCTTCACAACTGTTATCCTTACTACCCACGCGAGTGATGAAATAAATAGGACAGCTCAACAATCACCGCCAAAGAGGATAGGTTTGCAATCACCCCCATGGCCATCATGATAGATGGTATGAAGGTTGATCAATCTTCATAATGAGTTCGCTGAAAGGGAGACTATCATTACCATCAGTGTGACGATGGGTGGATCAATCTTCATAAGGACGATGAAGCTCCTTTTCGTCATAAGAATGGTGAGGCTACCTTCGTCACGAGGATGATGAAGCGGTTACTGCTGAGTTGTTTCCATTTAGTCTGGTGCACCGCGTGCTACCCCCTTCCTCATAGATAGCTGCCGCCAGCGAACCGTGACCCGAAATCGGCAGCCCGATTAAGAAGCTCTTTCCTCTTGGTATGGCTGATCTGGCCAGATCCTCGAATATCCTTCTCCTTATCAAAAGCTCTCTTGCTGGGATCGTCTTCCTCTTCTTTCGGCTTGGCTTTGCGTTCCTTGTAAAGGGACTGATTCCGATATCGATCCTATATCAACATAAGTATCAATCAACAACAGATCTCAATAGGAGGAGATACATTATATTCTTGGATGCGTTGGGAGGTGGCATGATTTTTCTCGGCCGGCCGACCTGCACTAGGGTCTGGCCCAATATCTGTTGCCGGCTTCCTTACTCCCATGACCTCATCCGCCAGCCGCTGACGCTTCTGCTCAGGAGTCTCCGTCCAGAGCACACTGTCGCCACCGGACTTGGACGCAGGCGCCTTAGCACCCATGCCGGTATTGAACTTGCGATTCCGTAGTTTCGTGGGGTCCATGCGCGAGGTCCAATCGCTCTGCTTCGGTGGTTCTAACATCCACTGCTCTCGACTGATCTTCTCTTCTTGCTTAGTCGCTTCCTCATCTTCAGATGGGCGCTCCGCACGCCTTTCGGAGACCTGCTGGCCAATCTTATCAACTAAAGAATCAAACCATGGATATGACGTAGGCTACGTACACTTGAGCTGTTCGCTGCGGGTAATGCTGGTCCCAACTCATCGTCACTACTGCTCGACCCATCGCTGGCAGAACCGTCATCATTAGACTGGGCCTGGGCGAAACCTGGCGGCAACGTGGGGCCGATGACCCTAGGCTTCTTGCTCGCGTCCTTCAAATCTTGCGCCTCGGATGGGTTTTTGGATCGCTCCTTGTCAGAATCTGCATCTTCGTTTCCGTCTGCATATTTCCGTTTTCCTGTAGATGGTGCGGGTGATCTCGATGGTGCAGATGCCATCCTAGAAGAATCTTATGAGTCTTGGTTGAGTATGGTTCGCGTTGGTGTTCCTTGAACAACCACTGTGCTTAGCTGGAACGGTTAAGCTTGTGAACCACGGGACGGCTACTCCCGAATCAGATATTCCCCTGCAAACCACTCGAGCTTCTTACAGAACATTCAAAAATTCTACAAGGAACTCTCAGATCGGCAGCGATCATATGATGGTGCGCTGATCGTTCTGGGATACTCAGACAGGCAATGTACTAACAGACTTTGCAGCCGAGCCCTGACATCGAAGCTTGCATACCACATTCCATACATTCAATCGACATTATTCCGGCGGCAGATATTCCGGCCTACACGGGTTTTCGCTAGTTTGAAGCAATGTGCCTTTCCAAGCCAGGCCGATGAGCTTCCTGCCAACAAGGGCGGGTATTGGAGACAATGATACACCCGACCAGAACGAGGAGCTTCAGAGCCGCGTTGAAGATCAACGAGGGGAAGACGATGGGTTCTCTATTCCGCCGGAGGATAGCATGGCGGAGCATAGACCGGAGAGCGAGGACGAGTATGAGACGTCAGATGTCTACCAATCCTCCCTGGCGGAGAATGATAGCCGTCAGTGGTTGAGATCCCAAGAGGAAAACGAAGAGGACCGTTTGGACAACGGTCAAGAGAGTGCGGCTATCGAGCGACCAGCGGCAGGTGTTAGCAGCCCTGCAGAGTCAATCGAGACTCCAGATAATCCTCCCTCGATTCAGGTACTTGGTCTTGGCAGTTCCAATGTCGATAAGCATGTCCTGATTTGCCTCAGCATTCGTTGGCGTCCTCTCCAGGAAGTGGCTCGCGAAGTGTCAGTGCTTCAATACTACGGGCGAGTCCTAATCCATCTTTGCGACCTTTCGATCGGCGGTTCCAGGCACGTCTAGACTCGTCACCAGGAGCAACACCTCGAGCGCTCTCCCCGGCCTTTCTAGACAACAATTCCCGACGGTCATCCCTTGCAAGCCAATACTTCCCGGTCCAGAGCGAGATCGACTCGCCGCAGGCGCCTTGGGATGTGATCAGATGGATTAAGTTGAAGAAGATTACCAACCAAGTCTTTTCAGAAATTGGTAGACGGAATTTCGGTTCTCCTACGTGTATTGTGGTGTCCGCTTTTATTGCAGTGGGAACCTCAAGAGGGATCATCTTGGTATTTGATTACAATCAAAACCTCAAGTCCATCATTGGTCCTGGCACAGACGGTTCGTCATCTGTCTTCAGCAATCGGAGTGATGCTAACATGGTCAGCCGTCAAATCGGGATCGGTGTTGTCGTTGGCAGTGTCGACTGATCAGACTGCCATTGCCAGCGGACATGCCAATGGCGGCATTTTCATCTGGGAGGTTTCAAGACCGGCCAAGCCGTTTTTGCAGATTCCTCCAATAGATCTCAAAGAAGCGCAGGCGGGCAAAGCCCATGGTCATGGAGTGAATATCGGCGTGCTTCATCTGGGCTTTCTCGGCGCAAGACGCACAGCACTGGCGTCTGCTGATGGTCGGGGAATGGCATTTTCTCATCTGGCGAACCGGGGACTGGGTGCCGTTGGTCGGACCATCACGACGAACCGCATCCTCGGACGTTATCCCGACGATGCTCCCATTGGTGGTCGAGTTCGGAAGCCCAGCGCGGTCCTTGCATGCTCGACGCTGCCCCTCGGCAACGTTGAGCAAGCCACCGATACAATGGGCCTGGTCGCCATGCTCACGCCATACTTGCTTGTCGTCGTCTCTACCATCCCCATTGCTCAGACGCAGCATAAAGCAGGTCGACCAAAGGACATTGCAGCTCACAGTGCCCTCAGTGGTTGTCTGGCTTGGTTTCCGTCGGTGAGGCTCAAGAATGCTGATAATGCAGCATCCGAGGTTTCAAAGACGAAGCTGGTCTACAGCTGGTGCAACATCCTCACGATCTTAGAGCTATCGGAAGAAATTTCGGAAGCTGTCGCGCCGGATCGCCCTCCAGCTCTCTCTTTCCGCGCTCGATCGAGATGGAGAGCAGAAGAGCCGGTCGTGGCGGTCCAGTGGCTGAGTCGATCGATTCTGGCCATCCTCACCATCACGCAACAACTGGTCATCCTAGAAGACCACACCATGACCATCACCGAAACGGTCGATCTGGTGAACAAGCAAATCTCCCACTTCGACTTCTTCTCCAATCATTTACAATCCCTCGTGGAGCAGCTGGATGAGGCCGATGTGTCCATGCACGGTGTGGTTGCCGATGCATTTTCAACCAGTTTTCGGGCGTACAAGGGCCGATTGTTCGTCCTGGGCGTGAATGACCTGTCCGTGGGGACCTTGTCGAATTGGGCCGATCGATTGGCCGCGCTGGTGGACGACCGCCGATACATTGACGCCATCGAACTCGCACGGCAGTACTTTCTTGGTGAGGCCGACACGCTGGCCGTGGGATTACATACAGACGAGACCACCCGCCAGTCCGTGGTTCGGGAGAAGTTGCTTGGCATCATGTCCAGCATGTTGCGATACTCCGCGGGGAACAACATGAATGGTCAGTTGTCGAGCAATACAGCCTTGAGCGCCGAAGAGATTTCTACCGCTTGCTTCGCCGCTTGTGTTGCTACCAACAGTCTCGACTTCTTGTTCGAGGAAGTGTACGACTTCTTTGAACAAAATTCCTTTACGAATATCTTCCTCGAGAGCCTAGGACCTTACGTACTCAGCGGCCAGATCACATTTATCCCTCCGGGTATCGTCAAGGAACTCGTCAACCATTACGTCTCCCTTCAAGCTGAGAGTCAGCTGGAAGAGATGATCTGCCGCATGGATACTAGTGCGCTGGACATAGACCAGATCACGAATCTCTGCAAGCGGCACGGTCTCTATGAGGCGCTCGTTTACGTCTGGAACCAGGCTCTTGGTGATTGCGTCACTCCCCTGGTGGATCTAATGGCCATTATACCAGCATCGGAACAGCCCTTGGAACTGAAAGCTACCACATTGGCGATTCGATCAGCACATAATGCGCACAAAATCTTTCCATATCTGGCATATTCCCTTACTGGCCGTGTGTACCCAACAGGGGATACAATGTCCGAAGAACGGGCCTTTGAGGTCAAGACACAGTTTTACTCGTTTCTCTTTGCAGGGACAACTGTTGTCTGGCCCAAGCAAGGAGGGAAACCCATCCTGACGCAGTCAGGCAACACACCAGAGCCCGCATTCCCTTATCTTCGGTTGCTGTTGAAGTTCGACGCTGCCTCCTTTCTGAGTGCCCTGAACGAGGCCTTTGAGGATTCCTTCCTGAACGGACCTTCTGACTCCTCCTTCAGCAACGTCACCACGAACTCAGTATCAGGAGATCACCGCCAGACCATGAATCGGCAACAAATCATCAACATCCTCTGGGAGATTTTGTACACGGACGACTTTACCTCCGAACAAACAATATACCTCGACATGTTCATTGCCCGCAACCTGTCGAAATTCCCACAGTTCATTCTCCTCTCAGGCACGTCACTTCATCGTGTCCTCACCGGACTGTGCCACTACCCGAGTCAAGAACTAGCCGAGGATTGCCAGCTGAGCGTCGAGTACGTCCTGTCGATGCACCACCCCGTGGACGTCGAGACTATGATCCCCAGCTTCCGAGCAGCGGGGTTCTACCGAGTTGTCAAGTCGATCTACAAGGCCGAAAAGCAGTACGGTAGCCTACTGGAACTCTACTTCGAGGACTCGGAAGACCAGGATGAAGTGTTTATTGTTCTCGAAGATTGTCTCCGCCAGCGAGGTACCCTGAAAGAAAGACAGCTTCGAGAAGTTCTGCGAGTTCTGCGCAGTCACGCTACCGACCTTGTTGCGCTCAATACAGTCAAGACCGCAGAAGTGATTGGGAAATATCTTCCGGAATGGCACGAGGTGTTTCTCAGCGTCATCCAGAATACCCGTGATCGGTTTGTGTATCTTCGGACCATCTTGGAACCTCAATCGACTGGGTCAAACGAAACTGTGCTTCGAGAGAAACGGCCCAATCAGGCTTTCGTGGAGCAATATGTCCGGTTGATGTGCGCATACCAGCCTTCTCATGTCGTGGATTACATTGGGTTGCTTCACGCCGGGGACTTACGGCTCGAGCAAGTTCTTCCAAACATGGAGAGCGGCGGAGTTGTCGACGCCGCCGTCGTCCTCACCGCAAGAGAAGGCCATGTTCGAGACGCCATGACGCGGCTCCTTCAACATCTGGAGACCCTCGAGGCAGCGCTCCTCGGGGTGTTAGAGAGCTCTAGCGATGCAGAAAACACGGGGCAAGCCCTGGATGAAATCCTGAAGAGCTTGGAGAAGTACACTCGCGTGGGCATCTGGCTGTGTCAGCGCCAGATGAAGTCCGCGCAGATGTCAGAGACACGGGGCAAGATCAAGTCGACCGCCACCCCGCGTTCATCATCGTCTTCAGCGGAAGCCAATCTCACTCTCGAGGAGCTTCTATGGCTCTGGTTAATCGACAGTACCGTCCGGATCATCAAAAACGTAACAGCCGCGATGGAAGGCGCTCACACAGCTCCATCTGACGATGCCCAGGACCAGCACGACAGACCAGCGGAGGTGATGAAGGTCCTCCGAACGCTCGTCCAACAGACCTTCACCGCTCTCCTCACCAGCACATCAGCCAGTGTCGTCGACCGTACGTCCATCGAAAGCAACCAACGACCAACGCCAACATCCACCACCACCACCACCACCACCCCCACTAACAAACACCGCCCGCTCTCCTTCCTCCGCATCCTCCGCGCCTTCCTCACCCAAGCCACTCTTTCATCCCCCTCCCTCTCCGAGCTCCGTTCAGTCTTGGAATCCATTTTCTCCGCCTACGCCTACGAAGAATCACTGCTATCTCTATCGAATAAACTCCTCCAGGAAGATTTGTTCGTCCACGTCGCGGATCTAACTCAGCGGAGACAAAGAGGGTGGCGTCCGAAACGACAGGTCTGTGAGATTTGTGGACGTAAGACCTGGGGTCCCGGAGTGGGTGGGAAGGTATGGGAAGCTTGGAGGGTGAGTTCAGTTGAACGGATCGAAAAGAAGAAGAAGAAGAGTGAACGTGTTGTTGGGAGTGCCGAGTCCTACTTTGATGAGGAGCAGCAAGGCCGGGGAGGGAATGCGAGGGGGGGAGCACCGGGTACTGTGCAGTTACCAATGAGATCTCAACCCGATGGACCAGGACAAAGACCAGGGCAAGGCCAAGGGAAGGGAAAGGAGGTAATCCCAAGCGGTATTAACAATAACAGTGGAGATGAGGCCGGACAGGGACGAGGACAGACAACGGCGCAAGCACAGGCACAGGAAGGGACACAACGAAATGGGAGTGAGGAGGATCTCGACCCGCTCGTGATATTCAGTTGTCAGCATCTCTTTCATCGGAGTTGTTTACGGCGTGTTCAGTCCTCTTCTTCCGAAGGCCATCCTCGTGGGGCACCAGAAGCCGGAGAAGAGGAGGAGAAGTTGAAGTGTGCAGTCTGTCGAACGAGTAACAGCTGACCAATTTCTTCGTGGTGTGTCTGTAATCCAATCTCTTTGATATCGATAACTTCATATTCTCTCGCGCTCTAGATAGAACCAGGCGTGAAGTCAGTAGGGAGGGGATATTGTTGATATTCTCCTGACTGCCTGACTTTGTAGGAGTATGTAAGTTGCCTTAGATTTGTTGACCGCATGTACGGTAACAAGTTATGTATGTTCCCATTCGATCTGATCTTACTTCGTCTCCGTTGCTGAATTAACATAATCACGTACAGATCTCAGCGTCCATTCGGCAATAGGTTGTTAAAGTATACTATTATGGTATCATGCGGCTGAAACTGTACTTTGTACAATTCAAGCAGTCCTCTATAAGCTAGGCATTCACATTCACATTCACATTCACATTCACAAAGTATTTTGAAGACAATTTCAGATGCTGCATGTTGAATGGGACCTGCTATTTGACGGGTTGCTGGAAGTTGCGTTCGGCATTTGGTGCCATCCTAGTCATTATTGGACCGTCGAAAGGGATATATCAACTGGCCAGGTCGAGGCACAAAACAGGTACGATGAAAGCAGTTGTCAACAGCAGCGATATCCCAACGAAGCTCGTGAAGCATTTGACGGTGAATCGTGCAATGTCATTGCCAGTACCCGTATCGTATCTAGCCCTTCTTTTCCTTGCTATCTATCCCATTGCCAATCGCTATCACGCTACCATTGATGCGATTCCATGCCAAGCTGAACTCGAAGATGAATAGGGAACACACTGAAAACAAAACCGAATGAAAATCGAAAGGAAAAACCGGTTCCGTTGCGAACGGAGTTACTACCCTCATTATCCTTGCATTTCTGTACGTTCCTGTGCCATGCATCTAAGACATTGTTTATTTTCGTACTCCAAGCCATGATTAACTGCGACTCCTCCGTCCGCATTTCGGACTTTCGACTACTTTTTACCGTTACTTCAAACACGACGCGTCGGCAGGATTCCACCGAGGCTACCCTGATACCGTCGAACAGTCCAGAAGTTCGGATTAAACGTTACAGCCGCGTACCAGATTCCCCCAAGGAGGGTAAGGAGCATCCCTTCGATTATTCTATATCAGCAACAATACGCAATGATCACTGATAGAATGAGGTATCGAATATAACATACCAGTAGCGTGCAAGATGCCCACATGGAGATGAAAGAAGAGGATACTCAAAATGATAGTCAAGATCTGTTTGACGTTCGCGGCGACGCTCATGGTCAATGCCCCTGCTTTATGATTTGCCGTGAAAGAGATGATGTTTAGACCGAATGAAACAGCGCCATTGAGCAAGATTAATGCGGAGGTGGTGAGACTGAGCGGACGTCTTCCGTGGATGGTGCGGACGAGGTTGCTGATTTCTCCGTTCACGAGAGCGAGGACGAGACTCTGCAACAAGGCCCGCTGGCCAATTCGATGAAGGATTTCGAGGGCAGACAGACGTCCGGTTTGCATTCGGTTCGTCGCCACGGTTTTGATTGCCGCCAGAAGGGCTCCTCCGACGGTGGTCACCAGACCGAGAGTGGTGTAGTAGTAGTCGCCGTAGGTGGCGAGAGCAACGCCCGCGATGACGGGCAAAAGTGAGAGGTAGGTGACTCGACTGTACACTTCCCCGTAACGAAAGCGGTAGATGAGGACGGTGAAGACGGGCGTTGTGGCTCGGACTACCTGATGGAAAGGAATGGTGACGAAGTGGCTGGGATGGTCATTATCTTGTGAGTATGTGGGGGCTGATGTTGGTAGAGAAAAGAAGATTGGGGGAGTAAAGGTGTGGTTTGATCTCAGAAGCCCACTGGAGCCATCATACGCGGAGAGTGATTAAGGGAGAAGGGATGCTAGGTAAGAGAAATTAGGACACTTACAGTGAGACGTTGCTGAGGGCCACATTTGCCGTGTAAAGCAACGAGAACACGTTCAGCGTTCTTTGCTCCGTTGCTGTGATGTTACTCAAGGCGAAGTAGCCACGCCTAAGAAGAGCATGGCAGCCCAGCATGCCTGATGCGGCATGGAGTGCCGTGAGCAGGTAAGGGTAGGGACACTATACAAGGAAGGTTAGCCTGTATAGTTTTGACCTACCCCGAAGATTGAAGATTCAAAGTGGAGGGGGGTTCTTCTAGTGTGGAATCTCATATTTTGGAAATGCACGGAAACGTCTGGATCACATCGTCGTGGCCAGAGTCACTGACGCTCATAAACAGACAAAAGGAAGGCACAGTTGTGGGGATATAATTCTCGGCCGCACGACGAGGAACAACAATGCCATCGAGGCTGACAAGCTTCATGAGGGAACTTGACAGCAGCTATCCAAGCATATAAATATGAACATGCTCGCACTCACATTAGACAGCACCACTTTATTAAGAATGGTCAGGCTCAGGCTCATAACGAAGTAGATGGCTAGCTGGCGATACTTGGTGGCTCGATCCGCATGGGCGCTGTGCTCCTTGCGTTCCATCAACTGGGCCAAGTTCGGACGTTGAAGGTCTTCGCTCTCACGGGGACTGGGATAGGCTGACAGCTGAGGAGTGGGTGCGGCGGTATTGAAAGGCGTCGGGGTAGGTGAGTCGGTACGCCCTTGATGTTCTCGAAATCCCTCCAGACGCAGATTAATTCCGTTGATAGGGAACGCCATGATAGGGGATCACGGAGAGAGACAGAAAGATACGCCGCCCTTTTGCGGGAGATATGGAGGTATGGAGGTGGTGCGAAGGGTGAGTGCTGAATGTCCGGGAAGGAAGGGTGACGGAGCGTGAGTGTTGACGGGCTGGTGAGAATGAAGATGTCACCTCAGCCACGAGACGCTTCCAAGGGAATCGAGATGTAGCAGGTGCAGAGATGCGTGTCAATGGCCAATGACACTCTGCGAATCTGACAAGCTTGGTAGATGTGAAGCAGTGTAGTTATGCTTTCAAATCCTCATCCCAGGCTGGAGCTTGCCAAGGCCACTCGAAACGTCCGACTGGTGGGGCCAAACCCTTCCACTGAGAGAGGTATGAAGAGCTTCATGATTCTCCCAGGTCTTTGAAGCAGTCGAATGGCTCTGATAGCAGGCCCGGCTGGCATCTGGATGTCCGGATGGACATGGGGTGGATGCACGGCAAACAAAATCATCCACGACAATCAGCAATCACGATGTTGGGCAGGTGGCCGATTAGGGAACTGGTGGTCTTCATGTGTGAAAACGTCGTGATTCATGAATGGTATTGATGATGTTTCCTAGGCAATGGAGTGGCTCATAGTCCTGATCGTAGCAGAAAAGCTACGAGTACCAGAGGCTTTCCAGGCTCAGATGCAGTAGCTGGGCTATGTCGTCGAGAACAAACAATCTCCGGGAGTCTACGAGCCTGCGGCCACAAGCATCACCCCGGCTCTGCATCATCTGGAGCCAGTGCTGGCATTGGCAGCACCGTGCCGATGGGGAGTAGATCTAGACCTACTCCCCCTTGACGCTTCGTCATGGTCGTGGCCAAGCGTTGCGAAACCGTCAATTGTCCCCTCGAGGCGACTCCTCGTGCAGCTTGCGCTCGACAACGTGGATGCTCATACTCGACAGCGGCGTCTCCTCATCGCACGGATCGCTGTACGCGGTCACTTGCGCCAGCACGGTCCCCTTGTGCCCGCGGATGGAGAGCCATCCCTGGAACTTGACCGCGGTGCGGGAGGGGGGTGGATGGGCATAGGTCCAGGTTCGAAGCCCTGTTTGGACAAAGGCACGAATACCCGCAGAGAGAACGGGGTGATCGGCCTCCAGAGCTTCTATTCTCGATGAGGCTGGCTTCCGCACGTCCGGTTTCGGGCGGGACGTGGCTGGTTTCGAGTTGGTGGCACCTGAAGCAGCATCGGTCGAAGCGCCCGAGGTGGATAACTCCGGTGTGGACTGAGGCTTCTCTGGGGAAGCCTCTACCGGCCCGGCTTGCGTCTCCCGTCCGGTGCGTGGAGTCGAGCTCTCCGATGAGGCGTCCTGCTGGGCGGCATCTTCCCGAGGTCGGTCGGAGCGAGATCGGTCACGCCCCGACGCAGCAGGTTTTCGCGTCATGTCCGCTCGAGCCGTCAACGTCTGCTCCGCGGCCGCAGCGGACCTCACGTCCGGCGAGCGGGTCGATGGAGACTGTGGAGGGACCTTATCGATCGTCGCTCGGATGGCAGCGTTGGTATCCAGGCCCAGGAACGCCTTGAGGCGGTCGACGTTGGCTCGGCCCGCAGCGGAAACACCGGCGCGGGCTGACTGCGCCATCGACGTGGGCCATGACGCTTGCTCGAAACGAGCGCGGTCGTACAATGTCATGGCTCGAGTGGTCCAGTAGATGGCATTGCTCGTGATCTCAAGCCTGCCGCAGACGAGCCAACATGAGCGGATCATCACAAGTCATGAGAAGTGATGCACCCACCCGCTATGTTCATACTGAGTGGGGGGATAGTCCGGCCATACAATATCAAACCAGTACTGTTCCATCCAGACGACCGGAGGGCCCAGAGGTCTGATGAAGAAAGGACGTTGAGATCCGATCATCTCAAATGCGACCTGCGCGAAGAAATCTGCATGCATGATCGAGACGTCAGCAGCGATCGCATGTATGTGAGCCATAGGATCGCAGAGCGGGAGCGTGGATGGCGTACGCTTGAGTTTCATAATCCTCTTGGGATTGTCGCGCAGCTCGATGACTTTTTTGTACTGCTCATCGTATTCCTCGTCGACCGGCATCTCTCGTAGGCGAGCCCAGGTCAGAGGCAGGAAGATGGATTTCTGTTGTGTGACCGCAACCGATCCCGGCAGCACAGTTTCTCGGTCCTCGTCGTCATCCTTGGTCGGCGCAGCTTCCTTGGACTTGTGCTCGTCCTTGTCATTCTCATCGGCCTCCCTCTCCTCTTCCTCCTCGTCCACAAGCTCGACCGATATGCTGGGGCCATAGTAGGCCAACAGCCCTATGTAGAAGGCGTATTTGAAGCTCTGCCTGGACGTCAACCTTCATTAGCAGTCATTCAGGAAAACTTGATCGCAGAGTAACTGACGCCAGCATCGGCAGCTGCCATTGGTTGACATAGACTCGCCGTTCATTTTGCGTCTGACGACTCCTCCACGCGCGGAATCCAGCAAGAGATGACAACCGACGAGCAGACACCGGCCGTAAGACCCTCAGCATGAGGAGCTAGGCTTGGAGATGGAGATTTGATATGTTCAATATCTGCTATCGCGACGTGGGTCGACAGCCTCGCAAGGATTTGAAGCCGTCATTTGGCGATCAAGAATTAGAGCGTCCGCAATGTATATGGGAGACTGTAGTCAAACGAAGGAGATGATAGAAAGATCAAAAAATTCAACTTTGTTTTGGTAAGGCTTTCAAATGAGGTTCGGAGTAGTTGAGGTTACAGGCTGAAGAATGCTCCGAAGTCTGGCGGGATTGCCGCTTTAAGCGCGCGTCAGACGACATCTGGTGTTACGACCGTCGTCACCACCATCGTGAGAGTGGCAACCAAGAGATTACTGTAGCATCAACGTCACTGCTACTATCGAGGCGCCATCATGCGCTTTCAGAACTGGCTATGGCCAGCCTTGCTCGCCAGTTATACGCAGTTAACCTCCGCACAAGCTCCCATCTACTTCTTCGACGCGGATGCTCTCCCTCCTCAGGCCAAGCCATGGACGATCAATCCCCAAGCAGCAAGGTTGCTGTTGGCCAAATGGTTAGGCGTATCACACTACCACCGTGTGGGCGAGCTCGATGGAAGCTCGCTACAACATCTACAGAAATTGCACGGGCGTGCAGAGGAGGCATATGCTGCCGGAGGCGATGTCGAAAGTCTGCCGTCCCGACTACTTGTCCTGGTCGAAGGCGTAGAGAATGTGCAAGGTCAATATCCATTTCTGCATAGCAATGCTCATAGGAACACTCAAAGCGATACAACTCATGTACTGATATTTTAATTGATATAGACATTGCTCCAGCAGAGGAGATGCACCCTGCCTTCGAGATGACCAAGCCACCTACGCCAGATTTCAACGAGCAGCTTGGTCGAGTGCTTGCCGAGCAACTGGTGCTTGCAGGTGGGAGCTCTGATGCCGGAAGCTGTCCCAACACCTGGGAGGGTCAAGGCACCTATAAAATCCAAGTTACGAATCGGAAAGGCGTACGTGACCTGGAGAACCACTAGTTCCGTGTCGAGACGTACTAACTTCCTTTAGCTTAAGAAAATGTGTTGTCCGGCGATAGGAGATCGCTCGTCCAACGCGGAGAAGGCGTCGGCAAGCAAGTCGGTGGTGACGCTGCGAGCCTTGAGACGACTGGAGAATATGCTAAGCGGCGGCATCCATTATTGGTGTGGTGACCATCTTTTAGGAGTGGTGTACATCTCTGGTATCAAAGTACGTGGAACACCGACCATCTGCTGCCGAACGATTCTGACCACTCTAGGCCATTGCCGACGCCGAAGGGACATCGAGTGCCGCGTACAAAGAGAGCGTCGATGCATTATCGCAAACAGTTAAGTTGCTCAAGATGGTGGCCGAAAAGGGCGAGCAACGAAGCGCAGTCGTGCTCTTCCCGCCTGTCACGGGCAATACGAAGCGATCGATGGATCCCTATGGGGATTATTGGTCGCCAGCTCTGGCAGCGAAAATCAAGCGTCAAGAAGCCGAGAGACCACTTGAACCACCCTCATCATCTTCATCTTCCGCGTCGTCAACAACATCTTCGTCAAGTTCCACATCGACATCGGCATCGTCTACCGAATCGAAATCGAGTCCACCAACATCCACCCCGACCACCAATAGCACCCTCACCAAAGGAATCATCGCCACCTGCCACTCCACTAAGGACGCCTGCGTTTCGACCACGAACAACTGCAGCGGCCACGGCTCCTGCTATCGCAAGTATGGGCCATCCGGTGGTGCCGCAGGCAAAGAGTGTTTTGCGTGCCGCTGCGAGCCAACAGTGTGGCATGACTCGGACACGGGCGTGCATACGGTCCACTGGGGCGGAGCGGCGTGTCAGAAGAAAGATATCAGCATTCCGTTTTTCTTGCTGGCCGGTATCTCGATCCTCCTCGTGGGGGCGATGACATGGGGTATTGGTCTGCTGTTCAGTGTCGGACAAGAAGCGCTGCCGAGCGTCATTGGAGCGGGCGTGGCGCCTCCTCGACCAAAGTAATTCTTTTCCACCATCAACCCTCTCCTTGAACAGTGACTCATCCGCTTTATTGTACTGTACACTGTTTTTTATTTGTTTGTTCGGGCCAATTTTTATATTGGGCTGGCGCTGGGTTCTCATCATTCTTAATATATATCGCCTTTTACATATCTCTTTGTATCGAACCTAAAGAAGAACCTCGTCTCGAGTGGATCGCAATATATGATCAGGTACCTGCTCCACATCAACTCGAGCTCACTGGAAACCATCGACGATTGCTGAGTGCACGGCAGAAGAAGTCTTTACGACCGCGATGGGCAACCGCAATGTGCTCTTTGCATTGTCAGGCGGGTGACAAATTAGAATGGGAAAACTCAGCGGTCATCGAGCATTGCAATTGCTAAAATTGGGCACACTTCATATTTTTGTTATCAATTCGGCAAAATGGAAGTCATGTCATCGTCCCCATCGACATCATCAGCAAGCAGTGTGATGAAGGTTGGGTAATGTTTGTCATGAGTCTGATCGAAAGTAGGCTATATCACCATCATCATCATTATCGTGATGAGAAAAGAGTCGTCTTCGCTGTGCTTGTGATGAAGCCGCCCTTCATATTTAGGTTGATGAAGATGACTTCGACATTAGGACGATGAAGAAATGAACTAACTCACTACCAAGTTATCTCACCATTCTTACTCCACATAAGTGAATGATCTTCACATACGAACCTAGCCTAATGTTCGGTAGCAGAGGTCGCCGACTGTTCATCGAGCATCTACCGACAGCATTCAAGGATCTCAAGAGATCACCACCACCACGTCGTCCACCAGCATATCCCAGCTCGAGCAACCAAAGTCACTTCTACCAGGTCGTCCATATTCGGAAGTGATAGAATTTCTTACTGCCGAGTTTCAATTCCGCAATGATACGCTCAACCATGCTGAGTGCGTATCCAAGGCGGAGCAAATTTGGCCAGCACATCAGCAGCAACACCTTATGAGATGACCGTGAAAGATTGGCAAGACGTGTACGACATCCTTGTAGGACGATCTCTGTACAAAGTGGTACAACAAGCCGCCATTGCTCGTTCAGCTTCTTCTTTCACCATTTTCGACCGGTATCAAAACAATCCCCGTTGCAATCACCCTCTTATTTATCAGCTTCATCTGCCTTATTCAATGGCTTGCCTCCGGTCTCGCTAGAGTCATCATCGTCAAAACATTAGTGTCCATACATTATCGAATCCTCCCTCCCCACCTACAAGAGTGAACTTCGACGTCGAGTCCACCAAAACAGCACCGATTCTGATGCGCCGTCTACACCCTCGAGATAGCTCAGTATGGTCCGTCTAATAAAGCGCTGTATCAACCCCAGAAAAAACAAAACAAAACAGGCGCATCAATAATTGGTAAGTTTATCTCGGTCACATACTTGTCTGCTACAGTACGATGGGCAAGATGAATGAATTATTAGTCGTCAAGGTGACACGGCGGGATTTTAACTTCAGCCATGAACTTCAGTCCGATGAAAAGAGAGGTTGATATTTTCATCAGTCTGATGGATATTAACTGCGGTCATCGTCAGTCTAATGACGGAATCTCAATACCATCAACCCTGTGGAAGAATGCACTTACTCTTGCCGTCAATCTCACGGTCTCGTTCAGGGCGTGCCATGCGAGCGAGACTCTCCAAAGCAAACCAAAACGAGATCTGAAGCTCAAGAACAAAATTGCGGCAGTGAATTCAATCTTGATTCATCACCGAAAGACTGTAATCCATCTGCATATTCCCCAAACTCTCCAATCCACGCTCAACCGGTGGTTCCTTCCCCACCGAACCGTTCCCTTCCCGCTCTGCGGCGAGACCCGCTTCCGCCCTTAACTTTTCATACCGGCTACTTGCCTCCTCCAGCAACTTCTGAATCTCAGCCTGTCTCTGCACGACCTCGACCTTCCTTCGTGCAATCTCCTGCAGCTTATCGATCTTTTGCTGGTGACTCAACTGCTTCTCTCGCAGCGTTGATTCCAAACGAGATATACACGCGTCTAAACTCGGTATGGGTGTGATTCGCGGTGGAGTCGTGGGTCGTTGGGGAGTAGTGGAGGTTGTTTTCAAGGTGGCGCGATTGGTGCCTGCTCTCGTTTGGGCTTCTTCGTAAGCTGCTCGTCGCTCGGCTTCCGATTCGTCGGTTGATTCGTCGTCGTCTTCTTCTTCATTATCTCGACGATGGCCACCACCCTCGGCTTCTTCGATCATCTGACGCATCGTTTCACGCGCTTGTTGTCTCTGTTTCAGCTCGGCTTGTTTGCCTATCAGGATTTTTTTCCCGCCGCTGCTGTCCTCGACGAAGTCGTCGAATCCTTCGGCGAAGTCTTCGTCGTCGCGGACTAGGCGCGTTTCTTGGGGGGCCCATTTCGTAGAACGAGGTCGAAACGTCAGTTCGTGATGGGGATTATCATCATCGTCGTCTTCGTCTTCGTTGTACCGACGTTCGTGCTGCTCATCGTCATCATCATCATTGTCGTCGTGGCCAAGACCGACGTATTCCTGCTCGCGAGCTAGTCGGGCTCGACGTTCCTTCTTTTCGCGGATTTCGGCCTCGCTGGGGATCGCGGAATTCGTTGTGGCGGTCGCAGCTTGTACGCCGAATTTGGCCACGACGTCAATGGCCTGTGGCGTCCTGCCATCACGTTCAACTAAAGTAGATTTTGATTTCGGACTTCTTGGTGCGGATGGCGTCGCGCTCCGTAATTCATCCAAGTATTCTTTGCTATAACTCGGCCGATCTTCACCCGGAGTACCTCTGGATGGCAATGCCGCTGAACGAGCCAGCGAGCTGTGCGAGGCAGATCTCTCGAGCGCTTCTCTACTCAGTCGTGATTTCTTAGGCGTGAATTCCTCAACGCCATTCTCTCCACCAGGCGCTTCGCCAGGACCGAATGATAATCGTAACGACGATGACTTTTTGACTCGACCTGAGCCTCGTGGGGTAAGCAAGGGACGCTTGACTACTGGTCCGTCATCTATCGGATCCCGTCAGCTGGCTCTGGACTGCATGAGACGGCGTCAGATACGATCAAAGGCGATGCGATAAGGGAGGTAGTACCTTGATCATCTGCCTGATCTGATGAATGTTCAGCGGATTGTGATTCTTCATCTTCCTCTTCGTTGCGTCTGATATTCAGCGCTTTTCGTCTGGCGAATCTTGACTTGAGCATTTTAGTGAATGCGATCTGTAGCTCTCGAGGCGCATTGAAGAGAGAGCTTGGAGTGTATGGATGGCGCTTCGGAATTATATTGATCCGGGCCGAGGCTGCTTTCTCGGAGCTCTCCTGCGCGCAGCGCGACACAATCTCAGTTAGGTCGAGCAGCGGCAGTATCAGGCATATCAAGTCACCATGCCTCAAGCTCAGCCCGAACTCAAGAAAGTAAGTACATAGTTCCCAAACTATCAAGTGACATCTGAGGAGAGCCTTTTTTGACGATTGTAATAGTATCTTGATAAGCGGCTTTCTGTCCAACTCAACGGCACCAGAAGGGTCGCTGGCGTACTACGAGGATATGATGTGCGTCTCAATTTATCATCTCCTTTTAATTCAGTATTGGCTCTCGTGCATGTTAGATCTCAGCTAATTGAAATTTAGTTCTTTTTGAACATTGTGCTCGATGACGCAGTCGAGGAAAAGGCTGGTGGAGAGAAGGTCAAGCTGGGGATGGTCGTACGTTGCCCCTAGCACCGCTACCCGTAAGACACTTGTGGAATAAATGCTGACTTTACATGGCGGACAGTTCATCAGAGGCAACTCGGTCGTCATTCTCGATGTATGTGTTTCTGGAGAGATACGCAAGGTGCTGTTTTATGCTTCAATGCTAACCGTAGATTTCTCAAACAGGCATTGGATCGAATTGGTTGAATTGAGTGTCTGGGGAGAAGAACGTGTCCAGACTACGGCTCCAAGATGTTAAAAATCTCATCATTTGTCTCGACAGACCAAGTGATCCTGGTTTTCACCCCCAATCTCATGAACTCCGCGTCCTTTACCTTGTTGAACTCGGTTCATGGTAGGATGTTGTCTACACGACAACCCTTTCGCGAACCGAGGGATTGATTCGAGCTGATCTCGCCGTTGCTATGATTTGCTATACTCAGTAACATAGACAACAAGCGGCTCTTCTCAACTGGTAACCAAAGTTATTGCGGTTTTTTACCCAGCGGAAGCTTCAAACCGTAAGATGAACGGAGAGGAAAGCCGCCCAGTGGTCTGTCAGTCTCATGCTTGGATTTCGTAGTAGGAAATCGGGACTTGGAGCTGCCCATAAGGTTATGACGGCTATGATCGACCCCCACTATGAAATAGTTGCAAATTACATATGCTTTCTATTCGTGCTCGCTGCCAACTTCCACGACACCAGCGTACTGGACCAAAAGCAGCATACGGCTCTTTTTATTGCATCGATTCAATGATGATGGCGGAAGCGCCGCCGCCACCATTGCAGATACCGGCGCAGCCAAGTTTGCCCTTCTTTTGCTGCAGCACGCCCAACAAGGTCGCCACGATTCTCGATCCGCTCGCTCCAAGCGGATGACCCAACGCGACCGACCCGCCATGCATATTGACCTTTTCGGGATCCAGTCCTAGCAGTTTCGTGTTGGCCAGAGCCACCACCGAAAATGCTTCATTGATCTCAAAGGCGTCAATCTGCTCTTTCTCCACCTTGGCATTCTTGAGCGCCTTGGGGATCGCTAAGGCCGGTGTCGTCGTGAACTTGGTCGGCGCTTGCTCGGCATCGGCCCAGCCAAGGATCTTGGCAATGGGTTTCAAGCTCAGACGCTCGAGCGCAGCTTCCGACACCAAGATCACGGCGGAGGCACCATCAGACAATGGTGATGCATTTGCAGCCGTGACCGTGCCTCCGTTGGGCTTGAACGCTGGCTTCACCGATTTGAGTTTGTCGATGTTGAGCTGCGCCCATTAGCATATATATGATATGGCAGCACATTCCGGTCTGGTCTTCATACATTTTTGGCCTCATCGTCAGCATCGACGGTGATGTTCGGCTTCCCTCTCCCGCCGCTGACCTCTACCGGCTCAATCTCGGTGAACCATCCGTTCTTGTTGGCCGCCTGCGCCTTTTGATAGGTCTTGATGGCGTACTCGTCTTGCTGTTCCCTGCTAAATCCATGCTCTTCGGCACATTGCTCGCCCGACATGCCCATATGCTGGTGCTCGCCGTAAGCGTCCAGTAGACCATCTCTTAGGACGCCGTCCACCAGGGTCTGATCGCCGTACTTCGCACCCTTGCGCAGGACTGGCAGGTAATGAGGTGTGTTGGACATGGATTCGGTCCCACCTGCGACCACCACATCGGCGTGGCCGGTCATGATGGTCTGGGCACCGAAGATGATGGATTTGAGGCCCGAGGAGCACACTTTGTTGACCGTGGTACAGCACACATTCTCAGGTAGACCAGCGCCCAATGCGCACTGCCGGGCTGGCGCCTGGCCCACACTGTATTAATATATTAGCACAGCGTTCGACTTACGATGATGAGGATGGCGCTCACTTGGCCGAGAGCACATTGCCGAAAATCACTTCATCGACATTGGTAGGCTTAATGGACGGAACCCGCTTCAGAGCCGCTACATATTACTTTCAGTGACTATTTGAAGATTCGATACATATCAGCACTAACCTTTGATAGCGTGCGATCCCAGTTGTGTGGCACTTAAGCTGGCCAACGACCTATATATGGTTGGGAGGTCCTCAGTAACGGATTCGTCCCCGCGGTCACATGTGGGGCATGCCAAAAGACTACGAACCCTTGGAAGCTCCCCAAAGGGGTGCGGACCGCCGACACAATATACACTGACGGAAAGTTCGTCATCGTATCTTCAACCAACAGCAGATGAGAAAGGATCTGGCCAGACGTACTCGTGGTAACGAGGAAATGCACACAATAGAACCCGCCGCTCCTACACCTTTGCGGTGAGCGGCTCTCTCAACGTCAAATAAGTTTCCTGGGGCGGTGAGCCGCGTCAGTTTCTGCCCGGAGAATAATTTCCCGACATCCGAACCTCGGCTCGACTTAGCGGACCGGGATGACATAATCAGCGGAGCTCCGAATTGCCGACAGGTCGTTTAAGCTCTGCGAAGTCGACGCGAGAAATTCCAACGGGTTGCCAAAAAAGAAGCGCGTTGATAACCCTCATATTCAAGATGGATGATCTCTATGATGAGTATGTAACATATCTTTCTAGAGTGGGGTTGATACTCACGATCATACAGATTCGGCAATTACATTGGCGAAGCCGACGAATCCGAAGATGAGCAATCCCAAGCCGGTCCGGCGGCCGCGGACGCCTATGTGGCCGACGGGGCCACGGAGGATGGCAACGAGGGTGCTGATCAGCAATTGATGGAATTGGATGGTATGGTCATGCCGAACTTAAGTCATAGGCTTTTCATGTATTAATCATCTCGACAGACGAAGGTCCATCAAATGCCGTCATCCTTCATGAAGACAAGCAATACTATCCCACGGCGCAACAGGTGTATGGCCCAGATGTCGAGACGTTGGTGCAAGAAGAAGATGCCCAACCACTCACCGAGCCCATCGTGGCTCCGGTGCAGGCCAAGCGGTTCACGGTTCAAGAGGCCGACCTGCCACCGGTGCATTTCGCGCGGGAGTTCATGAGCGACTTGATGAATTTTCCTGATCAAATACGAAATGTTGCTTTGGCGGGGCATCTACATCATGGAAAAACGGCCTTGATGGATATGCTCGTGATGCAAACTCACCGCCTGGACGACCGGTTACAGAAGCGAACTGGAAGAAAACGCGATGAACAGCTCCGATATACGGATATACACGTCTTGGAGCGAGAACGAGGTTTGTCGATCAAGGCGGCTCCTATGAGCTTGGTGTTACAGGCCTCGAGTGGAAAGTCACATCTGGTAAATATCATCGACACGCCAGGGCACGTCAATTTTGTGGACGAGGTAGCGTCCGCGTTACGATTGGCCGATGGCGTGGTGCTCGTCGTGGACGTCGTTGAAGGGGTGCAGTCCAACACGGAGCAGATCATTCGATATGCGGTGCTGGAGGACATGCCCCTCACGTTGGTGGTCAACAAGATGGATCGGTTGATTCTCGAGCTGAAACTTCCCCCCACCGATGCCTACTTCAAGATCAAGCATGTCATTGAGGAGGTCAACACGGTGATCGAGCAGAGCTTGCCGGGGCAAGGTCACCGGTGGCGGCTCAGTCCCGAGCGAGGCAATGTTCTGTTGGCGTGCAGCAGCATGGAATGGTGCTTCACGCTGCCGTCCTTCGCCAAGATGTACGCCGACAGCTACCCGGGAGTCAACGCGCAGGAATTTGGCATGCGCTTATGGGGCGACATCTTCTTCAATCCACGAAGTCGCAAGTTCACGCGAAAGGCCATTGAAGAGGGAGCCAAACGGACTTTCGTGCACTTTGTGCTCGAGCCCATCTACAAGCTCTACTCGCACACCATTAGCGAGAGCCCAGAGGATCTGAAGGACACCTTGTCCACGCTGGGAATCGCTCTGCGGCCCTCGGAATACAAAACAGACGCAAAGGTTCTGCTGAAGCTCGTCTGCGCCAAGTTCTTTGGCGAGGCGACGGGCTTTGTGGACATGATCGTCAATCACATCCCATCCGCCGCCGAGGGCACGAAGAAGAAGCTGGAACGCTACTACACCGGACCGGACGACACCAAGGTGGCGTCCGCCATCGCTCGGTGCGATCCCGAGGGGCCCTTGACGATTCAAGTCACGAAGCTGTTCAACACCAGCGACGCCCAAGGCTTCTACTCGTTTGGTCGAGTGATGAGCGGCACGGCGCAACCGGGGCAACCCGTTCGCGTGCTTGGGGAGGGTTACACGCTCGACGATGAGGAAGATATGACGGATGCCACCATCTCCGACACCTGGATCGCCGAAACCAGGTATCAGGTCCCCGTCAGCGGAGTCCCAGCCGGGAACATGGTGTTGCTTGGCGGGGTGGACAATTCTATCGTCAAGACGGCGACGCTGGTTCCGAAGCAGATCCCAGGCGAGGATGCGGTGTACATTTTCAAGCCCATCAAGCACTTCACCGAGTCGGTGTTCAAGGTCGCCGTGGAACCCATCAATCCGTCCGAGCTCCCTAAGATGCTGGATGGATTGCGTCGAATCAACAAGAGCTATCCGCTCGTGACGACCAAAGTGGAAGAGTCGGGCGAGCACATCATCCTGGGCACGGGCGAGCTGTACATGGACTGCGTCCTGCATGACCTGCGCAGGCTGTACGCCGAGATGGAGCTGAAGGTGTCGGACCCGGTCACGCGGTTCTGCGAGACAGTCGTCGAGACGTCGGCGATCAAGTGCTACGCCATGACGCCCAACAAGAAGAACAAGATCACGATGGTGGCCGAGCCCCTGGACGATGGCATCGCCGAGGATATCACCAAAGGCAAGG